>Ga0134126_10002128_pt1 | contig 25141 bp, 23 predicted proteins | sample KB31752_FD_96881 | JGI IMG/M metagenome (GOLD analysis project Ga0134126, IMG submission 96881) | Terrestrial soil microbial communities with excess Nitrogen fertilizer from Kellogg Biological Station, Michigan, USA - KB3-175-2 | ecosystem: Environmental > Terrestrial > Soil > Unclassified ... | reverse complement strand
AGCGATTGAATCCTCATCTCTCAGGGCGACAATCGCCAACTTGCCGTCCGGCGTCAGGCGCGCCAGATTACTCCCATTGCCGGTTGGGATGTATTTAATTACCCTGCGCTGGTCCAGGTCAATTACCGAAAGGTTGGCCGATCCGGAGTTCGCCACATAAGCTCGCTTGCCGTCGGAAGAAACGTCCACAAAAAATGGCGCGCGATGCACCCCGATGGTCGAAACCACTCCATTTGTTTCCGCGTCAATTACGCTGATATTGTTGGATTCCGTATTGGCCACGTAGATTTCGTTCTTCCTGGGATTCACTGCCAGCCCGGTCGGGCTGCGTCCCACGGAAACCGTGGTTAGTATCGAAAGCGCGCGCAGGTCAATTACCGTTACGCTGTTGCTGCCGCCATTGGAAACATACGCGTATTCGCGATAATTGGGGCTCGGCTCTGGAGTATCTTTGCAGCCTGTCAGTAGGGCAAGAGCAAGGCAAGCCGCTAATATAAATGCTCGCAAGTTATCTGCCGGCCTTGGCAACCGCAGGCTGCACGCGCGGCTCTTGAACGTTTCGGTGCAACACGGCCGCAATCTGCCGTATTTCATTCATCATTTCGTCGAATTGATCTGGAATGATCGACTGGGCCCCGTCAGAAAGAGCATTCTCGGGATCGTGGTGTACTTCCACCATGATTCCATCGGCGCCCACTGCCACCGCGGCCCGTGAGAGCGGCAGGACTTTGTTGCGTTTTCCTGTTCCATGGCTTGGGTCAACGATGATGGGCAGATGGCTCAGTCTCTGTACCGCCGGTACAATGCTCAGGTCCAGCGTGTTGCGCGTGTGGTCGGCAAAGGTGCGGATGCCGCGCTCGCACAGGATCACCTCATAATTGCCTTCGCTCAGGATATATTCCGCTGCCATCAGAAATTCTTCCAGCGTCGCGGACATGCCCCGCTTCAGCATCACGGGTTTGCGCAGCCGCCCAACTTTCTTCAGCAACGAAAAGTTTTGCATGTTGCGCGCGCCAATCTGGATCACGTCAGCATACTCCGCCACCAGGTGCAGTGATTCTTCATCCAGTGCTTCCGTGATAATTCGCAGCCCAAATTGATCGCGGATCTCCGCCATGATCTTTAGAGCGTGTTCGCCCAGGCCTTGAAATGCATAGGGCGATGTACGGGGTTTATACGCGCCGCCCCGAAAAAACCGCGCGCCGCCCTTCGCCACGCGTTCAGCGACCGCAAATGCCTGTTCCCGGGATTCGATCGAGCATGGGCCGGCCACCACTCCCAGATCGCTTCCGCCAAAACTTCCATCGCTGCCCGCAAAGCCAATGACCGTATTTTCTTCCTTCGCGTCGCGGCTTACGAGCTTGTACGGTTTGCTGACCTGTATGACTTCCTGCACGCCGGACATTTCATCCAGCACGCCCTGTTCCATAGCGCCCTTATTGCCGGTAATGCCAATGGCGGTGCGTTGCGCTCCTAGTATAGGGTGCGCCCGCAACCCGAGTGACTCAATACGCTCACAAACCGCACGTACCTGTTCCTCGCTGGCATGCGCTTTCATTACCACTAACATGACTTTGGCCCTCGCTGAATCATCAGTTTACTGTGGTTTCATCATCGGTAGCAATGAAAAGCTGACCTCTGCCCAAGTCCGGGACCTGTCTTTACCATGTTAAAATCAATCATTTAGCACATGCCTTCAGGAGATCCAGCGCGTAAGCGTGTCATCAGGCCTAAGCCAAAAACGCTTAGCGATGAACGCCGCAAACGGTTCAGCATGAAGGACGTGCTCTTGTGGGCGGAAGGAGAACCGCCCAAGCCCGGCCCAAGACGTATTGGAATACATACCTCGACTGCCGGCGGTGTTGAGATGGCCGTTGAGCGGGCCTACCGGCTGGGAGCCAATACGTTCCAGATATTCTCTTCAAGTCCGCGGCAATGGCAGCCGTACTCGCTGGCGCCTTCGCAGTGTGACGCCATGCGTGGTCTGCGGAAGAATTATGGCATCGGGCCTATGGTGATCCACAGCAGTTACCTGGTGAACCTGGCCAGCGCCACGCCCGAGTTTCATCGTAAGTCTGTCGTGGCTTTTCGCGGAGAACTGGAACGCGCACTGGCGCTTTGTGCGGAGTATTTGGTCCTGCACCCCGGCTCCTTTCGCGGTCGCAGCCGCGAGGAAGGACTGGAACTGGTAGCACACTCAATTGCAGAAGCCGCCGAAGGCATGGAGTTTGGAAACTCGAATCTTCGCGTTCTGATTGAGAACACCGCTGGCTCTGAGTTCTCGCTCGGTGGATCATTTGATCAGGTGGCGCATCTGTTGCAGTACTTGCGGCCTGTTTGTCCGGTAGGCGCGTGCATCGATACATGCCACACGCACGTTTCCGGCTATGACATTGTTTCCGAGACCGGCTGGCATGAAACCATGCAGAAGCTGGATGAGACTATCGGGCTGAATAATGTAATGGTCTGGCATTGCAATGACGCGAAAGATGCGCGCGGCTCACGGCGCGACCGCCACGAGCATATTGGGAAGGGAACCATTGGCCTGGAACCGTTTCGACGGTTGTTGAACGATCCGCGTACCGAACACGCAGCTTTTATTGCAGAGACGCCGATTGAAGAACCCGGCGACGATCTGCGTAATATAGAGACATTGAAGAAGCTGGTGAAAATTGGAGCTGTAAGCCGGACGAAGAACAAGAAGGCCGGATAAACTTAAACGTAGAGACGTAGCACCGCTACGTCTCCAAATTCTCCCGCTATGGCACTCTTTGGAAACAAATATCGCATCGAAACTACTCGCCTGCGCGATTGGAACTATGCTGGTCTGGATGGTATTGTGTGACAATTTGTGTCGAAATAAGCGTCGGCATTTGGGGTCGATGAAAGAGCATTGTTGGACCAGCAAGCAGAACCGACAAAGTTTATGTCTGAAACTATTAATATAACCGCCAACCAACCCGAGCAGCGCGAGCTTCGCTACGAACCGCAGCGCATCGAAGAAAAGTGGCACGCCCGCTGGGAGGCTGATCCGGCTCTTTACGCCGCGGAGCCGCACACCAGCAAGCGCAAGAAATATTACGTGCTGGAAATGCTGCCGTACCCTTCCGGCGCATTGCACATGGGCCACGTGCGGAATTACGCCATTGGCGACGCGCTGGCTCGTTTTATGTGGATGAGCGGCTACAACGTGCTCCATCCCATGGGCTGGGACGCATTCGGCCTTCCGGCTGAAAACGCGGCCATCAAGAACAATGTTCCTCCTAAAGAATGGACGCTGCGCAACATCGCGCACATGAAGGCGCAGATGAAGCGGCTCGGCTTTGCTTACGACTGGTCGCGCGAAGTCACCACCTGCCTTCCTGAATACTATAAGTGGAACCAGTGGTTCTTTTTAAAGCTTTACGAGAAAGGTTTGGCCTATCGCAAGAAAAGCCGGGTGAACTGGTGTCCGGAATGCGCCACCGTACTCGCCAATGAGCAGGTGGTTGACGGCTGCTGTTGGCGGCATGAAGAAACGCAGGTTGAGACGCGCGATCTGGAGCAGTGGTTCGTCAGGACTACCAATTATTCTGACGAGCTTCTTGCCGGGCTCGACAAGCTTGAAGGCTGGCCGGAAAAAGTGCGCACCATGCAGCGCAACTGGATCGGCCGAAGCGAAGGCGCTTTGGTGGATTTCAAAATCGATGGCGTCGTCTCCGCCGTTGACAAGATCACGGTATTCACCACTCGCATTGACACTATTTATGGAGCGACCTCCATCCAGCTTGCCCCGGAGCATCCCATCGTGGCCGAATTGGTAGGCAACGATCCTCATTTGTATTCCAAGGTGGAAGACCTTGTCCGCGATCAAGCGCGCGCCAGGGAAGCCGGCGAACTCGGCGCAATTGAAAAGCACGGCGCTTTTACTGGACGGTACGCCATCAACCCGTTCAACCAGGAAAAAGTGCCGATTTGGGTGGCCAATTACATTTTGATGGACTATGGCACGGGCGCAATCATGTCAGTTCCCGCGCATGACGAGCGCGATTATGAATTTGCTCAGAAGTATGGTTTAGAGGCGCGCATCGTGATTTTGCCCCGCAGAATTGGCCAACCTCCTGCTCCCGGAGAGCCTGAACCGCCTGTACTTCCTTACACGGAGAAGGACAGCTTGCTCATCAACTCGGGCCCATTCAACGAGCTCTCCAATCAGGAAGCTATAGTGAAGATGACTGCCTATGCGGAGAAGGGAGGCTTCGGCAAGCGCACTGTCACGTATCGCTTAAAGGATTGGGGCATCTCTCGCCAGCGGTACTGGGGCACGCCCATCCCCATGCTTTATTGCGAGCAATGCGGCATGTTGCCGGTGCCTGAAAGCGACCTTCCAGTCGTGTTGCCGGATAATGTTGACATTACCTTGCAGGGTGGATCCCCACTCGGGCGCGTGCCTGAGTTTGTGAATGCCAAGTGTCCGAAATGCGGCGGCATTGCCCGGCGTGAGACGGACACTATGGATACGTTCGTCGATTCGTCTTGGTATTTCTACCGCTATACCAATGCGCAGCTCGCGGACCGTCCTCTGGATACCGACACCGTCGGTTACTGGTTTCCCATTGACCAGTACATTGGCGGCGTTGAACACGCAATTTTGCACTTGATTTATTCGCGCTTCTGGACCAAGTTCATGCGCGACCTTGGGATTGTTCGCAATGACGAACCAGCTACCCGCCTCTTTACTCAGGGCATGGTTATCAAAGATGGCGCCAAGATGTCCAAGAGCAAAGGCAACGTGGTTTCACCCGATGAGATGGTGGCAAAATTCGGCGCAGATTCCACGCGCATGTACGCGCTCTTCGCTACTTCGCCCGACCGCGAGCTTGACTGGCAGGAAGCCGGCGTTGAGGGTGTTCATCGTTTTCTCAGCCGGGCGTATCGTTTTGTGATGCGCAACGCTGGAGCCGCAGGCAAAACTTCATCTGGCAATGGTGCTGGCGCCGCTTCTGAACTTTCACCCAAAGCGCGGCAGATTGAGCGCAAGCTTCACCAGACCATCAAGCGCATCTCTGAAGATTTTCAGGGACGCTGGCACTTCAATACCTCGGTAGCGGCGATCATGGAATTCGTCAACCAGCTTTATGCTGCGGAAGATGAAATCAGTGCCGGCAGATTTCCTGCTGCATTGCTGGCCGACGTCCAGCGCCGGCTTGTGCTATTGCTTGCTCCGTTCGCGCCATATCTCACCGCCGAATTGTGGGAAATATTGGGCGAAACGGAAAGCATTCTCCGCTATCCCTGGCCCACTTACGACCCTGCTTTGGCCAAAGAAGACGAAATCACCTATGCTGTCCAAGTCAACGGAAAGCTCCGCAGCCACGTGGTCTTTCCGGTCGAGACGCCGGAAGACGCTGTGCGTGAGCGCGTGCTTGCCGATGAAAAAGTGCGTGCCGCCACCGATGGCAAACAGGTCGCCAAGGTAATTGTTGTCCCAGGCAAGCTTGTTAACGTGGTGGTCCGATGATGGCAGTGAAAAAGCAAAATGTCTAAGCCGCCTAACCCCATCACGCAGGGTCTCCGCGCTGTCATGCGCGATCCCGCCATTTTTCTTGTCGAAATTCTCTGGCGCTGGTCGTTCGCGCTGCTGGCCTGCCTGCTGATCGCTGGCGTGGGGTTGATGCTTCTTGGCCCATTGCACATTGGGCCCGCATGGGATACCGCTTGGCGCAGCCGCGATCCGCAACGAATGGCCCAGCTGGCAGTCGCGGTTTTTTTCGTTTTGGGGATCAAGGTAATCGTCATTGCGGCCATTGCCGTACCACTGGCAATCGCGCTGCTCTGGACCATCCTCTCTGCCCTGGGCCGTTTTGTTACGGTCAAGCGTCTTCGCGAGGAACTTACATCGTTGCGCTTCGGCAGCATCTTCGCGCTTCAGCTTCTCCGCGGCTTTATCGGCTTATTTTGTTGTCTATTGTTGTTTTCCGCCACATTCGGCGAAGCACTTATCGCTACCCGCGGCCTCCAGCCGGACCTTCTTCTTTACTACCTGATGATGATGCCGTCGGTCATTTTGATCAGCGTGTTCTGGCTTACGGTGAACTGGTATCTTTCATTGGCAACAATTTTTGGCCGTGAAGGACAAAACTTTCGCGGCGCTCTGCGCCAGGCCCGCCAAACTATCCGCCAGCAACGCTCGGATTTTGCCGGAACCGGTTTCGTTTTTCTGCTTTTTCGCACCGTCGTCCTGCTGATTGCCATGGCAATCTGCGGCCTCACTTCAGGCATGATGGGATCTTCGCCGCAGGGCTATTTCGTTCTGCTGATGATTGTTTCATTGGCATACTTCGCTATTGCGGATTTTCTTTATATGGCCCGGATGGCCGCGTATCTGGCGCTGGCTGCGGCTCATGTGGATTCTGCTGCGGGCCCCACGCTTGTCGCGACTTCCTCCGCCATGCCAGTTGAGAACACGCCGACTCTCTGATTTACCGTTAACTCTTTTACCTTTACACTACGGCGCGAATCAGAAATAATTGTTCGTGGAAGAACAATCCATCGTAATCCTCGACTTCGGCTCGCAATACACGCAGCTCATTGCTCGCCGTATCCGCGAACTCAAAGTTTTTTCCGTCGTCCTGCCTTGTACAGCGCCTCTGGATGAAATCCAAAGCTATCGGCCTGTGGGCATCATCCTGAGCGGAGGGCCGTCGTCCGTTTACGATCATGACGCTCCCCCGGCCGACGATCGCGTGCTCGCCCTGGGACTGCCTGTGCTCGGTATCTGCTACGGCTTGCACTTCATCACGCACAAGCTCGGAGGCAAAGTCCGTCCTGGGCCAAAGCGCGAATATGGCCACGCGGAAATCAATGTCAAAGGACAGTCTCGGCTCTTCGAAGGGTTGCCGCCATCACTTAACGTCTGGATGTCTCATGGCGATGAAGCGCTCGAACTTCCCGGCGGCTTCAGCGTAGTGGCCAGGACTAGCAACGCCCTGGCTGCCATGGAAAACGAATCGCAAAAGATCTGGGCCGTGCAGTTCCATCCTGAAGTCCATCACACCAAGCGCGGTGTCGATCTGCTGCGTAATTTTGTGATCAATATTTGCGGCGCGCGGGGTGACTGGACGCCCCAGCACTTCATCGATGAAACCATTCGCCATGTCCGCCAGACCGTGGGCGAGCAGGGAAGAGTCATCTGCGCGCTTTCCGGCGGAGTGGATTCCGCGGTCGCCGCCACGTTGGTCGATAAAGCTATTGGCCGCCGGCTCATCTCCGTCTTCGTCAACAATGGCGTACTGCGCAAAAATGAATTTCAAAAAGTCCAGCAGAACCTGCGTGACCGCCTGGGACTGAATGTGGTCGCCGTTGACGCTACAGATTGTTTTCTCAACAAGCTCGCTGGTGTAGTCGATCCGGAGAAGAAGCGCAAGATTATCGGCAATGAATTCATCGAAGTATTTGATCAGGAAGCCCACCGGCTGGAAGAGCAGATCGGCAAAGTGGACTGGCTGGTGCAGGGAACTCTTTATCCTGACATCATCGAATCCCGCAGTGTGCGCGGCCCTTCACAGACCATTAAGTCTCACCACAACGTCGGCGGCCTGCCGGACAAGATGAAGCTCAAGCTCATTGAGCCCTTAAAGGATTTGTTTAAGGATGAAGTTCGGCGCATCGGGCGGGAGATGGGCATGCCTGAAGAAATTTTGCAGCGTCAGCCTTTCCCCGGTCCCGGATTGGCGGTGCGCATTCTTGGCGAGGTAACCCCGGCACGCATCGCGCTGCTTCAGGAGGCCGATGACATTGTCGTGAACGAAATCCGGCGCGCCGGCCTATACACGCAGATCTGGCAGTCGTTTGCTGTCCTACTCCCGGTGATGTCTGTAGGTGTAATGGGCGATCAGCGTACCTACGCCTACACCTGCGCTATCCGCGCTGTGCATTCTGAAGACGGCATGACCGCCGACTGGGTCCCGCTGCCGTATGAAGTCCTCAAAGCAATCTCGACTCGAATCGTGAATGAAGTCCGGGGCATTAACCGCGTGGTGTATGACATTACGTCCAAGCCGCCTGGGACCATCGAGTGGGAATAGCAGAGACGGGCTACCCCATCCCCTGATTGATCTATTGCAAGCAGAAACGTTGAAGCGGCAGATTTTCTCTGCCGCTCCCAAAGCTGCTGCACAGGCTGATTAGGCCATCCAGGGGATTGCCTTTTTGGCCCAAACGCTCTTTGGATATTTCTGCTGAAGTGTTTTTGGCACTTCACCCAGCACGGTGTGATCATTGGTGCCTTTGTAATGGCTCACTGCCTTCCAGTAAATCGCTTCCGGTGCGGCCTCGGTATTGGGGTATTTCTGAATAATCTCATCGTATAGCTTTTCCGAGTCCGCCCATTTCTTTTGCATGAAAGCGACCCGCGCAAGCCCCAGCAGCAATTGTGCGGCAAATTCTTCTTTTGGCAGATAGCCTTCTATACGGTGCCGCTCCTTGCCATTTTCGTCCAGAACCAACGCTGTCGGCGTCCAGACTGAATCAAAGCGGTGAAACCCGGCTGGATTTTCTTTGATGTGTACGCCAATGGGCACGAATTTCTGGTCGATGAAGGATGCGAGTTGTGGATCAGCATACGATTCGGCTTCCAGCCGAGCGCATGCCCCTCAGGCTGGAGCAGCGCTGAAGTCAACCAGCACGGGCTTGTGTTGTCCCTTCGCCTGGCTGAGCGCAGCGTCTATGTCTTTGTTCCACGAAACTGCCATCATTACCTCCTGAAAACTGCAGTTATAGCAACAGCCGATTGGATGCTCTGGTGGATCTTCAGGTCACTATTTTACTTTTCCTGCAAGCTTCTGGAAAATCGCGGTTTCTCGGGCAGTCTTTTCCAGTTCAGCGTGGTTGCACGCGGTGATGACCAAGGTCAAAGTCTGGCGCGATTAACTGTGCCAAATCCAATCCAATACGCTGGATGCGCCTGTAATGAGCGCTGCTCTCGCTGCCGCGTTGCGATCCACAGCGCCTACATATGCAGGAAGGACCATGGGTTTTTTCCGCAGCAATCATACGTGAATCACTTGATTGGCAAGGGGAAGTGCGCCAATTGCCCCATTTTGCAGATTGTGTATTACAAGCCCGGATAAACGAGGATTCGTTCCATTTTGGGACGCTTTACAAAAGAAAATTAAAAAACGTTGAGAATTGATGAACCTGCTGTGATACGGTATTTCGCGCGTAAAACTTCGTTCCTCCAGCGCTCCCGCCAGCCTCCTGGAGGGCAAACAGCAGTCGAGCGTCAGCCCGTGGAAGTCCCCCGCTTCCATCCTCACCGCGAGGGACTCCCACAGTCCAAATCATCACCAGCATTCGCAATCCGGGAATCGAATGTTTAATTGTGACGTGCTCGAAAAGATTTTTCAGTCGCCCTGCCAGACTGCGTCTTTGAATCGCAGCCGGACAACAACCCGATTCCCTAAATAGGAGATCAAAACATGTCCCGAAAAGATCAAGATGACAGTATTTGGTTGTCAGAACATTCAGATAAGAGACGGATCCGAGACGCGGAAAATGCACGACAAAACCGCGCGGAAATCACGAAGGCACTCTCCCACGGCCAGATTAGACGGCGTGATCTGGTCAAATGGGGCCTGTTCACAAGCGCCGGTCTCATGTTGCCGATCGGCGGTTTAAATCCATTTGTCAGACCTATGCAGGGTCAGACTGCAACTACGCCATCGAGGAGCGCGATCCTTGCGCAGGACTCTGACAATCAGGGAATCCCCACGGGACTACCCGCAAGTCCAACATTTGGTGTCAAGCCATTTACCCAGCCAATGCCGCGCTTCGATGTCCTGCAGCGCAACGCAGTATCAACCTTAAATCCTGCGCCTCAGGCACAGTCCAACCAGACGCAGCAACTGCTTGATGCGGGTTTTGGGTTTCCCGCTGGAACTACGGGGCCGATTGAGGGCCGTCCCCCGGGACCGAACTGGGCGCATCAACGGTTTGCGCAGTTCCCTCCTCAGGTAGCGATTGAGGTCACCACCAAGCCGGTGACCACGAATACTGCCTACAATCCGGGTGTGACCTCGGACTTGAATTCTGGAATCAATCCGGCCACGCCCATCCCAGCAAAATTTCATCCCAGCTTCCCAACTCAGAATGCAAACCGGGTATGGACGTTCCAGGGCACGTTCCCTCCCAAGCTGACGCAGGTCCGCTATGGCGAACCGATCCTGTTCCGCCATCACAATGGCTTGACGACTGACATCAAGAATAACGGCGGCTTTGGACGATACACGCTCACCACGCATGAACACAATGCTCATCACGGCGCGGAGAACGATGGCTTCACTGGAGCCTATTTCTGGCCTAATCAGTTCTACGACTACCACTGGCCATGGGTGTTGGCGGGGTTTACCACCATCAATACCGGAGCCACCGATGCACGCGCGGGCGCTCCCAGCGACAGCGGCGGCATCAATAAGGTCCCCGGCGACTGGCACGAGACCATGAGCACGCACTGGTTCCACGATCACATGTTCACTTTCACGGACCAGAACGTCTACAAGTGCAACGCCGGCATGAACAACATTTATAGCTCGCTGGACCGTGGCGACGAAACTGTGAACGATGGCGTGAACCTGCGCTTGCCCAGCGGTTCCTCCAATGGCAAGGGCTGGGGCAACCTAGATTTTGACGTCAACCTCATGCTCGCGGACAAAGCCTGGGATGCCAACGGACAGCTCAACATGGACAAGATAGCCTTTGATGGTTTTCTGGGCGACCAGATGACCGTCAACTTCGCTTGGAAACCATTCTTCAACGTGTATGCGCGCAGGTATCGCTTCCGCATCCTTAATGCCAGCGTGTCACGCTTCTTTGTTCTGTCATTGAGCGATAGCTCTCAGTTTGTGCAGATAGCGAATGACGGCAACCTGCTGCCTGTCACCGTTCCTCTGACCCAGACCGACCAGCTTGGCATCGCAGAGCGGTATGACATCGTCATTGATTTCTCCCGCTACAGTGCCGGCCAAACCGTGGACCTGGTCAACCTGCAGGTACATCAGGATGGTCGTGAACCCTCGAATATCGTAACCGTGGCCCAGGCTCTTGCGGGTACGAGTGACCCGGCCGTGGGCGCAATCCTGCGCTTCAAGGTGCTGGGCCCACCGCCGCACCCGGACCAGAGCGTCAATTTAACCGCCAATCCAAAAACCGCGCTGATTCCGAATCCCGCCTTGCCAGCAACCGTGCGGCAGCGCACGTTCGAATTTAACGACAACGGAAGTCAGAACCAGAATGATCCCGTTACCACCTACCTGGGGAATGGTGGAGGCGTCGGTCCCTGGGGCATCGAGACTAATAACAGCGGCGGCAACAGTGGCGTTATCACCGCCAGCGATACAGGAGGATCACTCCAAGCGGACTACGGCCGGATCAGCTCCCAACCGGGATTTGGCACGGCTGAAGTCTGGACCCTGCAAGGCGGCTCCGGGTGGGACCATCCCATCCACATCCACTTTGAAGAAGGCCAGATCCTCAACCGCAACGGCAACCCGCCGTCACCGGCCGAGAGTGGCCGCAAGGACGTTTACCGTCTTCGTGACAATGGGTCGGTAACCCTCAAGATGCAATTCCGCGATTGGGGCGGCATGTTCATGGAGCACTGCCACAACACCATGCATGAAGACAATGCCATGCTGTTGCGGTGGGACCTGGATAGCGGAAAGCCGTTTCTGAGCCCGCTGCCGACACCCATTTCAAAACCGACTGGCGTCACTTTCGAGACGCCAGACGAAATTCTTCCTAATGCATGATCTAACTCCCGGCGCGTGCCAGAATGGCGCGCGCCGGGTATGGGTCAGTTTCCATGAAACTGACCCACAAGCAGTATCAGCGTCTAACGATTCGCTTGCGAATCGCGTGCCTTTAGGCAGACGTTCATCGCGCAGCGATGAATACGAAATTTCGATTCGGGATACGGGCCAAAAGGAGCACACCATGTCATCAAAGAATTGGAAGAACGCAACCTTAATTTCGCTCATTCCCATTGCAATCTTTGCATTTGCTGTTGCTGCCAAACCTCTAGCTGCCAATGGGGACGAATCAAGTCACTTCCCCAACGTCGAGCTAATCACGCAAGACGGAAAAAAAGTCCATTTTTATGACGATCTGATCAAAGGCAAGATCGTTGCCATTGATCTCATTTACACCACCTGCCAATACTCATGTCCGCTGGAAACGGCGCGCCTGGCGCAGGTGCAAAAGAAACTGGGCGACCGCGTAGGCAAAGATATCTTCTTTTATTCCATCAGCATTGATCCGGAGCACGACACACCGGAGGTATTGAGGGCCTACATGCAGCAATTTCATGTGGGGCCGGGATGGACGTTTCTGACGGGCAAGAAAGAGGAAATCATTTTTCTGGGCAAGAGGCTGGGACTTTATACCACCCCTTCCGTGAATGCAGATGGCCATATTGCCCATCTTTTGATCGGCAATGAGGACACCGGCCAATGGGTGCGTAGTTCCGCCCTGGACAATCCCGGCTTTCAAGCCAGGATGATTGGTGAGTTTCTTGATAATTTCAGGCACGACAACCCGGCCGAGAAGGTGGGTGGTGACGGAAGCCCGCTGCAAAACTTCGATAGAGGAAAATATTTGTTCGGAAAGGATTGTGTCGCGTGCCATACCATCGGACATGGAGACAAGATCGGGCCAGATCTGCTAGGTGTTAATCACGTCCGCGGCCGGCAATGGCTGACGCAAATCATTCAGCACCCCGATCAAATGCTCAATGAAAAGGACCCGGTTGCAACGGCGCTCCTGAAAAAATACAACGTGCGGATGCCCAACATCTACGTGGCTGATGTGGATGCCGCCTATATCATTCGCTACATTGAGGAGCAGACCGCGGCGCAAGAGAAACAGGCAAGCAATGGCAACGCAACAAAGGTCGCAGCGCAATAGAAATTGATAACAGCGCGGCAAGACCAAAAAGGAAAGCGCTCCATCTCTTCGTTGACCTGAAGGATGGAGCGCCGGACTGAATGCTGAGCGCTGATTGCTTATAGCGGGCATTTCGCGCCGAGGCCGATTCGCGTGCCAAGGCGCGAGCATCACGGGTAAGAAAATCTTAAGCGGTCCAAAATCGCAAGCGGTTTGGAGCGAAGCGACAAAAAGTTAGTCGCCTGCCATCGCCGGCTCCCGCACATCATAAAGTGAGAACCATGACGTGGCAGCTCTCAAGCTGGCATTCACATTCTCGATATTCTTCACGCCTTCCGATTGCAGCCATTGCTCAAAAGCCTTTGCACCTTGCTTGGCGTAAACCGGAATACCCTCTTTCCATGTGGCGCGACCGCACAATACGCCATTGAACTTCACGCCTGATTCGCCCGCCAGGGCCAGCGCCTCATTGAATTCGGCATTGCTTACACCGGCGGAAAGATAAATGAACGGCTTTGTCGCCACCGCTGACGCCTTGCGGAAATGCTCCATCGCTTCCTGTTTGGAATAGGCCTTCTGGCCCCCGTAGGATTTAGTGCCTTCCACAAATTTCATGTTGATAGGGACTTCCACTTTCATCACGTCAATGCCGTATTTGTCTTTGGTAAATTCGGCCATCGATCCGATCACGATCTCGGGTTTCTTCTTCGCGTACTCCAGCCCTTTTTCGTCGATGCCTTCGTCATATCCCACAAATTCAAGGAAGTAGGGAATATCGTTGGCACGGCATTCGTCGCCAATGCGTTCCACCCATGCATGTTTCTTGTCATTGATCGCCGCGCCGTCGGTCGGCGTGTAATAGAGAAGCACTTTAACGCAATCCGCGCCGGCTTCTTTCAGGCGGCGAACGGACCAGTTATCCAGCAGGTCAGGCAAGCGTCCGGGACCGGTCTTGTCATAGCCGGTTTTTTCATATGCCAGAAGCAAACCAGCGTTTTTTGAGCGACGCTTGGCTGCCGGCAATCCAAATTCCGGGTCAAGCAGGATGGCGCTGGCGTGCGGAGTCAGAACTTCCGTGACGATTGACTTGAATTCTTCCAGCATCGAAGGGCTTACATCTGCGCCTTTTTCTTTGGCCAGCGCTTTCTGTAGTGATCCGCGCTGGTCCATGGCGGCGGCAGCAATCACGCCGCGCTTGTCAGAGACCGCTTTCATTCCGGCTAACTTTCCAGGGGTAAGTTTCACGGTCGTCCTCCTCAATAATGCTGATTCTGGGCAATTTGTTCTCGGTCTGAGCCGAATCTGGAATCGATCTTCGGGGCCAATCGCAACAAATCAGAGATGCGCGACACCAATGTCGAGTTACCTATTGTACTAAAAAGCAGAGGGCTATTTTGGAATGGCCCAGCCATTCGTGAAGCCAGAGATGCCAATTCAGGCGCTTGCGTCTGACCACCATTCTGTTTAACCGCTAAGATGAGTGACCATATTTTATTTTGCCAGCCAAAACGGCTAAGTGCCTGTTACTATTACAAAAAATGACCGCCACTCAATTATCCAAAATTCCCGCACGCAAGAAAATCAACTGGGTCCTGATGTCTGGCCGAGACAAAGATCGGGGCTATCATCGCAAACCCAGCCGGCAAAGCAAGGTCTTTCTGCCGGGACAGCCGGTATTGGAGAGTGGAATCTATGAAGTCATCCACGATAAAAGCCATCGCCCGGCGCATGAAGCCGTTATGTATCGCGACGACCTGTTTCCTGTGTGCGATCAGTGCGATCTGAAAGTGCGCTTCAAGCTGATCCGCTCCGCCCCCTATATCTTCGACGATGAAGATTTCGCCAAGGAATAATTTGTTACTGCCGTAACGGTAACGGGGACAGAATCGTCCTCTGCTTGGCGATCAGCGCCTCGATTCCGCCCGCGGCGTAGTCCATCATTTGGTTGAGCTGGGCCTCGTCGAAGGGATGCTGCTCGGCCGTGGCCTGCACTTCTACAATTTTGCGCGCTCCTGTCATTACGAAATTAAGGTCAACTTCCGCCTGGGAGTCCTCTTCATAACATAAGTCTAGCAGGATTGTGCCTTCCACAATTCCAACGCTGGTGGCTGCAACAAAGTCGCGGATCGGCGCGGCTGAAAGCGTTCCCGCCTCAACAAGTTTTTGCATTGCCAGGCCGAGCGCTACGAAAGCCCCAGTGATGGATGCCGTCCGCGTGCCGCCATCGGCTTGGATCACATCGCAGTCGAGCGTAATAGTGCGCTCGCCCAGTTGCTTCAAATCGACAACGGCCCGCATGGCGCGTCCAATCAGGCGCTGGATCTCGTGCGTGCGTCCGCTCTGACGTCCGCGAGCGGCTTCGCGCGCGGTGCGCGTAAGGGTGGAGCGGGGCAGCATGCTGTATTCGGCAGTAATCCATCCCTTGCCAGAGCCTTTCATGAAACCCGGTACGCTTTCTTCAATTGACGCGGTGCAGATCACGCGCGTGTTGCCGATTTCAATCAGCGCAGAGCCTTCAGCCGTAGAGATAAAATCGGGAACAATGTTTACCGGACGCATCTGCTCCGGCGCGCGGTTATCTGAGCGAAAAAACTTGTCTTTATTATTTTTCAATGTCTACCAGCTCAACCTTCTCAATGGGACAGCCTAGAAATTTACTTCCGAGCCGTCGAAATTTTTCTACCGAATCAGTCGCATAACAGCGCAAGTCGCCCGGTGCGCCCTGTCCCCGATCTGCGCCGAGCAGTTCTACGACTTTTGAAGCAGTGGATTCCGCCGAATCCACAATCTCCAGGGACTGCGGTACAACCCGTCGCAAAAGCTGCCGGATTAGCGGATAATGCGTGCATCCCAGCACCAGAACGTCGGCGTCGCGCGCGCCATCTCGAAAGACTTCGTCCATATATATATGAGCCACCTCTTCCGTCACTCGATGCTCAATCCAGCCTTCTTCCACCAGCGGCACAAAAAGAGGGCATGCCTTCTCCGTGGCCTGCATCCCATGTTGCTCAAGCGCGCGCTGATAAGCGTGGCTTGCGACGGTGGCCTCCGTAGCGGCCACAACCACCTTTCTTGTCCTTGAAATTGCGGAGGCCCGCTCAGCGCCCGGGTCTATTACGCCCACCACGGGAATACGTACCGCCGCTTGAATGTCATCGAATGCCAGCGCCGTGGCCGTGTTGCATGCGACCACCAGCATTTCAATGCCATGTTCTTCAAGAAAATGCGCCGCGGAAATCGCGTACTTTGCCACGGTGTGGACGGATTTAGCGCCATAAGGAAGATGCGCGGTATCGCCGAAGTAGAGATAATCCGCCGCTGGGAGCGCTTTGCGCAGTTCCCGCAGAACCGTGAGGCCTCCAAACCCGGAGTCAAAAACTCCAATCACCGGCGGCATGCTTATTCGAACTCCTTTGCCAGTTCGTGCACCGCAGCCGTCTGATAGAAAGACATAAGGTCGGCGTGGCCGGCCAGGGTTTCGCGCTCTTTGCCGTCCACCAGAAACTTGACCTTGCTAATGCCGGGAACATTGGCGGTAAGCGTTTCAATGAGCGAAGCCAGCGTCAACTCTTCCAGCAGGATCCCTGAAGGATGTCCGTCCGCAAATTGTGCTGTGGTATCCACGATCATCGTATCGTCGCTGATGAAATATACATCCTTTATGTCAGAGCCTTTCGCCAGCGGATGCGGAGAAGGCATTTGCAAATACTGGGCCAGCACCGAACGCAACGTCTCCCGGGCACGCAAATTGCGGTCTGCAGGCAGAAAAACATCCGCTGGACGCCAGCGGAGGGCTTGATCTTCATCGTATGCCAGCAATAACTGGATATGCTCCTGCTTTCCGCTGACTGTTGGCGCCGCTGGACCAGCTTCGGCGGCCTGAAGCGTCAGCGCTTCCTCCTTATGCGTCATGCGGATAATGACTATGCCGCTGATCAGTATTGCCAGCAGCACCAGCGCAATCGTGATCTGAAAATGCCGGGGGATCACTGGCGTGCTCCTATCTGACTCCTGATCTGCACAATTCCCAAGGCGATGGCCGTCGCAACATTAGTTTGCCGCTTCTGGCTTTCGAGTGACTGTAGATCGTCCTCCGGGGCGAGTTCCACGGCGATTGCGGGCGTAAAGATGTTATTCAATGGTCGTAACGGTACGCCGAGATTGGCGACAATCAGGCCCTTTTTTTTCAGCTCTTGGGAAACTGCGCGGGCCACGTTTTGGCTGCGACCAAGAGCGCCCGATTGCGCATTTTCCCAGGGCAGAAAACGTCCTGCAAGAGGCTGTTGCTGCGCGTCGGCTAAGAGCGGAACATAAACCCTCACGCCTTTTCCGGGACGTCCCGCATGAAGCGCCACATAAACGCTGGCGCGCTGCTCGTTGGTGATTTCTGCGCGACGGTCTAGACTGAGATCAATGTCAGATTCGCGCAGCAACCGTGCGGAGATTCCACGCTCTTCCAATTCCTTGCGCAACTCGCGCGCCAGGTGAAGCGTAATGTCTTTTTCCACCAGTTTTCCGCCGAAGGTTGCGCCTCTGTCACTGCCGCCATGGCTGGGGTCGATCATTACAAAAAACTCTGGCGTGCGCTTCTGGCCTTCAGCGGAAGGCATGGCAGCCTGCGCTGGCGTTGGCGTCGATGCAATCTCAGGAGCCTGCGGTTGCAACGTAAAGGTCTTGCCATCATCGCTGCGGGTAAGCTGCAAATGCTTATTTCCCGTTATTGTGAGGACTGCCGCTCCGTTTTCCTCAGAAAAAGAGAGCGATTGAATTGCGCCATCGCCAAATTGCTGTGTCTTGAGATCGGAAACCAATGGATCTTTCCGGAACGTCAGGGTCGTTTTACTGCTATGAGTGGAGAGGGCGCCGCGATCTTCGTCATGGCTCATGTCCAATCGCGTAGCCGGTTGGCTGAAATGCAACACTAAGGAAGGCTGCTCACCACTCTTAAAATCAGCCGTGAATCTTGTAGATGTATTACCAACAAAAACGCGCCTTGCCGGCTGATGGAAGTCGATGGTCGTATTCAGCAGGCGGCCCAGCAAGGGAAGCATGGCGTCCATTGGCACCATGAAACGGCCATTTTCGAGAAGCACGTTGCCGCCCAAATCAATCATTTGCTTATTGACTGTGCCTTTATCTTTACCGTCCGTTAGCCGGATATCCATTTTGCTGAGATTGATCTTCCAATCTTTTCCTTTTGTTGCCGGCGGGGGAGCGCCTAAAGGCGAAAGCAGGTTCATTATGGAAATATATGGTTTGCCGCCGCGCTCAACCACGGGAAGGGAATACGTGGTCTGGGGTGTGTAAACGGTAAGTTGTTGCTCCGGAACTGTGCCAGAGACGCCAAGGGCGCAGCATAAAGCCAGAACAGCCAGTCCAGCTACTGTTTTACTCCAGTGCATAAATTGCCAGACCGCTCAGCAGCTTGGGATAGAAGTCAGTGGATTTTTGCGGCAACACCTCGCCGCTGAATGCGATATCGCGAACCTGCTCAATCTTGGCCGGATTCATCAGGAATGCGACGTTCGCGCCCTGGCGAACCCAGGAGATTGCTTCAAAGGCGTCCCGCTCATAACGGACGTTTTCCTGGTTGCGGATCGCTTCTTCGGAAATTCCCAGGACTCGCTCCAGCATAACGTGGTGCAATTGGACTACATCAAGTTCGCGCTGCAGTGCGGGAAGGTCACGCAGTACATGCTGAATCGCATCCTGCTTTGCCCGCATGAGATATGGCCCTTGACGCGTTACCGCAACAAACGCTGTTCCGTTTTGTCCAGCCTGCCCCAGCAGTGTGGTGGCACTGCGGCTTTCTGTTCGGAGATCGATTCGGTCAATATCAAAAAACTGTCCTGCTGCTTCCAGCATGCGCTCGCGATCGAAGTCCAGCAGGCCATGGACAATCCGGTGTGTGGGGAGAATCACCAGGCCGCGGCTTTCCATGGGAATGAGCGTCATCATTACAAATTCGTACGGCGCGTTAGGATCGGAGCTGCCGCTTTCTGCGCGGCGTTCGTTGCGATACGCCAGCGCGGTTTCATATCGGTGATGCCCGTCGGCAATCAGCAGCTTCTTATCCCGCATCTTCTGCTGCACGGCGTGAACGACTGCCGGGTCATGAATGCGCCACACTCGATGCAAGGTCTCATATTCATCCAGCAGAGAGATGTCAGTATCTTCTTCCATCCTCGATTTGAGCAGGCATTCGATCTCATTGGCGGGATCACTGTAAAGCATGAATATCTGGCCAAAATGTGCGCGCGTGGCACGTAGCAGGTTCAGGCGGTCCGCTCGCGGCTTGGAGAGGGTTTGCTCATGGCGATGCACCACACCATCAGCATAATCATGGATGCGGCCCAGGGCAATCAACCCGCGGCGTTCCTGCAAATCGTGCGTTCCCGGGACGGTAAATGTCTGAGAATACGCGTAAATACCGGGGCCAGGATCCTGTTTCAGGATGCCGCCGGAGCGCCAGTCGTGTAGATATTCCGCCGCACGTGTATATACGTTGAAGGCATCAGTATCGGTTTCGCCGGCCTTTCCCAAAATGATCCTTACCAGATTGTGGGTGCTCCGCTCATAGTATTTTGACTGCATTTCCGGCGTAATCTTGTCATAGGGTTGGGTGAGCACGTCCTCCAGCTTTACCTGGTCAGGATCGTAACGAAGCGCTTTGAATGGAATAATTTCAGCCATTTCAGTTGGTCTATTGCATTCTACCAAGCGGCGCGGATAACCTGTTTCCAGCTCTCAAACATCTAAAGTTAACAGCAGCCGCAAAGACCAAAGGCAACGGTACGATGTCCAAGTTCCCGTGTCCCGTCTGGCGCCGCTGTGATAAAATCACGGCAAACTGAGGTTCCCAAATGGCCCGCTTCGAACGCCGCGGGTATGGTGCAAACCGTTCCCCCGGGCACTCATTCAAGGCGTCTGTTACGCCACCGATTCGTTGCGCGTTAACACTCGTGTGTTTTCTTTTTCTCACCATTGCCACCAGTGCTCAGGACGTGAACGTTCATATTGAGCCCAAACCTGCTGCACCCCCCAAAACTGCTGATACTAAAGAAGATGTAGGAAATGCCGATCCTGCCCTGAAGAACCATCCCAAGCCTGGAATTTCTGTCGACGTAAATCTGGTGCTGGTCAATGTAACTGTGACTGACGACTGGAACCGAATCGTAACCGGCCTGGACAAAGAGAATTTTTCAGTCCTTGAGGGCAGTGAGGTCCAGCAGGTACGGCACTTTTCCAGTGAGGATGCTCCCATCTCCCTGGGCGTGATCTTTGATATGAGCGGCAGCATGAATGACAAGATCATGAAAGCCCGCGAGGCGGTCATTGAGTTTTTCAAGACGGCGAACCCGCAAGACGAATTTTTCATGATCACCTTCAATGATCGGCCGGAATTGAGGGCAGATTTCACCAAGTCCGTTGAAGATATTCAGGGTAAGCTGGTCTATACCGTCCCCCAGGGCAGCACGGCCTTGCTGGACGCCATTTACATGGGCGTTAGCAAGATGAAAGACGCCCGCAATAGCAAAAAAGCGTTGTTGATCATCTCCGATGGTGGCGATAACCACAGCCGTTACACCGAAAACGAGATAAAAGCCCTGGTAAAAGAGGCCGATGTGCAGATTTACTCCATCGGCATCTTTAGCGTTGCTCCATCGCAGCCGGAAGAAATTGCCGGCCCCGCGTTATTGAGCGAAATTTCCAGTGTTACTGGCGGACGCTTGTTTACCATCAATAATCCCAACGAACTGGCGGATGTGGCTACAAAAATTGGAATAGAGCTGCGCAACCAATATGTGCTCGGATACCGTCCAAACAACAAGGTTAAGGACGGTCACTGGCGCAAGATCAAAGTGAAGCTTAACCCGCCCAAGGGGTTGCCGCATCTAAATGTTTATGCCAGAACTGGATACTATGCGCCTTCGCAATAAAAAAGTTTTCGGAATACTGTTCTTTACGCTGCTGGGCGCTACCTCTTTCTGGGGGACTCAGGCCCAAACCACAACACCAGAGCAAAACCAGCAGCGTATTCAGGCTACGCCTATACCGCCAGACATTGATCCCTCTGATCCAGCGTTGCCATCATGGACGCCCAAACCAGCCACGCCCCCTCCCGGAGCGGCCACTGCTTCCAAGCCGGCCACGTCTACAAATGTGCCGCCGGGCCAGCAAACCGGGCAGATTCCTGGGAACGAAGTTGGCGCGGTAACCAGGAACGGTGACAGATATACCTTCCGCTCGCAAGTGAATGAAGTCACGCTTTCGGCCACGGTGCTCGATTCCAGGCGGCATCTGGTCACTAACTTGTCGCCAACTAACTTCGCGGTATTTGAAGACAATCAGCCCCAGCAGATAACTTCCTTCAGGCGCGAAGATATCCCGGTATCGATTGGCATTGTTGTCGATAATTCCGGGTCGATGCGCACCAAGCGCACCGCAGTCACAAAGGCCGTTCTCAACCTCATCCAGGCGAGCAATCCTCAGGATGAAGTGTTTGTCGTGAATTTCAACGACGATCCTTACCTGGATCAGGATTTCACTAACAAGATACCTCAGTTGCGTGAAGCTCTGGATCGGGTTGATTCGCGCGGCGGCACCGCCCTATATGACGCCGTGATCGCTTCTGCCGATCACCTGGCTAAAGGCGCCAAGAAAGAAAAGAAAGTCCTGCTCGTAATCACGGACGGCGTCGATAACGAGAGCAGGGAGTCGCTTGAATCGGCGATCAGGAAAGTCCAGGACGATAATGGGCCAACGATTTATACCATCGGCATTCTGGGCGATGAACCCGGAACCAAGAGAGCAAAGCGTGCCCTGCAAAGTCTTTCCGACCAGACCGGCGGCGTGGCTTTCTTCCCCAAAGATTTGATGGAAGTGGATGAAATTAGCCAGGAAGTGGCGCGTGACATCCGCAATCAATACAGCCTTACTTACAAGCCGACTAACCCGCGCAGCAATGGCGGCTATCGTAAGGTGAAAGTGGAAGCGCGCGCACCCGGTTATAAAGACCTGCAGGTTCGGACCCGCGATGGTTACTTTGCCGACGAGAAGCGCACGGCCGCCAAGCAGTAACAATAGCTAAATTTTTGGAAATTAGCCGCTTCGGAACTGAAACGTTTGTTTTCGGCTACCGAAGTACTTGCTGCCCGATTACAGACTGATCGCGGCTGTCACTGACTCAAGCACTGGTAATCCTTCTACCGGCACGGGCGGCAGGTTTGCCATATCCATATGGCCGTGGGGAAGATCGGAAATCAAGCGCAAAGATTGGTTGATGCTTTCGGCGAATTGGATTCTTGTCTTCTGCAATCGCCGCGCATAGACCGCCGCTACACGGCACAATAGAAATCGATTATCGATTGTGCTGCCCGCTGCAAAAACCTTTGAGGACCGTGTGCTATTGTCAGTTTTCATGGCTTTCGCTCGCTTCTTCTTCCTGTAACTTTTGCTCTGGCGTTTCTTGTTCTTCGCAATGGTCTTCGGGTAATTCTGCCTGCGCGCTCGATTTTGAATGGAACTGCGCTATTTCGTGGAACATAACTGCCTCTTTAAATCTTTAACTAAGAAGGAGAACTCCAGAGGTACTGACTTAGTTTCAGCAGGTCTGGAAAGTAAGGAAGGATTTACTTGCTCACTCTTGACGGTACTCTGTTCGGGTGACCCTGTCAATTTTTTGGAAAACCAGCAAGCTCGTGTTAGTCCTCTGTTTTGAATAAATTGCCGCTGAAACCGTTGATTGGTTTGACCGTATCGCTCTCCGTCCCGTAGTCTAAAAAGTCTGCTTATGTCCCGACTCCCTGTGGCTGAGAACATCACCGAACTGGTTGGTAACACTCCAATGCTGCATTTTCGCCGGATTGTGCCGGCGGGTTCGGCTGACGTGTTTGCCAAGCTGGAATACCTGAACCCTGGCGGCAGCGTGAAAGACCGCGCCGCCATCGGCATGATCAAGAAAGCAGAGGAGCAGGGACTTCTAAAACCGGGATCGACCATTGTGGAGGCGACGGCGGGTAATACCGGAGTTGGTTTAGCATTGATCGGCGTCAATAAGGGTTACAGGGTAATAGTTTGCGTTCCGGAAAAATTTGCCGAAGAAAAAGTCAAAATCATGCGGGCCCTGGGCGCGGAAGTGATCCGGACCCCGGATGAGGCAGGCATGCAAGGGGCAATCGCCAAAGCCAGGGAAATCGCCGCAAAAATCCCCGGATCATTTACCGCTCTCCAGTTTGAGAATCCTGCCAATCCTGACTTTCATCAGAAAACCACCGCTGAAGAGATCTTCGAACAAATGCAAGGCGCTATTGACGCTATAGTCATCGGCGTTGGCACGGGCGGCACATTTACCGGGGTAGCCCGTTTTATGAAGCAGAAATCGCCCGGCGTGTATTGCGCCGCGGTTGAAACTCAGGGGTCCGTTCTGGGCGGCGGCCCCAAGGGGCCGCACAAAGTAGAAGGCATTGGCTCCAGTTTCATTCCAAAAAATTTTGATCCAGCCGTGTGCGATGAGGTAATCATGGTCACCGACAAGGACGCATTCGATACGGTGGCGCAGCTTGCACGATTGGAAGGCGTTCTGGGGGCTTCCAGCGCGGGAGCCAACGTATTCGCGGCACTCGAGGTGGCAAAAAAACTCGGCAAAGGGAAGCGGGTTGTGACAGTCATTCCCGATTCCGCCGAACGTTACCTATCGAAGAATATTTTTGAGGGCGGCGAATAACTGTTTTTCACTGCCGGACTTAACCTGATTTCAACTACCGATCGTTCAGGAGCAAAAACCAGATGGCAAAGAAGCCCGTTGACGCCACAAAACGCCGCACCGGCAAATTCGGATTCTCCACTGCTTGCATCCATACGGGCCAGGAGCCTGATCCTTCTACGGGGGCCATCGTTGTCCCGATTTTTGCCACGTCAACTTACGTCCAGGAGGAAGTGGGCAAGAATAAAGGTTATGAGTACGCGCGCGTTTCCAATCCAACGCGAACGCAACTGGAGATCAACCTTGCCGCGCTGGAAAGTGCTAACTCAGCGCATGTTTTTGCCAGTGGAATGGCGGCTGTAACGGCGGTCACACAGTGTTTCCTGAAACAAGGCGATCACTTGATCTGCGGACACAATGTGTACGGCGGAGTGCCTCGTTTTTTCAATCAGGTGATGGCTAATTATGGCGTGGAGTTCAGTTATGTCGATACGTCTGACCTCGACGCGCTAAAAAAGGCCATGCGCCGGAATACCCGCATTGTCTGGGTGGAAACACCAACGAATCCGCTGATGGTGCTGACCGACATCAAAGAAGTCTCCCGGATTGCTCACGCCAACGGCACTGAAGTGGTGGTGGACAATACTTTTTTATCACCTTACTTTCAGCGGCCGCTCGAATTTGGCGCGGACATGGTAATGCATTCCACCACCAAATTCCTGAATGGACACAGCGACGGACTGGGAGGCGTGATTGCCGCAACCAAACCAATTCATGCGGAAAAACTGGCTTTCATGCAGAAAGCCTCCGGCGCCATACTCTCACCTTTCGAGTGCTGGCTGGTGCTGCGTGGAGTGAAATCGCTGGCGGTGCGAATGGAAAAGCACGATGAGAATGGGCGTGTGATAGCCGAGTTCCTGCGCAACCATCCCAAAGTGAAGAAAGTTCTTTATCCTGGTTTTTCCGATCATCCACAGCACGCTTTGGCCAAGCGGCAGATGACCGGGTTTGGCTCTATGATCACGTTTGAAACTGGATCTTTCCGGAACGCCAAAAAGATGCTGGCCAAGGTACGCGTTTGCTCTCTGGCTGAATCACTTGGAGGCGTGGAAACGTTGATCTCGCATCCGGCCACCATGACGCACGCCGCCCTGGGAGAAAAGGGAAGGAAAGAAATCGGGCTCACGGATGGCATGGTCCGCATTTCTGTGGGCATTGAAGACGTGGAAGATCTCTTGGCCGATCTGGACCAGGCGCTGGCTGCGATCTGAGTCTTTACCACAAGAAGAGCAAAGACATTTTGCTGCAGATTTAGGCTGATGGACGCAGATTGGGATTACGTGGTTTGCATGGTCCAGACCGGGCAGATCCCTGATAGATCGACGGTCTGCCGGTGGTTAGCTGTGGAGTCTCAAGAGGTTGTTCCGATCGAGGCCAGAGCGGCTGATAGGTGGAGCATGGTTGAGGCTACCATGAGGACGGTGCCAGTTGTAGTGGTGAAGCCAGGGAAGAAGATGT
>Ga0134126_10002126_pt1 | contig 25150 bp, 23 predicted proteins | sample KB31752_FD_96881 | JGI IMG/M metagenome (GOLD analysis project Ga0134126, IMG submission 96881) | Terrestrial soil microbial communities with excess Nitrogen fertilizer from Kellogg Biological Station, Michigan, USA - KB3-175-2 | ecosystem: Environmental > Terrestrial > Soil > Unclassified ... | reverse complement strand
TCGATCATGGATTCGGCGGCGTCGCGGGATCCGTCTCATCGGAATCGCCGAAGCGCCGCTGCGCATGCGCGAAATCCGCGGCCCGGCGAAAGTCCTCGAGGTCGTTGACTCCGCGCCAGTGGCCGTGCACGTAGTGCACTTCGACGGCGGCGCCGCGCGCAATGAGCGCATTCAGAAGATGAGGCACATCGAGCGTATCGAAGTCGGGACGGGCGCGCAGCGCGCTCAGCACTTCCCTCAGCCGCTTCAGCCCCGCGCGACTCACCTTCAACATCCCGACCCAGCGGCCGTGCGCGGCGCCGACGGAAACACTGGAGTCCCCGTCATGCGCACTGGCGGGCGCATCTGCGGCGCTGAATACACGCTTGAGCAGCACCGGGGTACCAAACAGCCCGCGGTCATCGCGCCGCGAGCAGTAGGCGAAGTCGCGCACCGTCCGGTTGTTGTCTCCCGTGGGTGAGGAATCCACGATCACCGCGAACTCCGCATCGCTCTCGACGAGGTCGCGAAGCACGTAGCTGCGAAACAGCAGATCGCCGTAAGCGATCACGGTGTCTGATTCGAGTGCGTCGATGCCGCAGGCGAGCGATGCAAGCTCACCTGTCTCCTCATAACGCTCGTTGACGACCAGCCGCACGCCAGCCCTATCGATGGCGTCGGCGCGGTAACCGCCGACGACGGTCACATCGTTGATGCTCTCTTTCTTGAAAGCATCGAGCAGCCAGCGCAGGAGCGGCTTGCCGGCGATCGGCAGCATGACTTTCGGACGATCCTCCGTCACCGCCTCCAGCCCTTTGCCACGGCTCGCCGCGAGCACGACCGCGGCGCGGGAGGCGCGCGCGGCGGACAGGTAGAGGCGCTCGGCCGCCGAATACTCATCGGCATCCTGCAGCCGGAAGATCTCCTCGACGGAGGCTATCCGATCCTCCACATTCACCAGGGTCTCGCTCTCGAAGATCTCCCGCGCCGTGCTCTGCATCGCCGCCGTGGCGGAGCGCAGCACATGGTTTGCCCAGATCACCACACTGATGCCCGCCTCGCGGAAGACATCGGTCGGCGTGCTGTAGTACTTGGTCGGCACGATCACGAGCGGCGCGCGGCCCGCCCACTCGCGCGCAAAAGTCAGGATCTCGTCCGGTCTGGACAGCTTGCTGTGGATGAGGATCGCATCCGCGCCGGCGCGCCGGTACGCCTCGGCGCGCCGCAGCGCCTCCTCCATGCCCCAGCCGGCGATCAGCGCCTCGACCCGCGCCACGATCGAGAAATCCGGATCGAGCTGCGTGGCCTTGCCGGCGGCGATCTTGCCGCAGAACTCATCGATGTCGGCGAGCGGCTGGCGCTCGCCGTTGAGGAAGCTGTTGGTCTTCGGGAATACCTTGTCCTCGATGCACACGCCGGCGATGCCGCGCTGCTCGAGCTTGCGCACCAGGCGGCGCAGGTTGTTGAAGTTGCCATAGCCGGTGTCGCCGTCGAGCAGGATGGGCAGGTTGCTCGCGTCGGCCATGAACTCCAGCATGTCGACGACCTGTGTCCAGCTCGCCTCGTTGTTGTCCCGCACGCCGAACTGCGCGGAGATCGACAGCCCCGAGGCCCAGATGCCCTTGAACCCGGCCTCGCGCACGATCCGCGCCGAGAGGCCGTTGTGAGCCTCCATGAGGAATTCCAAGCGATTGCTGAGCAGCATGCGCCGCAGCGCGGCGCTGCGGCTGCCGGGGGCTGCCTCGAATCGCCCTTGCGGCTCGGCGTTGCGGGGCTTCGCCGCCGCGCCTCGCCCTTCGGGCCGACTGACGCCGTCCAGGATCGCTCCAGGCGATTTGGTCATGATCGCACCTCGAGTTGCGGCAGGACTTCTTCCGTCGCGCGCACCACGTCCGCCGGGAAGTCGATTTCGATCCAGGGCAGGCCCGTCACGTCACAGACCTCGAAGGTTTGACTGCGCTCGCGCAGAAGGTCCCGCACCGCCTCTTCGTGCGGCAGGTGCGCGCGCGAGCTTGCGACGTAGTCTGCGACGATTGCCGCAAGCCGCCTCGACGCTCGCTCGTCGCAGCGAAAGAACCCCACCGATTCACCTATCATGTCGTACTCCAGTCCAGGCTCGAGCTTCTTGCGCAGCTCGATGGGCACTCCGGCGCGCACACACACCTTCACGGGCTCGTCGCCCGCCTCGAAATCGCGGTCGATCAACACCCGGTTGACCGGGCCGCGGCTGGCGGTGAGCGCGGCCATGATGCCCTCGTGATACAGCACATCGGCATCCATCAGCAACACATCGCCACCTCTCGTCAGCGGTCCGGCGGCAGTGTGTACCGTCAGCATGCTGCCGAGCTCATACTGCCGGTTCAGCACGATTTCCACGTGCGGGCGGCCGAGCCGCGCGAGCTCGGCCTCGATGAGCTCGTGCCGGAAGCCCAGCACGAGCGTAATTTCCTCGACGCCGGCGGCCTCGAGCAGCCGCAGATGCCGCTCGAGGAGGCTCCGGCCGCCGAAGCTCAGCAGGCACTTCGGCAGCTGCTGCTCCGCCGTCTGTTGCAGTCGTGATCCGCGTCCCGCCGCCAGGATGATGGCGCGCATGAACCCCCCTGGTAGCGATGTGTCCTTGATATTACAAAAAAGCGCGCCCGGAGTCCGGGTCGGCGATCGCGCTTTGCGCGCGACGCCAGACCCGCTCGCAGTGATGCAGGTAGATCAGGCCCGGCACACCGAGCAGGATCTCGCGGGCGCGCTTCGCGAAGGAGAGCGCAAGCGCCGCGTCGGGCGCGAGTCCCGCGAGAGGCGCGAGCAAAAGGTAACCGCCCTCTTGCACACCGAGGGCGCCGGGTATCGCGAACGCCGCGCCCCGGATCGCCTGCCCGAGGCTCTCGAGCAGCAGCGCGTCGCTCCAGCCCACGGGTGAGCCCAGCAGTCGCAGCGCGAGATAGACCTCGCCCGAGCCGACCAGCCAGGCGACGAAGCTCAGTGCGAAGCTCGCCGCCGCGCTCTTCCCGCGCCGGTAGGTGTCCGTCACTGCGAGATCGATCGCGTCCGCCCGGCTCATCAGGCTCGCCCACTCACGCCGGTGCGCCAGGCGGGCGAGCCAGCGCACCGTTCCGCCGAACATCCCGCGCCGCTGCACCAGATAAAAGGAGACCAGGATGACGGCCAGAACGATGCTGGCGGTGACGGTAGCGATGATTACCGTGTGATGCTGGTGTCGGATGCTGTCAGTCGCTTCGCTGGTCGGCAGTGCGAGCAGCGCAACGCCGATGAGGCCAAATGCAATTTGCGCGAGCGCCTGCAGCGTTGTCGACACGGTGATCGCGGCCGCCGCATCCTGAGTCGGCATCCCGCGGCGGGACAGATGGCGGGTCATGACGACGGGCCCGGCCACTTGGCCGAGCGGCATCAGACTGTTGGCCGACTCACCCACCCAGCGCGCCAGCAGCGCGTCCCGCCATGCGCAGCCGACCGCGCCGGCGTCGAAGAACACCCGGATGGCCGCCGCATCCAGCCACAACGGGAGCAGATGGAAGAGCGCGACGAGCAGCAGGCCCCAGCCCGCCGTCGCCAATGTCGCGAATACCGGCCCCAGGCCTTGCGAGGCAAGAAGCCCGATGAGGAGCAGCAGTCCCGCCGAGAAGAGCCACGCGGCGGATTTTCTCACGGCAGTCCCGGCCCGGCGTCCCGCCCCGCCTGCGGTGCGGGCGGCTCGCCGCGCCGCCGTCGCGCGAAAACCTGGCGGAAGCCGAAGTACCCCAGCGCATCCTTCAGATCCGAGATCAGCCGCCAACCGCGGCGGATCCGCGTGTCGGTCACATACTCGAACGTGAGCGAGACGCGCATCTCGCCCTCCCCTAGCGCCGTGATGCGGTGACGTAGCGAATCACCATCGAAAAACACGAGGCCTCCCGGAGGGATCTGAATCGAGCCCGGCACGACGGCGACACCCTTCTCGCGCGTGTGCAGCTCATAGTCGAGGCGGCAGGTTGATCGGTCGATGACGCCCAAGAGCACCGTATAGCGCCGTCCCGCATAGTACGAGGTGTCGTAGTGCCAGCCGATGTGGTCACCCGGACGAGTGTAGTAATACAGCGCGTAGGCGTGCGGGTCATCGGGCGGTGACAGTTGCAGGCGCTCACCGGCGACGCCCTCGAGCATTTCGATCAGCGCACGCGAGCGATAGAGCTCCGCAATGTAGGGCGCACGCTCATCGAGGGTATGACGACCGACGCTACCGCCCTGTTTATGGCCGGGCAGATAGTTGCGATTGACCGTTGGCTCCAGGGCGGCGACGGCCGCAACGAGCCGCGCCGTGACTTCCGCAGGGAGGAACTCGGGCAGAAAAAGGAACGAGCCCTGCTGCACGAACGCGCGGCGCAGCGGCTCGAGCGGAATACCGCGCGCCAGCCCGATCAGACCAGCCCCGCCCCCGAGGTCGGGCTCGCCGCCATCGGCTTCAGTCGGCGCGCCACCCGGCGATAGTCGATGACGACCCATGCGGCGAACAACGGAGCGCCGACGGACGCGGCTATCAGGTAGGGCATGATGCCGTTGGACAGTGTCACCAGCGGCAGCAGGTAGAGGACATCCTCGGTCTCGAAGCCGCCGAGCGAGGCCTGGCGGCTCGCGGCCTTGCCGGCCATCTCCTCGATGCGCATGCGCAGATAGAAGATCAGGGCGACCGCGGCTCCCGCGACCGCGCCCAGCACCGGCGGTGGCAACCCGAGCGCATTGTCGGAGCTGCTCCCGATACCCACCCCCATCGCAACGAAGAGGAGGATGGTGACGGCGGCATCGCTCGCCAGGTCATAGATGTGCCCAATGCGGCTGGTCTTGCCGCTGATCCGCGCGAGCTCACCGTCCGCATGGTCGAGGAAATTGGACAGGACCACCAGCAGGGCGGCGATGTTGGACCAGCCGTAGGTCCCCACCGTGAACGCGGCCGCGCCCGCGAGGCCAACCGCCAGCCGGACGGTGGTCAGATGATTCGGCGTGACGCGGGTGCTGGCGAGCGGCGCCACCAGGGATCGCGCCAGTCGCGCATCCCACGGACGCTGTGCGCACGAGCCCGGTGTCAAGATGTTGTCAGACATCATTCTGTCCGAATGACAGCGCCCCCTGCCGATATGGCAGCGCATTGTACCCACAATCGGGGCCTCGTCGAGCCGGATGGAGTGGCCCGCCTCCCGTCCGCTTTGAAGCCGCGCTTGATAGCGCTATCATTCAGGCGAGTGACGATATCGACGATTTCCAGGCGCGACTTTCTCCGGCTGTCCGCCGGCACCCTCGGAGCGCTCGAAGTGGTCGCTCCGCCCACGACACAGGCTGCCGAGCAGGACCGGGTTGCGCTCGTGATCGACCCTGCGGACCCGGAAGCAGCGGCTCCCCCGGTGACTTGGGCGGTAGACCAGCTCGAGGCGGCGCTGGCGCAGCATGCGGTTGCTCTACAGAGATATCGGGCGATCCACGAAGTGCCCGCTGCCGCTCGTTGCCTCGTGGTCGCGACGTCCGGCATGCCGGTCGCGACAGAAGCCCTACGCGATGCTCGCCTCGCACCGCCGCGGGAGGCGGAATCGCTCGCCCTGCTTTCGGCATCATTCACCGGCCGCCAGGGTCTGCTCGCTTGCGGGACCGACGGCCGCGGACTCACGTATGCATTGCTAGAGCTGGCCGACCGGATTCGCTGCGGCGAGCGGCCGGAAGCGGCGCTGACGCCCGCTGCGCCGCTCATCGAGAGACCTCACCATCGGGTGCGCAGCATCGGACGCCTCTTCGTCAGCGACGTGCAAGACAAGCCCTGGTTCCACGACCGCGCCTTCTGGCCGCCCTACCTCTCGATGCTCGCGGCGCAACGCTTCAACCGGTTCCAGCTGAGCCTCGGGATCGGTTATGACTCGTTGCAAGGGGTGCGCGACGCCTATCTGCTCTTCGCCTATCCGTTTCTCCTCTCGGTACCCGGATACTCCGTACGGGCGATGAATCTTCCGGATGAGGAGCGTGAGCGGAATCTGGAGATGCTGCAGTTCATCGGCCGTGAGACCGTGAAGCGCGGCATGGATTTCCAACTCGGCATCTGGACCCACGGCTATCAGTGGCCCGAAAGCCCGGATGCCAACTACACGATTGCGGGACTGACCGCGGACAACCATGCAGCCTATTGCCGTGACGCGCTGAGCACCCTGCTGCGTGCCTGTCCGACGATCAGTGGTGTGACGCTGCGGACCCACGCGGAAAGTGGCGTGCGCGAAGGCAGCTATGCCTTCTGGCGGACAGTCTTCGCGGGAGCGGCGCGGTGCGGCCGCAAAGTGGAGCTGGACCTGCATCCCAAGGGGCTCGACTGGAAGCTCATCGATGAGGCGCTCGCGACCGGGCTGCCCGTACGCCTCTCGCCCAAGTACTGGGCGGAGCACATCGGGATGCCTTATCAGCAGACCGCCATCCGCCAGCTCGAGATGCCCGAAGGGCATCCGCAGGCCGACGCCTTCGCCGCTCTCAGCACAGGCACGAGAAGCTTCACGCGCTACGGCTACGCCGACTTCCTCCGCGATGACCGGCGTTTCAATGTCATGTTCCGGGTATGGCCGGGGAGCGACCGACTCCTCCTCACCGGTGACCCCGTTACCGCCGCCTCCCATTCGCGCGCGTTCGGATTCGGCGGCAGCGACGGTGCGGAATTCTTCGAGCCCCTCTCATTCAAAGGACGACGCGGCTCAGGCCTTCCAGGCAGCAGGTGCGGTTACGCCGATCGCTCACTCGAGCCGCGCACGGACTGGGAGAAGTATCGCTATACCTACCGTATCTGGGGACGGCTGCTCTATGACCCGGACACCCGCCCGGAGGTCTGGCGCAGATCCCTTCGGCATCGATTCAAAGGGCGAGCGACGCATATCGAGGCGGCCCTCGCCTCCTCTACGCGCATCTTGCCGATCGTGACGACGGCGCACCTGCCGTCCGCCGCCAACGATACCTACATGCCTGAGATCTATACCAACCAACCGATCGTGGATGCCGAGCTCCCCAGCCCGTACGGCGATACGCCTTCTCCCAAGGTCTTCGGGTATGTCAGCCCGCTCGATCCGCAGATGTTCTCGAGCATCGAGGAATCTGTTGGCGAGGTACTCGCCGGCAAGCCCAGTGGCAAGTACTCGCCGTGTGAAGTCGCACACTGGCTCGACACTCTGGCGACGTCCGCCGAGCGCCATCTCGGCGAGGCACTGAAGGCCCACGCCGCCGCTCCCGATGCGGAGCTGCGTCGCGTCGTGGTCGATGTCACGATCGAAGTCGGCCTCGGGCGTTTTTTCGCCGCGAAGCTGCGCAGCGGTGCGCTGTATTCCCTGCACCGGCGCACGGCGAGCATCGCGGCGCTCGCGCAAGCGCTGCGCGAGTACGAGAGTGCGCGCGCGATCTGGGCACGATTCGCACAATTCGCGCGCGGCGTCTATGTCCCGGACATCACGATCGGGCCGCTCCCGCACCAGCGCGGTCACTGGCTGGACCGCCTGTCCGCAATGGACGCCGACATCACCGCGATGCGGCGGCAACTGGTCTCGGCGCGCGCGACGACCTCATCTGCCCCGGACGAGCGCACGAAGATTCGGGAGCTGCTGCGCGCTGACCGCGGTCCGATGCCGGCTCTACGCCATTCCCCGCCGCAGAGCTTCATGCCCGGCAAGCCGCTGCTCATCGCGATTGCCGTCCCTCATGTCGCGCCGTTGCAACCGGCGAGGCTGTTTTATCGTCACGTGAATCAAGCCGAAGAATACCAGTCCGTGGAGCTGACGCCGCAGGAAGGGGAACTGCGTGCAGTCATTCCTGGCGCGTACACCGCAGCGGAATATGCGCTGCAGTACTTCTTCGAGCTGCGTGAGAAGGACGGTGCACGCCGATTTCCCGGTTTCACGTCCGATCGCGGCAATCGGCCGTACTTCGTCGTGCACGCATCCCGGAAAACGTGACGCGGTTACAACCGTCAGCGGAACGTGGTCCAGAGCAGTGTCAGCGCAATGCTCCACATCACTGCCGCGACCAGTGCATCGAGCACTCTCCAGGCGATGGGGCGCGCGAAGAGCGGAGCGAGGAGCCGCGAGCCGAAGCCCAGACTCGCAAACCAACCCACACTGGCTGTCCAGACGCCGGCGAGGAATGCCGGCCGCAGCGGGGCCGGCTGCTGTACGCCCACCGATCCTATGAGCAACACGGTGTCGAGATAGACGTGGGGATTGAGAAGGGATACGGCGAGCGTCTGCAGCAGTACGCCGCCCGCCGACTGTGTGCCGGCCGCGGAAGGGGTTGCGAGCGACTGGCGTGAGCAGGCGCGCCGCGCCGCGCCGAGTCCATACCAGCCAAGGAAGCAGGCGCCCCCGACTGCCAGCGCGTCGAGCGCCAGCGGGCTGCGGCCGAGCGCTGCGGACAGTCCGCCGACGCCCACCGCCGTCAGCACCACATCTATGAGGATGCACAGGGCGACGACCAGAGCCACGTGAGCGCGCAGCAACCCTTGCCGCAGGACGAATGCGTTCTGCGCCCCGATGGCAATGATGAGCGAGGCGCCGAGAACGAGTCCCGTGACATACGCGGTCGGTGAGGCAAGGCCGGTCATGCGGCGAGTATCGTCGCCGCATGCACGAGAGACTACTTAGGAGTGCTCATGCGGATGAAGCTACGCTAAGTTCAGGGCGCGAGCTGGAACCGCTCGAAGGCGTGCAGCGCCGTCTCGATTGCGGACCGCAGCGCCCGGCGGTGGCTCTTCACCATCCAGGTCCATTTCTGCACCTGCAGCCGCCGCTTTGCCCGGTCTGCCTTCAGATCGAGAGCGGCGACGATGCGGTCGCCCACCAGCACCGGACAGGCGAAATAGCCGAGCACTCGGCGATGGGCGGGGAGGTAGGCCTCGAAGCGGTGCTCATAATTGAAAAAGAGCTGCAGCCGCTTGCGTTGACAAACCAGCGGATCGAACGGCGACAGGATATGGACCCGCTCCGCTCCGGGCTCGAGCCTGAGGTCGAGGGTCTCGGGCCGGGCCCAGTGCCGGCATTTGCCGGCATCCTCGATATCGACGGGAGTCAACTCGCCGCGGCGCACCCTGCCCTCGATGAGCCGCTCCACCGCTCGCCTGCCCGCGACTCCATAGCAGATCGAGTCGAGACTCACGAGACCCTGCGAGTCGAGCGCGCGGTCGAGCAGGTAATCGAGAGTCTCCCGCTCCGTGGCCGTGCGCGGCAGCCGCTCCCAGCCGAAATGCCGCGTCGTCAGCTCGTACGACTTCAGCATTCCGGTCCGCTGGTTGACGGTGAGCAGCCCTTTGAAGAAGGCGAGCTGGAGAGCGCGTTTGGAAGGCTTGCGGCTCGCCCACGGATGGTCCTTCTCGACCGGCGCGTCATCGTCGATATCGCGAATGGTGAGCGCCCCACCGTGACGAATGCGCGCAACCACTCTGCGAACGTCACCCGCGGTCACCGCGCCGAACCAACGGCCATATCGTCGCGGGCCATTTCGCATGTCGCGTACGTAATACCTGAAGGCTTCGACCGGCAGGTACGCAAGCGCATGCGTCCAGTATTCGAAGATGCTGCGGTCCACGGCCTGCGCGCGGTGCAGATGCTCACGGCGATAGTCGGGAATCCTCGTATAGAGGATGTGGTGATGGCATCGCTCGATGACGTGGATGGTATCGATCTGCACGTACCCGAGGTGCCGCACGGCGGCATGAGTCGCCGCGGCGCCGCTGCCGAATGGCGCATCGGCGTCCAAGCGCTGCGCGTGCAGCCAGATGGCTCTGGCGAGTCGGCGGGCAATCCTTGCGGGCGGGGCGTTCATGGCCGGATATTGCCACGAGTGCCCTGCGTGATCTCATCCTAATGATCGAGCAGAGACCGCTCATTCACCGCGAAGGAGGGCGTCGGGTAGTACGGCGGTGGGTCGCGGCCGTCCTTGTCCATGGGCGCAATGCCGCTGGTGTTGATGTACCAGTTCAGGAGTCTGGTCTGCAGAGCCGCCTGCACGGACGCGGCGGACGATTCGCCGAACAGGTTTTGCCTCATGCCCGGATCGCGCGCACAGTCGTAAAGCTCCGATTGCCCGTTCGGCCGGACGATCAGCTTGTGTGTTCGAGTACGCACGGAAGCGGCGCGCGTGATGGTTTCCGGATGGTCATTCTGCAGCCGCGTCTTCGGCTCGTAGAGGCCCGCTATCAGAGGCTCGAACGCCTGCGGCTCATAGGTGTTGTAGCCCGCCTCGCTGAAGGCAGCCCGCTGCGGGTCGCCACCCTTCGCTCTCGCCTGCGGGAGCAGGCTGCGTGAGAAATGCGTATGCGATGCGCGCGCGCCGGCCAGATCGAGGCATGTCTGTACGATGTCGAATGCTTCGATCATCTCCGGCGCAACGATGCCTGGAACGCCCCCCGGGACCCTGACGATCATCGGAACGTGTGTGAGGCAATCCTCGAGGCCGCTCGGCCATTTCTCGACCAGGCCGTAGTCGCCGGCGTAGTCACCATGATCCGAGAACGCGATGAGCGCCGTGTCCTTGTCCCGGCCGGTGCGTTGCATCGCCTCCAGCAACTCCCCCAAGAGCCAATCCGCGTAGCTGACCTGGCCGTAATAGACCGCCCTCACCTGACGGAGATTCGCATCCGAGAGCCGATCGAGGCCGTAGGCCTCCCGGATAGCGCGGTGAAAGTTCGGACGCCGCTCACCGCCCGGCGGGATCAAGGGTGGCAGGGCTTTCGGGCTGTACATGTGATGGAAATCCGCGGGCGCCGCATAGGGCGGATGCGGATTGAACGTCGCCAGAAAGATGCACACCGGCCGCTCGCTCTCGCGCCGCTCGAGGATCCTGATCGCCTCCTGCACGAGGGAGTAGTCGTTCGTCGAGCGACGGTCGCCGTCCGGCGCCTGAAGCATCGAAGTGATCCCGGGAGTCATGTTGACGGGGCCCGGCGCGGCGCCCGTCGGCGCGGACGCGCCGCTCTTCCAGACGGTCACGCTGGAATGGAACGTGTCAGCGGCAAAGGCGTCGTTCTTCCCGAGCCAGACGACGTCATATCCCGAATCCTTCAGATATCGAAAAAGATTCGGCTCATCGGGGCGCAGGAAATAATAGAGGCTGCGGTGGCCCCGCACGCTGGTGGGCCAGCCCGTGAGGAAGCTGCATCGCGACGCGCCGCAGACCGGAAACTGGATGTGACAGTTCTCGAAGCGCGTCCCCTCCGCCGCCAGCCGGTCGAAGTTGGGTGTTCTCGTGACCGGGTTTCCATAGCACGACAGCGCGTCCGCCCGCATCTCGTCGGGAACATAGAGGACGATGTTCGGCCTGGCCGACGACGAGTTGGACGCGGCCGCATCAGCCGCCGGAATCGGTGCGAGGGACGCCCCCACCGCGCCGGCGCCCGCCAGCACCAGCAGGTCCCGGCGATTGATTCCCGAGCCACTCATGGAACCTCCGAAGGCGCTGTGAAAAGCTCGTCTATTGTAGACACGTGGGCGCCGCCGTCGCCCCGGATATCGCCGGCTCGACCGCTCCCTTCCCGACGCGCACGGCGATCGTCCACCGAAATACATCGCCGGGCGCAAGCCTCATGACGCCATCGCCCGTCACGAGCGAATTCTGTTTGCCGACCCAGGGCTCAGGGGCAAAGTAGCCGTGCGCGGCATCACCCCAGAGGTTGAAGAGAACGGGAGTACCCGCCGGTCGCCGATCCTCGGAATGCGCCACGGTGACGGCGAAGCCCGAATGATCCTTCAGCCGTACCCATTCCTGCGCCGCGGAGTAGCCCGAGAGCGATACCGCCGTCAGCGGCTTCAAAGACGACAGGAGTCGTGGCATCCCATAGCTCACCCGTACGATCTGTCCAGTCGGTCGTCCTGAAACGTCGGTGATCACTTGCTGGGTGGCCGGTGTGCTGATGGCAATCCCCTGCGGATCATCACCCGGCAGAAGCGGAATCCTGAACGTGATGTGATTTCCGATCGAGAACGGCATGGGCTCTTTGTTGGCTCGATCCGCACGCACCGCCTGGCGGATGTAGAGCGAATCGCGCCAGATCCTGTATTCGGTCGTGAGCGCGAAGCCGAACGGATACATGCCGCGCGTTTGGTTGTCATCGCGCAGCGCCAGCGTCAGGAACGCGGAGCCGTCACACACACCGCGGCGCACGATCCGCCAGGCCTGATCGCGCGCGAACCCATGGATCGGGATCGGGTACACCTTGCCATGCAGGATCCACCCGAAGCCGGTGCCGTGCCGGTCCGAGCCGACCGGATACGGAAAGTTGCGGCCGACGGCGGGCCAAAGGATCGGCGCCTTACCCGTCCAGCCATCCGTGGGGCGGTAATCCATGCCGCGGTAAAGAAGCTCGACCCACTCTCCGCCATGGCGGACTTCGAGCCCCGCCACATCGGCGCCATGCGCAGGCGCTATGTAAGCCCGCAACCGACCGCCCGGAGCGCTCAACTGCACCAGCTGCGCCCCGCTCGCCGCGGCGCAGTACATTGCGATACATGCCACCAGGGAACTGACGGCCAGCTCGAAGCAGTTGCGGCTCATGCGCCGCAGGTATACCGCAACTCCGCCAGCACCTCACCGATCTTTCGCACCACCAGGGAGAGATGCCCCTCCTCCGGGAAGTAACGGGGATGACAGGCCGGTAGCGCCGCGGCCAGGCGGCGCGCCATGTGAGCGGGCAGGATCTGGTCCATTAACCCCTGCCAGAGGCTGACGGGCATTTGCACATCGTCGAGCCGGAAGTCCCACGGGCGGGCGATCAGGGTGAGCTCCCACGCCGCGCCCCTGCCGCCCTGCCGCAGCGCTTCCGCGGTACTCGCGAGCACGATCGCGCGATAGCCGGGATCCGCAAAGAGATCTCGGTCGGGCGATACCATGCCGGCCATCATGAACTTCAGGTAACGGTCGGCATCCTGGCGCATCCAGTGCGCCAACATCCGGACGACGCCGCGCGCGAGCGGCGCCGCGTGGGCGGACAACGTCAACAGGATGCGGTCCTGCGCGAGCATGCCCGCCTTCCCGTCCGCCACATCGAGGGGCCCCAGGGGACAGACCAAGGCGACACGAGTCAGGCGTTCCGGGAGCCGCGCCGCACACGCGAGCGCGTAGGGCCCGCCGCCTGAAACGCCGATGATGGAAAATCGTGCCAATTCGAGCCGATCCGCCAACGCGGCGACGTCCGACGCCCAACCGGCAATGGTGCGGCCGGCCTGAAAGGTCGATTGCCCGAACCCTGGCCGATCGACGGCCAACAGACGCATCCCGAGCCGCGCCGCTGCGGCGGCGGCGACCCGAGCCTCGAGACGTGAGCCGGGGTAGCCGTGAAAGTACAGCACCGGTGGCCCCGCCGGGCCACCGAGCTCCAGACAAGCCAGCGTGCGTCCATCCGCGAGTCGCACGCGATGCTCCCTCTCAACAGCGCCGCTCGCGCTTCGTCCGACGCGGGCGGTTTTTAGAAGGGTCAACTGCGCTGCCCTCGGTCCACACGACTCCTTCCCGCGAAGCATTTGCGGGACCCGGACAGCGTACCCTCCTGAGTGATGCTAATGTGAGTGCAGCCTGACTAAAGCGCTTCAGGAGGCGCCCGTGCTCGATGAGGGTTTGCTCGCAGCCGTCGCCGCGGTCGCTCGCGAGGGCAGTTTCGAGCGCGCGGCGCGTGTGCTGCACATCACTCCCTCAGCCGTATCGCAGCGTGTAAAGCTTCTCGAGGAGCGTCTCGGCGCGGTGCTGATCGTCCGCGGACAACCCTGCTCCGCCACCGAGATCGGCGCGCGCATCTGCCGTCACGCGGAGCTCGTCTCCGTCCTGGTGTCGGAGCTGCGGCGCGAGCTGCCAATGCTGCCCAAGGACACTCCCGAGGCGCTGCACGCGAGTCTGCGCATCGCTGTCAACGCGGACAGTCTGAGCACTTGGTTCATTCAGGCAATGGCGGACTTCGGCCGCGAGGATGCCGCGTTACTCAACCTGACCTTGGCCGATGAGGATCACACGGCGGAATGGCTTCGCCGCGGACACGTCCTGGGGGCGGTCACCTCAGTGGGATCGGTCATTCAGGGGTGTCGCGTCCGCCGCTTGGGCTCGTTGCGCTATGTGGCCACCGCGAGCCCGGGTTTCGTGCGGCGCTGGTTCGAGGCGGGCATCTCCGCTGACACCCTGAGCCGGGCGCCGAGCCTGCTCTTCGACAGCAATGACAGACTGCAGGAACTCTGGGCGCGGCGAATCGTGCGCCGCGACGTGAGTCTCCCGGTGCACCGCATTCCCTCCACCCAGGCGTTCATCGATGCCGCGCAGGCCGGAGTCGGCTGGGGAATGAATCCGCTGTCGCTGATCCGGCCGCAGCTGCGGTCCGGGGCCCTGGTCGAGCTGGTGCCGGATACCCCAATAGACGTGCCTCTTTACTGGCAGGCCACCCGCCTCAAGGTGCCTGTCCTGGAACGGCTGACGCGGAGTATCGTCCGTGCCGCCGCCGCGGCCCTGCAGCCGCCGTCATGACTCGCAAAGAGGCTGCGCGGCGACTCTCTCTTTGGGGCGGCTTCGGGTGTTGGTCAACACCACTCCACCCACGACGATGGCGCCGCCGATCAGCGTCATCCAGCCGGGCCGCTCGCCCAGCCACACCCAACTGATCAACAGCGCCAACGGAGTCGAGAAGTAGATGAAGCTCGACACTTTGCTGACGCTCGCCCGGTGCAAGGCCATGTTCCAGGTGAGGTACCCGAGGAATGTCGGCGCTACGGCCAGCCAGACGAGCGCGGCAACTCTTGCGGATGGCGCCGTGAGCAGCGCATGCGGCAGGCCGAGCCCGAAGGGCAATGCTCCGAGCGCGCCGCCGAGGATGGTGACGGTGGTGACCGCCTCCGCGCCATATCTTGCCGAGAAGGGCTTTTGCAGCGTGAAATAAACCGCGGACGCCAGCACGCTGACCAGCACGAGCGCCGCCTTGGGTTGGAAGCTCACACGGGTGCCGCTGGTCAGCACCACCAACACGACTCCGGCGAGCGCGATCGTCAGGCCGACGATGACGCGTGCGGACAGGCGCTCACGCAGCCACAGCGCCGATGCGGCGGCGGTCGCAGCCGGCGAGAGGGCGATGATGATGGCCGCCGTACCGCTGGCGATCCGTGTCTCCGCGTAGTTGAGGCAGAGGTGGTACACGGAAAGGCCGATCACGCCCAGACCGAGCAACGGCGGCCACGCGGAGAGCGGCGGCAGCGGCAGCCTTCGTAGCCGCAGAAATATCACGAAGCAGATCGAGCCGAGCAAGAGGCGGGCAAATGCCACTTCGCCAGGAGCGAACCCGCCGAGTCCGTAGGCGATCGCGGCGTATGCCGAAGACCACGTCACCATCGCAATGGTGACGTAGAAGAGCGCTCGACCGTCGAGCTGACCGGAGTTTTCCATGGGAGTTCTTGCGGATTCGGTAGTGAGTCGTCTCAGGTGCATCCTAGGCGGCAGTCTTTTGGCCGATCGCGCCATTTCCGGACGCGAAAGCCGGCAATCCTTGATTCGCATATTAGAAAGCCATGCGCTGGAATTGAATGGGGAATGCGCCTATATTGACCCTGATTCACAATTGATTAGAGGCTGCTATGGCCGCTGTTGCCTTCGAATCGAAACCCACGCTCGACGCCAAGGACTGGCAGCTCCTGGAGCTGCTGCAGAAGGACGCGCGCGCCGGATATGCCGAGCTCGGCCGTCAAGTCGGCCTGTCGGCTCCGGCCGCTGCGGAGCGGGTGAAGCGGGTGGAGGATGCCGGTGTGATCCGCGGGTATCGCGCGGACGTGGACCCGCAGAGGCTGGGCTACGCGATCGAGGCAGTGATCCGCCTGCGCTGCGATGGCAGCGTTTGCTCCAGCCTCGGGCCTGCTCTGGCGGAGATCCCGGAGATTCTCGATTACCGCCGGCTGGCCGGAGAGGACTCCGGCTCGTTGCGCGTGGTCGCGATGTCGGTGAGCCACCTGGAGGCGGTCTTGGACCGTATGATACGCTTTCACCCCAGCATCAGCACCACGACCCTCGTGGTGCTGCAGACTTCCTATAACAACCGCCCCCTGTCGCGGGCGATGTGGCTGGAAGGCAGCGTCACCGGCAGATCGTGACCTGGCGTCAGGTCTTCAGCCGATAGCCTGTCCGGAAGATCCAGGCGACGATCAGGAGCGCCACCGCGAGAAACAGCGCGGTCATTCCCAGGCTCACGCCGACATTCACGTCGGCTATGCCGTAGAAACTCCAGCGGAAGCCGCTGATCAGATACACGACCGGGTTGAATAGCGCCACCGTGCGCCATGCCGAGGGGAGCATGTCGATGGAGTAGAAAGCGCCCCCGAGGAAGGTGAGGGGCGTGATGATGAGCAGCGGCACGATCTGCAGTTTCTCGAAGCCGTCGGCCCAGATACCGATGATGAAGCCAAAGAGGCTGAAAGACGCCGCGGTGAGCACCAGGAACGCCAGCATCCACAGGGGATGCTCCACGTGCAGGGGGACGAACAGCCCGCCGTGCCCAGGATGATCCCACCGAGGATGACCGACTTGGTCGCCGCCGCGCCGGCGTAGCCGAGCACGATCTCCATCGGCGAGACGGGCGCGGACAGGATCTCGTAGATCGTGCCCGTGAAGCGGGGGAAATAGATGCCGAAGGACGCGTTGGAAATACTCTGGCCGAGGAGCGACAACATCACCAGCCCCGGCACGATGAACGAGCCGTAGCCGACGCCACCCACACTCTGGATGCGCGAGCCGAGCGCCGCTCCGAACACCACGAAGTATAGCGAGGTGGAGATGACCGGGGACACGATGGTCTGCGTGACCGTCCGCCGCGCGCGGGCCATCTCGAATTTATAGATCGCGCGAACCGCCTCGATGTTCATCGCTTCTGCCTCACCAGGCTCACGAAGATATCCTCGAGCGAGCTTTCCGTCGTCGAGAGATCGCTGAACTCGATCCCCGCCGCGCGCACTCTCTCCAGGAACTGACCGACGCCGTCGCGTGCATCCTTGGCATCGTAGAAGCAGGTGAGCTCCGTGCCATCGCTGGAGAGCTCCAGGCGCCACCCCGCAAGGGCCTCAGGCACATGAACGAGGGGACGACGCAGGCGCAACGACAATCGTTTGGAGCCGAGCTCGTGCAGCAGCTCGGTCTTGTCCCGTACCAGGATGAGCTCGCCCTTGTTGATCACCCCGACGCGGTCAGCCATCTCCTCGGCTTCCTCGATGTAGTGCGTCGTGAGAATGACGGTCACCCCTTCGCCGCGCAGACGGCTCACGAGCTGCCACATATCGTGCCGCAAATCGACGTCCACGCCCGCAGTTGGCTCGTCCAGGAACAGGATTCGCGGCTCGTGTGCCAGCGCCTTGGCGATGAGCAGGCGGCGCTTCATCCCGCCCGAAAGGGTCATGATCTTGCTGTCCCGCTTCTCCCACAGTGACAGCGCCCGCAGGACGCTCTCGATGTGAGACGGCTTGGCACGCAATCCGAACAAGCCGCGAGTGAACGACACGGTATTCCATACGGATTCAAACGCGTCGGTAGTGAGCTCTTGCGGTACCAGCCCGATCAATGATCGCGCCGCACGCCAGTCGCGGACGATGTCGTGCCCATCGACCAGGACTCGTCCCGAGGTCGGGCGGACGATGCCGCAGACGATGCTGATGAGCGTGGTCTTGCCCGCGCCATTCGGCCCTAGCAGGGCAAAGATTTCACCGCGGCGGATCGTGAGATCGATCTCCTTCAAGGCCGTGAAGCCCGAGGAGTACTGTTTCGACAGCCCGCTGATTTCGATGATGCCTTCCATGGCCGTCAGGATAACCTAGCTCGCGGCCCTCTCGGTATCGTCCACGGCGAGCTCGAAGTGCTGGCATCGGGCCTCGAAACGGGACAGGAGCTCCCGGGCGCGGGGCGCCACGTGCGCCGCCTCATAGTCGGCGCCGGCAAACTGTCGGATCGCGGCGAGCGAGTCGAAGTGGGTGATGGTCATGAATTCCACTTCGTCGCCTACCACGCGGCGCAGTACCCGGGCCCCGCAATAACCTTCGATCGCATGGATCGACGGCAGGAATGTCGTCTGCAGGAAATCCTGATAGAGATCGGCGTTCTCGACGCTGCTCGCCCATCCGCGCCAGACTCTGGCAATCATCGCCACTCAACCCTCGTTGCAATGCTCATCGCGCAAGCATACGCGATCCATCTGGAGCTCGAGCAACTCGCCGGCCGTGCGGGCGTCAGACAGCCGGCTCCCGCCGAGTCGCTTGCATGGCCAACAAAAATGCTCCGGCTATGCCTGCCGAATCGCCGAGCCCCGGCGCCGTGATGTAGCGCTCGAATCCGCCCGCCCTCGCCTCCACGGGCAGATACCCACCGAGCCACTGGCTCGCCGCTTGCCGGATGTAGGGCAGCAACTGGCCACCCGATACGACCCCGCCACCAAACACGATGCGCTCGCATGAGAGCATCAGAGCAATGGTTGCGGCGAGCTGTCCCAGATAGCCGCCGAGCACCTCGCGGCCGGGATGGTGGTCGGGCAGGCTCTCGGCATGGGTATGCCAGCGAGCCATCACGGCGGGCCCGCTGGCGAGCCCTTCCAGGCAGTCGCGGTGGAAGGGACAGACGCCCGCGAAGCCCTTGTCTCGGGGATCGCGCTCGACGCGTATGTGGCCCATTTCAGGATGCAGCAGACCTTTGATGGTGCGGTCATTCACGACGACCCCACCGCCTATCCCGGTGCCGACCGTCACGTACGCCAGCGAGCCCAGTCCCACGCCGGCGCCGAGTCTCGCCTCGGCGAGCGCGGCTGCATTGACATCAGTATCGATCGCGACAGGGCAACCGAAGCGCGCGAGCGGCGCCGCCATGCTGACATCAGACCATCCGGGCTTGGGCGTCGCCAGAATCCGGCCCCACGTCGGCGAGCGGGTGTCGATGTCCACCGGACCGAAGGCGGCAACGCCGATGGCGGCCAGCGCGCCGTGCTGGCGCGTGACCTGCTCGAAAAACTCCACGACGGCAGCGAGGGTGGGACCGGGCGCCCCCGTCGGAATCACCGCGCGACAGTCCCCAGGAATCTCGCCGAGACCGTGGCGGGCGGCGCATATGATCTTGGTACCGCCGGCTTCGATCGCGCCGTACAGGGGCTCCGTTCTCATGCAATCCGGGACCGTGCGCTCATCGTGTTAATGTACCGGATAACCGCCGCGCCGCGCACGTTGCCGGCAACGCCTGCGAGGGCATTGCGATGCAAGACTCGAACGGGGGGCAACCAGCCCGTCTCGATGCTGAGTTGGATCGCCTGCTCGATCTGCCTCCCGAGCAGCGCGAACACGTGCTGCATCACGACTACGACGGCGAACCCGAGCTGCGCGCGGAGCTGGAGAGCCTGCTGCACTCCGCGGCGGCCATGGGCGGCTTTCTAGCGCAGCCCGTCCAGCCGACCCCGGACGAGCCGATACTCGATCCTTCGACCAGCGCACTGCGGGTCGGCCCCTGGCAGCTCGTCCGGCGCCTCGGTAGCGGCGGCATGGGGGAGGTCTTCGAGGCACGGCGCAGCGACGGTAGTTTCGAGCAGCACGCCGCGGTCAAGCTCCTGCAGGTCGGCGCGGTGGCCCAACACGAGCGCTTCGACGCCGAGCGCCGCATCCTGGCTCGCCTCGAACATCCCGGCATCTCGCGACTCCTCGACGGCGGCGTCACCGACGACGGGCGTCCATGGATGGCGATGGAGCTCGTCGCAGGCGTGCCGATCACCGCCTACTGCGCGCAGACTCGCGCGACGCTCGCCGAGCGGCTGCGCCTGTTCGAGCAGGTCTGCGATGCGGTGGCCTACGCACACCGTCACCTGGTGGTGCACCGGGATCTCAAGCCAGCCAATATCCTCGTCGATGCCGACGGCCGCGTCAGGTTGCTCGACTTCGGCATTGCCAAGCTGCTCGATCAGGACGCGGCGGTGCTCACTCACACCGCTTCCGTCCTCCTGACACCGGCTTATTGCGCCCCGGAACAGATTTCCGGCGGCGCGATCACGACGGCCGCGGATGTCTACGCACTGGGTCTGCTGTTGTTCGAGCTGCTCGCCGGCTGCCGGCCCTGGCCTGACACCGGCTCCTCCCTCGCCCAGACCGTACGCGCCATCCTGGACAAGCCGGTCCCTGCGCTCAGCGGGATTGCCGCCGCCAACCCTGATGCCCCGCTTCCTTCCAGCATCCTGCGCGGCGACCTGGACGCCGTGGTTGCCAAGGCGCTGCGCAAGGAGCCGGCACAGCGGTACGCTACGGTCGATGCTTTCAAGCTCGACGTTTCGCGCGTACTGCGCGACGAGCCGGTGGCGGCTCGCGAGGGCGCGCACCTGTACCGCGTGGGCCACTTCCTGCGCCGTCACCGCTGGTCGCTGGCAGCCGTCGCCGCCCTGGTCGTCTCCCTCGCCGTCGGATTGGCTGCAACCGCATGGCAGGCGCACCGTGCCGAGGTCCAACGCGACGTGGCGCGTCGCGATCTCGCGCGCGAAGAAGCGCTGCGCTACGAGCTGACCAACATGTTCCGCAAGGTGCTCGCGCAAAATGGCGAGCACCCGCTCGATGCCAAGGGAATGCTCGATGCCAGCACGCAGCACCTGTTGAGCGCCTACCGTGAGCGGCCAAAGCTTGCAGGCCCATTGGTCGTTACCCTGGCAGACCTGTACGACGCGCTGGAAGATGCCCAGGGAGGTGCGGCTCTGCTGGAGGGCTACCTCGCGCAGGCTGGGACAGACGCAGATCCCACCTCGGTAGCCGACGCGCGCCAGAAACTGGCCAATCTGGAGCTGCTGCGCGGTAACGTCGATCGCGCGGGCAAACTGCTCGACCAGGCACAGGCGTACTGGGCGCAGATGCCCAACCGTAACGACGAAGAGCGGCTCGAGGGGCTCGGCATCCGTGCCCGGCTGCAGCGCACCCGCGGAGATCTCGGTGGCGCCATCGCGACCGAGCACGAAGCGATCCGGCAGCGGATCGCTTTGTCCGGCCGCGTCCATCGCGAGACGGCGCTCCTCTACAACTCTCTCGCCATTACGCTGACCGCCGCGAACCGGCTCGACGAAGCACTTGCCGCCTATCGCGAGACCAGCGCGATCTACCAGGCGTTGGGGTTGGGAGACGGCCTCGATGCGCAGATCGTGCTCGGCAACACTTGCACTCTGGAGCTGCGCACCGGGCATCTGCGCGAGGCCGAGCCGCTGCTGAAAAACGCCTACGAGCGGGAGCGCGCCCTGGCGGGCGACTCCGCAGCCGTCGCGGCGGCGATGGGGATTTACGGCAAGCTCTTGACCATCACCGACCGCGGGCCCCAGGCTGTGGCCACTTTGCAGGAAGCCAGTGCGCTCGGTAAGCGCTACACCGGTGAGAGCAGCCCGTTGGCATTGCGCAACCGGCTGTTCCTCGGCGAGGCCCAACTCGGCTCTGGCGATGCGTCCGCTGCGCGCGCGACGCTCGGGGCCGTCTACGGCGCAGCATTCAAGCAATATGGCACTTCGAATGTGCTCACCCAGAGCGCAGCCCTGGCTTTGGCACGCGTCGAGCTGGCACAGGGGCATGCGGATGCGGCCAGAGCCCAGTTGCAGCAGACGGTGTCGGCACTGCGGCAGCTCGGCCCGCCGGCGGAAGCCAGTCTGAGCGAGGCGCTCGTCGCGCTGGGCGAGGCGGAGATGACTCGAGGCCAGCCACAGCAGGCGCGTGCGCCGCTTGCGGAAGCAGTCGCGCTGCGCGAGAAAAACGGCTCGCAGAGCTGGGATCTGGCAGAGGCGCGGGAGCGTTTGGGCGAGGCGCTCGCAGCCTTGCGGGACAGCGGCGCCCGCTCTCTACTTCAACAGGCCGCGAGCACCCTCGCGACGCAGCTCGGCGCAAATCATCCTCTGACACTGCGCGCGCGGCGCGCACTGCAGGCAATGGGTACCTAGCTAGACCGCCCGGCTCAATTCCCGGAACAGCCACGCGCGCGCCTTCAGCCAGTCGCGCTGCACGGTGCGCAGGGAAATACCGAGGGCCGCTGCGGTGTCCTCCTCGCCGTATCCGGCAAAGAAGCGGCATTCAACGATCTCGGCCAGACGCGGGGTGGCGCGCGCCAGGCGCTGCAGCGCTTCGTTGAGGGAAAGCAGCCCCTCGTCGGTCTCGATGGCCAGATCCACTGCGTGGGACAACGTCACATGGTGGGCGCCGCCGCCGCGCTTCTGGGCGAGGCGCTCCGCCGCATGGTTGATGAGTGCGTGACGCATCGCCAGGGCGGCCGCCCGCAGGAAGTGAGCCTCGTCGGCATAGCCCTGCGAGCCGCGCATGCGCAGATAGGCCTCGTGCGCCAGCTCCGTCGTCTGCAGGGTGGCCGCCCCCACGCGGTTGCGCTCCCGCCGGGCGATGCGCTTGACCTGCCGATAGAAAGGCGGAAGCAGCTCGGCGGCCGTGCGCCGCACCTCCGGTGAGGCGCCACAGTCCGCCAGCGCCTCAACACCGGTATCGCCGCCGCCATCGGCAGTGCCCCCGCCCATGCTCGCCATCTTAGCGCCGATCGATTGGCGGGTTTGGGGCGGATTACCGGTTTCTCTTGGGTAGTCGATCCCCTCTCTCTAGCGGAGACCCTGCCATGAAACTGATCCCCTCAACCCTCTGCATCGCCCTCGCGTGCGCAGTGCCACTGCTCGGCGGGCAGGCTTTCGCACAGAAGATGCCGGCCTCGCAGCTCGATCAGCTGAGCGACTTCATCGGCGATGCGACCTGTACGGGCAATCTCCTGGCCGCCAAGCCGGCGCGTACCACGAGTGCCAAGTACCACGGCGAGAAGACACTCGGCGATCACTGGCTGGTCGTCCGCTACGACGAAGAGGCCACCGCGTCCAACTCCAAGCCATACCACGTCGCGCAATACTTCAGCTATGACGCAAAGGCCGGGCACTTCATAGATGTCCTGCTCGACAACTCCGGCCAGAGTTACGGGGCGGGCACCAGCAGCGGCTGGCAAGGCAATGCCATCACTTTCGAGAACACCGTTTTGACGGGCGGCGGCCACTACCTTTTCCGCGACGTGTTCACGCGCTACAGCGCCGACCGCATATCGCATACCGGATACGAGCGGGACAAGAGCGGCAAGTGGGTGAAGACCGACCAGGAGATGTGCAAAAGGATGTGAGCAAGTCCGCTGCAGCGCATTGCAGTATGAGCACTGCTGCGTCCTGACAGGAGTCTCCCGGTGAGCACCGTCATGTCGGCACGTTCGGTCCATGCGGATGAGCACCGCTGTTTCCTGGCGGCCGCCGTCGTCCTGACGTCCCTCGTGCTCTGGGCGTTCAGCTTCGAGTACCGGGACCTCATGCACCCGGGCCAATTCACGGGTTGGTCCAGGTGCACGGCCTCGTCATGTTCACCTGGGTGGGGTTGTTCCTCACCCAGGTGGCGCTCATCGTCTGGCATCGGCCGCTCTGGCATCGCCGGCTTGGCGTAATCGGCATGGGCGTCGCTGCCCTGGTCGTGGCGCTGGCCGGCACGGCGATGTGGGCCAGCATCGTCCGTACGCTGTGCCTGAGCTCTGCATAGCCAAGACCCGATCATGAGGGCCACAATACCGGCACCTTCGAGCACGCGGGACTGTCAAGTATGGCCCATGCCGGGCAAGATCACTGGGATGCGGTGTACGAGAACAAGAGAGCTGACGAGGTCAGTTGGTATGAGCCACGCCCGGAGAAGTCTCTGGAGCTCATCCAGGCGACCGGCATCCAGGTCACCGAGCCGGTCATCGATGTGGGCGGCGGCGCCTCTCTCCTCGTCGATGAGCTGCTCGCGGCGGGATACAGTGATCTGACCGTCCTCGATGTCTCGGCTGCCGTGCTCGAGAAGCTTCGCAGCCGCCTGGGGTCGGCCGCTGCTTCGGTCAGGCTGCTGCATGAGGATGTGACGGCATTTCGGCCGACGAGACAATTCGCGCTGTGGCATGACCGCGCGGTCTTTCATTTCCTCACGCAGCATGAGGACCGCCAGCGTTATATCGACGCCCTGCAACAGGGCGTGCGGCCGGGCGGCCACGTTCTCATGGCGACCTTCGGCCCCGCCGGCCCGGAGCGGTGCAGCGGATTGCCGACCGTGCGTTACGACGCCGCGACCCTTGGCGTCGAGCTCGGTGCGGAATTCGCGCTCGTTGAATCCTCTCTCGTGATCCATCGGACGCCATGGAACGCGAATCAGCAATTCCTCTATTGCCGGTTCAATCGCAGACCCTGAAGTGACGCTGCGGGCTGCTCGCTCCGCATACGGGTCAAAGCACTTCCAGTATTCCTGCCGCGCCCATGCCGGTGCCGATGCACATGGTCACCATGCCGTAACCCTTCAGGCCCTTCCGGCGCATTCCGTGTACCAGCGTCGCGGTGCGGATCGCTCCCGTGGCGCCCAGCGGATGACCCAGCGCGATTGCGCCGCCGTTCGGATTGACGACCATAGGATCCAGGCCGACGTCGCGAATGACCGCCAGCGCCTGCGCGGCGAAAGCTTCGTTGAGCTCGATCCACTTCAAATCATCGCGGGCGACGCCCGATTGCTCCAAGGCTGCCGGGATGGCCACCTTGGGGCCGATTCCCATGATGGCCGGGGGAACGCCTCTCACCGCGAACGTGACGTAACGGGCCAAGGGTGTCAGGCCGAAGCGCTTCAGAATGGCCTCCGAGACCAGCATCACGGCAGCCGCGCCATCGGAGGTCTGCGAGCTGTTGCCGGCCGTGACGGTCCCTCTGGCATCGAAGACGGTCTTCAATTTGCTCAGCGCCTCGAGCGAGGTATCGGCGCGAGGACCTTCATCCTGCCCCAGCGTCTTCTTCGAATACCGCACCTCACCGGACGCGAGATCCGGCGTTCGGTAAGTGACCTCGAGGGGCGAGATCTCGGCAGCGAAGGCTCCCGAGGCGGTGGCCGCTACCGCGCGCTTGTGCGACTCCAGTGCAAAAGCGTCCTGATCCTCGCGCGACACCTGCCACTGCCGGGCAACTTTTTCGGCCGTGATACCCATGCCGTAGGCGATCGCGTAGTTCTCATCCTTGGCGAAAATCTGCGGGTTGAGGGCAACCTTGTTGCCCATCATCGGCACCATGGACATCGACTCGGCACCGCCGGCAATGACCACATCGGTCTCGCCCACGCGGATGCGGTCGGCGGCAATCTGAACGGCATTCAAGCCTGAG
>Ga0134126_10002125_pt1 | contig 25158 bp, 25 predicted proteins | sample KB31752_FD_96881 | JGI IMG/M metagenome (GOLD analysis project Ga0134126, IMG submission 96881) | Terrestrial soil microbial communities with excess Nitrogen fertilizer from Kellogg Biological Station, Michigan, USA - KB3-175-2 | ecosystem: Environmental > Terrestrial > Soil > Unclassified ... | reverse complement strand
GCGGTGCGAATTTTAACGCCCCGAAGGCGCAATGCGCGTTCCAATCGGTTCGCAATTGGGCAGGATGGCGCAATAAAACTGGCAGGCAGCATCATCCCCTCGAGCCGCCCTCGGGCGGCGGCCCCGGGGCCGTGACCTCGCCGGGGGCATGGAGGCCGCACCCGGGGGGCCGCCCCGGCGAACCCTCCCGGGCTACCCCTCAGCGGGACATCCCTCTCCCGGCCTATCGATCCGGCCCTGCCCCTACCCCCTACCTCTCGGTATCTCCGTGGCCCTTCTTCATCCAATACTGATCCGCCTTCATCCGCCAGCTATGGTCGGAGCTGTTCTGCAGGTCCTCCTGCGTCACCTTTGGGGCGTGCTCGAGCCGCGACTGGCTGAGGATCAGCTTGCCATCGCGCACCATGGAGCTCGCGGTCCGGTAGGGCACCGGCACGCTCATCCCATTCGAGCCGGACACGAGCACATAGCCCGCGCTCTGCTGGCCATTGAGACCCGGGACCACGTTCGAGACCGACCCGAGGGACTGCCCCGATGAGCTCTCGACCGGCATGTTCGCCCAGGAGTGGCCGCCCGCACCTGCCTCGGCCGTGCGTACGGTGGCGTTCTGAGTCTGGGTCTGCCCGGTGTTGAGCGCCGAGCCGGGAGCGCTCCTGGCCCCTGGAGGAGTCGCCTTCTCGTTCTGGTGACCCTCCACGGCGGTCATCTGGCGCTGATGCGGCTTGGATGTGTTGTACCCCGGGGCCGCGCCCGGCTGGTTGGAAGGAGCAGGCTGAGTCTGCGCGTAAGCAATGCCGGCCAGGCTCGAGGCCGCGAGGACAGCAATCAATCGTGCACTGATCATGGGACACCTTGAACTGATGTTTGGCTGATAAGCGAGCACCCAGTACCTACGCAATCGCTATGCCAACACATTTGCCGAGGCGTTGATCGCGCCCGAGCGCCATCGCGAGCGAAACACTCGCAGACGATCAGGAATGCGCCGCCTTGCGATGGGCGCGCTGGGTGCGACCCGGCGCTCGTTGCGCCGCGCGCTTCGGCGGCCGCCGGCCCGTGGTGCGCTCGCGCGCCCGGTCCTGGCCGGAACCGGCCGTGCCCCGCTCCAGGCTGGCCTTGAGCGCCGACATGAGGTCGACGACGTTGCCACCGGGCGCCTCGCGCGGCTCGGCGACGGTAACCTCCTTGCCTTCCACCTTGCGTTGGATCGCTTCCTCGACCCGCGCTTTGACTTCGTCCGGATACGCCGCCGGATCGAAGGTGTCGGCGCTCTGCTGCTCGATGAGCTGCCGGGCGAGCTTCAACTCCGCATCGCGAACCTTCGCGCTCTCGACCCCGAGCGCCTCGACGGACTGTACTTCCGGCGCGAAGTGGAGCTGGTGCAGCGCGAGGGCATCGCCGATGGGTCGGAGGATGACGACGTGATCGCGTCCGTGATTCGCCCAACGGGCGACCGCACAGCGTCCGCTTTCACGCAGCGCGGTGACGAACAGGGTGAAGGGCTTGGCGCCACCCTGGTCCGGTGCGAGATAGTAGGTCCTCTCGAAATACACCGGGTCGACTGCGGCGAGGGGCACGAACTGCGCGACATCCACGCTGTGACTGCCCGCCTCCTCCAACGCCTTCAACTCGTCGGGCGTGAACATCACATACTGGTCCTTGGCGAACTCGTAGCCCTTGACGATCTCGTCCCGCGCGACCACCTCCTGCTCCTCCTGGCAAACATACTGCTGCTTGAGGCGGGAGCCATCTTTCGCATGCAGCAGGTGAAAGCGCAGCCGCTCCGAGCTGATCGTCGCCGAGTACAGCTTCACCGGGATCGCCACCAGGCCGAAGGCGATCGTGAGGGATGCGATGGATCGGGCCGGCATATCGGGTGTTCCTCACCCGGTACAGAGCAAGTTCTGCGCCACCGCAAAGCACAAGGTTTAAAGTAGGCCCATGAGCTCCAATAAGAACACCCGGCCGGTCTCTCCCGCCCGCGTGCGCGTCGGCCGCGAGGTGGCCGGCCGCAGCGGCAAGGGCGTTTCCGTGATCTCAGGCCTGCCGCTTGCCGCCGCGGACCTCGAGGCGCTCGCCAGCCGCTTGAAGAGACTCTGTGGCGCGGGAGGCGGCGTTCGGAACGGGGTCATCGAGATCCAGGGCGAGCACCGCGACCGGCTGGTCGCAGAGCTGCGCCAGCTCGGCTACGACGCCAAACGGTCGGGCGGTTGAGATCACGGTGACGGAAAGCCGGAACCTGCGCATAATGTAGGAGTTTGCAATGAGCATTACCCAGGCAGAGCACAACGTGTCGAAAAACCAGCCAATACCAAGCCGGACACGAACCGGGGACGCCCTGCTGTTCGCCCGCAATTTCTTTCGCCACCCCCGCATGCTCGGCTCGATCGTTCCGAGCTCGAGATTTCTCATCAAGGAGCTGCTGCAGCCGATCGACTGGAATCAGGCGCGCGTCATCGTCGAGTACGGACCCGGAGTCGGCGTCATTACCGAGGAAATCCTGCGGCGCATGCGCTCTGATGCGATTCTGATCGCCATCGAGATGAACCCGGATTTCGTTACCCACTTGCGTTCCGCATTGCCCGATGAGCGGCTGCAGGTCGTGGAAGGCTCGGCGGAATTGGTGGGCGAGGTTCTCGAGCAATTCGGCCGCGGCAAAGCCAACTACATCATCTCCGGAATCCCATTCAGCACGATACCGGCGGAAGTGCGTGAGCGCATCCTGCGCAATACGTCCGAGGCCCTCGCGCCGGGCGGCGCCTTCCTCGTCTTCCAGTTCTCAACGCGTGTGCTCGAAGATCTGCAGCGCGTCTTCCATTACGTCCGGCGCAAATTCGAGCCGCTCAACGTTCTGCCGGCGCACCTGTTCTTCTGTCAACTCGGAGCCGCCTAGAGCGGCGGCGGCCGGACCGCCGCGCTTCACCGCCGTACGACTAACGCGCCGGAATCCCTTCGAGCGGGGCCGCGGCCGACTCCCGTACGATCAGCTCGTGCGGCACTAGGTGATCCACTGCCGCGCCAGGCAGACCGTCGCGGCGCTTCCGGATCTCGCGAATGAGGAGGTCGAGCGCCACTTCGGCCATGGTTGCAGTCGGCTGACGGATGGTAGTCAGCTCCGGCCAGACCGTCGTTGCGATCGCAGTGTCGTCGAAGCCGACGACCGAGAGATCCCGCGGCACATCGAGCCCGCGGCGATGCGCCACCGATACCGCCGCGGCCGCCATGTCATCGTTGCTCGCGAAGATCGCAGTCGGCCGAGGATTGCTCGCCAGCAGCTTGTCGGCCGCCTCGAGCCCGGAGCGGTAGCTGAAAAAACCCTGCTCGATGACGGGCGCCTGCGGCTTGCATTCCGCTTCGCGCAGCGCCGTCTCGAAACCGAGCCAGCGCTCACCGCTCGCCGTCTGGTTGGGATGGCCCTTGATGAATCCGAGGCGCCGATGCCCGAGTGACAGCAGATAGCGAGTCATCTCGTAGGCGGCCTTGAAGTCATCAATCCGCACGCAGGACGCGTCGGAGCGGAACCGGCCCGTCGCCACGGCCACAGTGGGAATGGCTGCCTTCTTGAGCTCCGCGAGGATGACGTGTGACTCGCAGACCGGCGGCGGCAGTATGACGCCCGCGACCGAGCCGTCGATCAGCCTACGCACCGCTGCCCGCTCGGCGGACGGTGAGCTGACCTCGCATTTCTCCAACAATAGCTGGGCGCTCTTGCGGCTGCTCTCATCGAGAGCACCGAGGAGAAACTCGCTCAAATACGCGGCGCTCGGGTTGGCGTAGAGCAGCCCGACGCGCAGGCTCTGTGCGCCGGCCAGACTGCGCGCGGCCGGATTGGGCGCATAGCGCAGCTCCTTCACCGCAGCCAGCACCGCCGCGCGGGTCGCTTCGCGCACATTGCGCTCGCCATTGACGACGCGCGAGACGGTCATCGGGGAGACGCCCGCTCTGCGGGCCACATCGTGGATGGTCGTGCCGCGCCGGCTACGGCGGCTGGTCTTACGTGCGGGTGCGCGCCCGGAACCCATCATTTCGTATTCTCATGCGGCCCGCAGCCCGGGCCGTCACGCCGCATTCTACCGAAAGTCGCGGTAGCGCTAGCGGCCTTTTGCGCAGCTCAGGCCATCCCAGCCGCCCGGCGCTTGTCGGTCAGCCTGCGGTACACATGCAGGTAGCCTTGCGCCGTGCTCTCCGCTGACAGCCGCGCAGCGACCTCGGCAGCGCGTGTCGCAAGCTCCGTGCGCGCCGCTTCATTCCAGATGAGGTCCGAGAGCCGCTCGCGCAGCCGCGAGTGATCGTCGGGCGGCACATAGCATGCCGCATCTCCCCAGATTTCCCGCAGCGACGGCACATCGCCCAGGACGAGCGCACAACCTGAAAGCGCTGCCTCGAGGACCGACAGACCGAACGGCTCATAGCGCGCCGGCAATGCATAGATCGCCGCGCGCCCATACCACGAGGCGAGCTCCTCCGGGGTCAACGTCCCGAGAAAATGCAGGTTTGCGCCGAAGAGCTCCGCCCGTTGGCCGGATGGCGAGACGTCCTCGCCTGCAATGCAGATTGGCCATTCGACCAGCGGGGCCACGGCGGCGAGTGCCCGCGAGTTCTTGGCGGCATCCCACATGCGCCCGGCACACAACACCAGGTGCTCCTTGCGCGAGACTCGGGAAAACTGGACTGGATCACGACCGTTCGGCACGACGGCCGTAGCGGGTAGAGGGCCGTAATGGCGGCTGAGCGCGGACAGCATGGTCTGCGTCGGTGAGACCACAACGTCCGCTGCCTGGAGGCTGTGGCTGACTCGGGTCTTGTACGTCAACCATTGGGCAGGCAGAGGGGTGCCCCGCACCGCCTCCCACCACGAGGCGACGCAAGAGTGGCCCGTCACCAGCACGGGCGCGGCCCAGTGTAAATCGGCATGCATCAGATGGTTGAGATGCACGACGTCCGGCAGGTGCTCACGCTCGAGATGCAACAGCCAGTGCCCGGCAGCTTCTAGATCGGCCCACGGCTCAGTCATCCATTCGAGCTTGAAGGTGCTCTCCTCGAGCTGGGCTCCTGAAAGCCCGGCAACCGCCGCGCGCTGCATCGGCGTCAGCGGCGCTCCCAGGGTCGCCAGCACGATCTCCACGCCATTTCGAGCAAGACACGCACACAGGTCGAGTGAATAGGTCCAGACGCCGCCCGCCGCATCGGCCGTCATGAGGACTCTCATTTCACGCTCGATTCGGCGCCCTCATGGGAGATCGACGCCCCGCAGCGCGGTGCAGCAGGCGGACGCCGCGGCTGCGGCTGCGCGAAGAGAAGTCCGAGATAGAGCCGTTCGAGACGCTCGGCGCTGTGGATCCACGTGAGCTTCCGTTCCGCGCGGGTCCGCGCGGCGCGCCCCATTTCCCGCAGCCGCTCCGGATCAGCTGACATGTCACGCAACGCGCGCGTCAATGCCTCAGTATCCAGACGGGGGAAGAGTTTGCCGCTCACCTCGTCCTCGATGAGCTCCGGCACGCCGCCGCTCGCGCTCGCAAGCACCGGCACGCCGCACGCCATCGCCTCCGCGACCGGCAAGCCGTATGACTCCTGCCAGATGGAAGGTAACACCAGCAGGTCGGCTGCCCGATACGCGCGGATGAGCTCGGGCTGAGGCACGGTGCCCAGATAACGCACGCGCCGTGCGGTTGCCGGCGAGAGTCGTGCACGCAGCGCACGCCCGTAGCTGCGCCGATGCCCGAATATCTCCTTCGCGAGCCACGATCGAAGCGAGCGACCGTAGAATCCGCGCACGGCCTCGAGCGCTTGGGCGTCGCCGCCGAGCAGGCGACTCAGCAGATCATAGGGCAACAGGCCCGCCTTACCGATGAGCGTCAGCTCGAGACTGACTCCCTCGCGAGTCAGTTGGTCGAGGGCGTCCATCAGCAGATGCACCCCCTTGTCAGGGGCGATGCGCCCGACATAGAGCAGCCGCAGCGGAAGCCCTTGCGACTCTCGCTCGCGCAGCGCCCGCCCGCGCGCCTCCGGTCTGAACCGCAACACGTCCACGCCGTTGCCGACGGTGTGGATTCGAGCGGCCATCTCGGGCAGACGGGCTCGCGCCCCTGCTGTCACGAACTCGGAAACGGTTGCGACTGCATCAACGGAGGTCAGATCACGCCGCAGGAGCTCGCGATCGAGCTTCGCGAGCTCATCCTGATGAATATGAACGACCACCTTCACGCCGGGAACTGCGCGCTTGAAGAACCGAGCGAACTGCATCTGCTGCGGCAGATGGACGATGTCCGGTCGGCAAGTGGCGAGGTCCCGCGCAACCTGTGAGAAGTACTCGCGGTAATAGAACCGGGAAGTGAAATATGGCGGGCCCCACCCGAGACGCCCGGCAAGAAGCTGCACCACCTTGTGCAGGCGCCGGGCGACGAACGGGATCCGGCGTATCTCGATGCCACCCCAGCGCTGCACGCCAGACTGGCCGCGCGCCCGCGGTGCATAGACGATCACCTCGTGACGCCGGGCGAGGCAGCGCGCCAGCTCCCAGTTGACGATGGCAACGGAGCCGCGCTGTTCCTGGCCGGCCGCCATGGGGTCCTGGGGCTGATTGAGAATGGCGATCTTCATGGTTCCCCGGTGACGGCCGAGGAAACGGAAGCAAGATCGGGACCGGGCGCGACCGCCCGCGCCGGCAGGCCGGCCGCGCTAGTGAGTCGGGGCCTGAGGCGCGGTCGGGAAGTGCAGGAAGATCTGGCGAACCGCCTCGTCGATGGATTCCGCGGGATGGTCGAGCATCCGGCGCGTGAGCTCGGAGAACGCCGTACCGGTCCAGACAGCGGAGTTGTTCGCCCGGTCGATCAGGTCGATGCTGAGCGAGGCCGTGGTGACCGTCTGAACGTCACCGTAGTAGCCGTAGCCGCCACCCCAGCCCCACGGGCCACCCCAGCCCCACGGTCCCCAGGGTCCCCAGCCGAATCGCGGTCCCCCCCACTCGGCACCGAACGCGGGGCCCATCATGGTGCCTTCCACCCGATCGTGGGTTCCGACCGTGAAATTCACCAGCAGATCGGAGGCCTGGCCGGCGGCCGCAGGCACGTATCCGCGGGACTGAAGCTCCGCGCCCACATCCTTCTCGAGCTGCTGGGTGGTGAGGGACTTGTAGGCGCCCGTGTCCGTCCCGGGCTTGGCCACGAAAGCGTAGGTATGGAAGCTTGCCAGGTCGACGTGCTGTGCCACCCGCGTCCGTACTACGGGTCCTGTGGCACAGGCCGCAAGCAGCGCCATCGCGGCACACAGGGCAATGACCTTGAGCCGATTCATCTCCACCTCTTGGGTATCAGACTCCTAAAACGACGCCGAGTTCTCATGGTTGACCGGAGCCAGGGCGAGGCTCCACGCCACTCTAGTACACTCCGGCTCGCCATGACCATCACGGTAGTGCCCGCCAACCGCCGCGCCGGTTTCATCCTCTGGTGGGCCACTCTTTCCTGCCTCCTCGCGGCCGCTCTGGCCCCCCTGGCAGGTGCCTCGGCAACGCCCGCGGTGGGCATACCGCCCATCGACTCGCACACCTCACTCCTGGTCGTCTCGCCGCATCCTGACGATGAGACGCTCTGTTGCGCCGGCGTCATCCGGCGCGTGGTGGCAGCCGGCGGCCGTGCCAGCATCGTTTGGCTGACGAGCGGCGATGGCTCCGAGCTCGACATGCTCGTCATCGAAAGAGCACTGCGAATCCATCCGCAGAAGATGCGTGACCTGGCCGATAAGCGCATGCGCGAGGCGCGGTCGGCAGCGGCCGTCCTCGGTGTCCCGACTCGCCGGCAGTATTTCCTCGGATATCCGGACGGCGGGCTCCTTACGCTCATAACAGACCATTTCACGACGCCCTACTACTCGAAGTTCACTGGCGCCGTGAGCGTTCCCTACTCCGATACGGCCGCCGCCGGCCATCCCTATACCGGTGAGAGCCTGGAGCGGGATTTCGGGCGTGTACTCGATCGCGTACGGCCTACGCTGGTGCTCGCGCCAAGCCCGCAGGACGCGCATCCGGATCACCGCGCAGCGGGCATCGTCACATTGCAGGTGCTCAGCCGCCGACGGGAGCTTGCCGGTGCGCGCTTCTGGATCGTGCACGGCGGCCACCATTGGCCGAGCCCGCGAGGGTTGCGGATGGGGCTCCCGCTGGCCGCGCCGCCACGGGGCCGTGGCCTCGAGCTCACCGCCTTCGATCTCGACCCGCTCGAGGAAGGGGAGAAGCTAGAGGCCGTGCGCGCGTACCACACGCAGTTGCGCGTGATGTCGTCCTTCCTGCTCTCCTTCGTACGCACCAACGAGTTGTATTCCTCGCTTCCCGTAGCTGCAGGCACTGCGCCCGGCGGCGCCAGCCGACCCTGACATGTCAGTCATCACGCGGCCGGCGCCAGCGGTCGAGAATCCGGTCGAGCGCTCCGGCGATGCTCTCGCGCAGACGGTCGAGCACGGCGCGACGCCGCCAGTGGCGGCGGCTGAGCTGCAGCGACTCCTCGCAGTCGGCCGCGAAGATCCCGGCCGCCTCTGCGGCCAGCGCGGCGCTCTCGATCTCCTGGTTGGCTTCCAGGTTCCAGCGAAAGCTCCAACGGTCGAGATTGCTCGAGCCGAGGCTCACCCAGTCGTCGCAGAGCGTCATCTTGCCGTGCAGCACCCGCGGCTGATACTCGAAAATACGCACGCCGCTGCGCAGCATCTTGCCGTAGAAGCGCCGCGCCGCATGGCGCACCCAAGGATGGTCGGTCTTCGGCCCCGGCACCAGCAATCTGACATCGACCCCGCGTCGCGCGGCGCGCCGCAACCCTTTGCGGAAGCGCCGCGACGGTACGAAATAGGCGCTCATGATCCACGCGCGCCGCTGCGCGCCATTGATCCGCCTCACGACGTCATTGGCCAAGAGGGAGCGATGCCCGGCCTCGCTCAGCGCGAGTCGGCCGAGCGCTCCGGCCGCAATGGCGGCTTCGTCCGGCGGCTCCGGCGCCGCCTCGGCGATCGCCGGCGTGCCGCTGCTGCGACTCCAGTTGCGCGCGAAGGCGGTCGTCCAGTCACTCACCACCGGTCCCGAGATCTCCAACATGAAGTCACGCCAGGCGAGGCGGCCGCGTGTGCCGTCAATGAACTCGTCGGCCAGGCCCACGCCGCCCACGAAGGCCAGTGCACCGTCAATCACGAGGAGCTTGCGGTGATCCCTCAGGAAGTTCTGCAGGCGCTTGCGCAGGGAGAGCGGATTGAAGAAAGTCAGGTGCGCGCCGGAATCGCTGAGCCTGCGGCGGTCCGCCGCACGAAGAGCCAGAGAGCCGAAGCCGTCGAAGAGCACATGGACGCGCACGCCGCGCTGCGCACATCCGGCAAGCGCATCGATGAATCGCCGCGCTACCGTGCCGGATTCGACCAGATACATCTCGAGCAGCACCGACTCGCGCGCGGCCGCGATGGCCTCGAGCATTCGCCGGAAGATGCGATCGCTCTCGGCGAGCAGGCGGAAGCGGTTGCCCTGCCGCCAAGGCCAGCCGGCGGCGATTCCCGCCGCCGCATTCGGCTTCACCGCCAGCCCGACAGTACCCTCAGTGCTCGACATGCGTGGATATTCTATGCCCTGCGCGCGGCGCTCATTCTCGCAGTCTTCTGTCCGCTCCCCGCGCGGGCCAACGCGGTCGCTGCGGTCAATCGCGCGCGGATCACCTACTGCGGTCTGCCGCGCACCTCGCATCACCTGCTCGCCGAGAGTCGCGAGCTCGACGAGGTTGCGCGCCTGCTTGCGCAGGGCGAATCCCTCGGACAGGCGGAGCTTCACACCGGCTATCGTGCGGCGCGATCGTTCTGGATCGAGATATCCGGCGCGAGAGACGATGTAGCGCTCGAGCAAATGCTGAGCCAGCGGTTCTGCGCCCAGCTCACGGATCCGAGTCTCATGCACGTCGGTGTATTCGGTCGTGGAGCGGACAGGCTCTGGATCGTGCTGGCCCAGCCCTTCACCACACCTGCCACCGAGGACTCGGACGATGTCAGCCGGCTCGTCCTCGCCCTCACCAACCAGGCGCGCGCACGCGGACGGACCTGCGGCGCGCAGTCCTTTCCGCCTGCACCGCCTCTATCCCTCGCGCCCGATCTGATGCGGGCAGCCCTCGCGCATTCACAGGACATGGCTGCGCACGACTTCTTCAGCCATACGGGCAGCGATGGCAGCACCCCGGGACTGCGCGTAACCCACGCCGGCTATCGCTGGAGCATGATGGGCGAGAACGTTGCAAGCGGTGTCAGAACGCCGCAGGAGGCGGTCGCGGGCTGGCTGGCGAGTCCGCATCACTGCGCCAACATCATGACCGCCGGATTCCGCCAGATGGGCGTCGCATTCGCCGTCAACCGGCGCAGCGGCAACGTGATCTATTGGACCGAGGACTTCGGCAAACCGCGTTAGGGTTGCGCGATCGGCGCGGAGCCGGTGCCGGGAGCCCGATCGGCAATCTCGTATTACATTTCCGTTACGAGCCTGCCGCGCCGACGCCCACACACGATGACGACCCCGGCTATCGCATAGAGCAACGCGAACCAGGCCGTGGTCCGTGTGAGGAGCAGGTAGAAAAGACGGTATCTCGCCGGAGTGTGCCGGACGATGTGCACCACCGTCTCGACACCACCCGCAGAAGCCGCGAGCGCGAGCAGCACCGTCAGCAAGAAGATGCCGCCTGCGGAGCGGACCTCATTTCGCACCGCCGGTGCCGGCGCGGGTAACCGCGCGAGCCAGATCGCGAGCACGGTGAGGCCGAATACCGAGCTTACATACTGGAGCACGTGGCAGAGCTCGCCCGTATACGAGAAGAAGCTTACCGGCGCGCTCAACGCCGAAATGCGCGATACCATCCAGCCGTCGGCATGCGTGCAGGAGTCCCAGACGAGGTGCGTCCAGGCGCCGATGAGAATCGACAGCGGCGCGAGTGCCCAGTTGCTCAGCCGGGTACCGAAGCGCTCCAGAGCAGGCAGACACTTGGCCTCAACGCCAGGCCCGGGCGGTGCGGCGAGTGGCACGCGCAGCAGCCAGACGAGTAGCAGCATCACCAGTCCCATCGGCAGGTCCAGGGTAAACGTGCCAATGAAGGTGTGCGTCTCCTGCGGTATGTGCTCCGCAATCCGCCAGGGAAAGTAATACGGCACATCCGGCGTCATGGCGCCGATGATGAGCGGTACGGTGCGCATCAACGGTACGCGCCGCAGCGGCAAAACGGCTGCGGGATGCGCCAGGGTGAAAGGCATGCAGGGAGCCTCTCAGGCTTGCCCGTCGACCGCAAGTGGCGTCTCTGCGGCATCGTCGGCAGGCACCACGGCAATCCGGAAATCCCGACCGACCCACTCCTCGCCGGGCTCGAGGCGATAAGTCAGATCGATCGAGCGGCCGCTCTTCAGCCTCGCGGTATCGATTTCCACGGTGTGGAGCCCGAGAGGGGTAGCGGTCGTGCGCTCCTCGTGGATGTCCTGCCAGCCATCGAAGCCCCAGCGGAACGTCGCGGGCGCGGTCACAGCCACGGTCAGCGCGGCGCCTTCCGGAAGCTCCGAAGCCGGCGCATGCGCGCACCATACGACACGCTCCAGCCGCTGCCTCCTGCCGCCGTAGCGTTGCCATACACGCTCCGGCCGATCGAAGGGCCTGCCGAGCGAGCGGGAGACGACGAGCTTGATGTACTCCGCATGTGCCCATGCGAGCGGCATGGCGCTGCCCGTGGGACGTCCGGGCTCCAGACCGCGCGACGGCACGGGCGGGGCATCCCAGATCTGTTCCGGGAGCATGCCTCCGGGAGAGGCCATACGGACCATCGCGAGCAGGAGAGGCAGCGGGTCGCGTCCAGCGGCGACCTCATAGTGTCCTCGCTCCCCTGTCAGCAGAGGCCACGCGCGGCCCCTGCCGGTGCCATCGAATGCCGACCCGTCATCGTGCTCCCCGTAACCGTCGTCGTTGTAACGGTGCCAGGAGGGGCCGCTCGGTGTATCGACTTTGAGGAGCATGTCCGCGAGGCGCACGCTCCCGATGATCAGCGGGTCATCGGGGCGGCGCAGCCCGAACCGTACGAGCTGCAGGAAGTCCACGCCGATCTGCGCAAACGCCGGCAGCCCGGGGTCCACCGCCTGGTTCTTGACAGGCAGCACGCGCTGCAGCGCGCCGCGGTCACGCAGCGCATCTTTCGGCGCCACACGCACGTAGTAGCCGGGCAGCGCCTGGCGCCCGCAGAGCGGCGTGTCGGTGACTGCAGTCCAGGCATCGAGACTCGCATTCCAGTAATCGGCCACAGCGAGTGCCAGCTCGCGTGCCGTCGGGTCGAGGTGCGGCGCGCCACAAACGAGGGCCGCGATGCACGCCGCCAGCGTGAAGGTGTTGATTCCCGCATCTTCCTCCCAGCGATCCTGATCGCTCGCCGGGCCGTTTCACACGATGAACGCGAGGGCACGGCGGATCATGTCTCCGACCTCGATGCCATCCAACGCGCCGTGCTCCTCGAGCTGCGCGGCGAACAGCACGGGAAATGCCGTCTCGTCGAGCTGCACGCCGGTCCAGTACGGGCGGCCGCCGAGCCATTGGTTCTGATTCCAATGGCCGTCGGCGAGCTGCGTCGCGCGAAGGTAGCGCAGCGTGTCGAGAGCCTCGCGGATCGCCCCTACCGCAAGGAAGGCGCCCGCGCTTTCGCAGAGGTCACGCGGCCAGACGAGGTGATATCCCTCCCGCTCCTCCTTGGTGTTGCCCCAGGGGACGCTGAGGCTCGCCACCATCGCCCCCGGGTAGGTCTTGTCGAGATGCGCACGCAGCGCCATGATCGACACCCTGAACTGACTCATGCACTCGGGTGGCAATCCGTCGGCGAGCTTCGGGCGCAGGGCGCCCGCCCGGTACCAAGCGGACCAGTCTTCGATCTGACGCTGCCAAACGGCCTCGAACGGCTCGAAGAGTGCGCTCAGCGCCAGCGTCGCGGCCGACTCCGTGCTGGTGCCGAAGCCGAGCGCGAGCACCGCCTCGCGGGGCAGCTCCCCGAGCAGCGCCACGTTGCCCGGGCCGGCGTTGGCATGCTCCCAGGTCATCGCGTTGTTACGCGCGAAGTCCTGCCAGCCGTCGCTGCTACCGACGAACCCGCAGCTCGCTCGTCCCCAGGCATCCTGCTGATCGGGCCTCACCGCCGCGAGCGCGAGCGCAAACGGTCCCTGCTCCGCCCAGAGCACACGGTGGCCGCGATGACCCGCGATTGCCGCCGAGTTGTTGTGGCCCGTGCCCCCGAGGTGAGGAGCGAGCAGCGCGTACGGGCGCAGCGACTCATCCCCGGTCAGCTCGATCTCCATGAGGAGCACGTCGCGCTCGCGCGACGGCGCGATGCGCAGTGCCAGCTCGAAGCGCTCGTGCTCATGCACGATGCGCACCGCCGGCACACCCGGCGCGGCGAGTGTCAGGGTGTGGCGGTACATCCGCTTGACCTCCACCCAGAACCCGCGCCCGTCCGCGACGATGATGCCGAGATCGCGGATCTGGGGAATGTCGACCCGCGGGTGGTAGACCTCGTTGAGAATCCCGCCGCCCACCGTGAACCACAGCCGCGAGGGGCCGAGCGAGCAGCCGACCATTTCCTTCGCGCTGCTCGACCAGGTCGGCGGCAGACCGGGGGCGCCCGGCGCGGTATCGGCGCTCATCGCCGCGCGCCCGGCGGCGGGGCCGCGCGTTGACGGCGCGAGATGCTGACAGCGAGCGGATCGTCGCCGCCCCAGAGATGCAGGCCGCCCTTGAAGGCATTCAGGTTGTCACCGAGGCGCACGCCCTCGGGCAGTTCCTTCAGGCGCAAGGCATTGCCGCCTCCCAACACGACATAGTCGGCTTCGAGCACTTCCTTCAGTCGGGTCACCACTTCGGCCACCGCCTTGCGCCACTTCTTGTTGCCGAGGCGCTTCCGCCCGCGCTCGCCCACATAGTCCTCGAAGGTCTTCTTGCGCTTGTACGGCATGTGACCGATCTCCATCGGCTCCACCGTGCCGTCGAGAATCAGTGTCGCGCCGAGACCGGTGCCGAGCCCCAGGAAGAGCATCCGGCCTCCCTCGTAGCTGCCGAGCGCCTGCATGGTCGCATCGTTGACCACGCGTACCGGCTTACCGAGCGTCTTCTCGAAGTCGTATCCCACCCAACCCTGGCCGAGGTTGTAAGGCTCCGCGGCGATCCGCCCACGCAACACCAGGCCGGGATAGCCGATCGCGACCGCCTCATAGGCGAGATCGCGGGTCAGCTTGCGGACCTGGCGGGCCATATCGGCCGCGGTCATGTCGGGGCCGGAGACGAACCTGCGGATCTGGCCGCGGGCGCCCATGCGGAATTTGACATGGGAGCCGCCAACGTCGATGACGAGGACGTGCGCTGCGTCCGGCGCCTTACGCACGGCCGGCTGCCTGGGGCGGGCCGTCTTGAGGTGGGAACGGGTAGGCATCTGCGAATTGTCACCGGAATCGGCGCCTTCGGCCAAGCGACCCGTTCCACACCTCAAGGTTCCCAAGGCGGTCGCGTGCGTTCGGTTAACATGCGGAATGCTCTGGCTCAAAGCGTTCCACATCGTCTTCGTCGTCACCTGGTTCGCCGGGCTTTTTTACCTGCCGCGGCTCTTCGTGTATCACTGCGCGGCAACCGATCCAATCGGCCGCGAGCGCTTCGTCGTCATGGAGCGGCGGCTCTTCTCCCTGATGAGCCTGGGCGGCACGCTCGCCATCGTATTCGGCATCTCGATGGTGGCCACCGCACCGGGATATCTCGATTTCCTCTGGCTGCGGGTGAAGGTCGTACTCGTGGCCGGGCTCATCGTCTATCACCTCTGGTGCCGTAGCCTGATGCACGGGCTGCGCGACGGCCGCAACAGCCACTCACAGCGGTGGTATCGGATATTCAACGAGGTGCCGATGCTCTTCCTCATCGCCATCGTCGTACTGGCCGTGGTCAAGCCCTGAGGCCGCCTCACTCTCCCCAGTAGCTCACCCTGTCCTGCCACTGCCCGCGCGCAGGCGGCGGGACCGCATCGGCGGGCGCCGTGCCGAGGTAGAGAAATCCCACGATGGTGGCCCCGGCCTGCAGCCCGAGCGCCGCCTTTACCGTATCGTCATAGGCGGCATTGCCGGTTTTCCACATGGCGCCGAATCCGAGCGCGGTGGCCGCGAGCATGATGTTCTGCGCGGCGGCGCCCGCAGCGAGGATCTGCTCGATCGGCGGAATCCTGGCCGCAGCGCTGCAGACCGCAGCCACCACGACGATGAGCGGCGCGCGCAGCGCTTTTTGCCGCTCGCGCTGCAGTGATTCCGTGCTGGCCGCGGGCTGCCTGCGCCGCAGTTCCTCCGCCAGGAGCTCTCCGAGGCGCTCGCGTGCGGCGGCACGGATCACGATGAAGCGCCACGGCCGCAGCCGCCCGTGATCAGGCGCACGGGCCGCGCTCTCGAGCAGCAGCTCCAGTGCGCCGGCATCCGGCGCGGGATCGGTGAGGGCCTTGGCGGAGCGTCTCTCGAGGAGCACATCGATCGCTTGCATGGACGGAACGGGCCTTCCGGGCGGTGTGGGGTCCCGGCGATTCTCCCAGATTCCCGCGCAGGCGGCCCGGCCGCGCTCCGCGGGAATGGATTCTGCTCATGGGACTGATCCGTCGCGAGGAGGCCTGGCCGATGCAATCGATCGCTTTTCCGGGCGACCCTGCCCCTTCGCAGATGGGAAGGCACTATCGCGAAGTGCGCGCCGCGACCGTGGAGCTCTGCGCACCGCTCGCTGCTGAGGACTACGTGGTGCAATCGATGCCGGATGCGAGCCCCGCGAAGTGGCATCTCGCGCACACGAGTTGGTTCTTCGAGGAATTCGTACTGGCCCGCGCCCTGGCCGACTACCGCCCCTACGCCGAGCCGTACCGCTATCTCTTCAACTCCTACTACAACGCAGTGGGCCCCATGCACTGCCGCGCCGCCCGCGGCATGCTGTCGCGCCCCACGGTCGCGGAGGTCATGGCATACCGGGCGGCCATAGACGAGCAGATGACCGCCCTTCTCGCTGTGGGCGGGCTTACGGACGGACTCGAGTCGGTGCTGACGCTCGGCCTCGAGCACGAGCGCCAGCACCAGGAGCTGGTGCTCACCGACATCAAGCACCTTTTCTCTCTCAATCCGCTGCAGCCCGCCTATCGGCCGCGTCCGCGCCAACAGCCAACGCGCGCTGTGCCGCTGCGCCACGTGGGCTTCGAAGGCGGCCTCATCGAAATCGGACATGCCGGCGCCGGGTTTTGCTTCGACAACGAACTGCCGCGACACCGCGCCCTGGTCCCGCCGTTCAGGCTCGCCAACCGGCTGGTGACCAACGGCGAGTATCTCGAGTTCGTGCGCGCCGGAGGCTATGAAGATGCGCGGCTGTGGCTCTCCGACGGTTGGGCGCTCGCACGCCGCGAGGGCTGGCGCCGGCCCATCTACTGGGCCGTCTCGCTGGAGGAAGAATTCACCCTGACGGGAATGCGGCCGCTCGATCCCTCAGCGCCCCTTTGTCACGTGAGCTACTACGAAGCAGACGCCTTCGCGCGTTGGGCGGGCGGGCGGCTGCCCACCGAGTTCGAGTGGGAGCTGGCCGCGGGCAACGCCCCCGTGACCGGCAATTTCGTCGAGCGCCGCCAATGGCATCCGCAACCCGTCGCAATGTCCACCGTGGACTCCGACGTGCCCGATGCGCTGATGCAGATGTTCGGTGACGTGTGGGAATGGACTCAGTCCGCGTATGCCCCCTATCCCGGTTACTCCCCCGCCGCCGGGGCGCTCGGCGAATACAACGGGAAATTCATGATCAACCAACTCGTCCTGCGCGGCGGATCCTGTGCCACAGCGCGGGAGCATATCCGCGCCTCCTACCGCAACTTCTTCCCCGCCGCCGCCCGCTGGCAATTCAGTGGTGTGCGGCTCGCCGGGGATGCCACGTGACAAAATCGCCGGGAGCGATTTTGGACGACGCGCAGCGTCGGGCCCGGTGGGCCGAGGCCCAGGATGGGCCGAGCAACCGGCGTGGGTCGCGGCCCGGAGCGGCAGACTGGCTGCTCATCGAGGAAGTCCTCACCGGACTGCGCGCCACACCGAAGCGCCTGTCGCCGGCCTATCTTTACGACCCCCGCGGCTCGCAGCTCTTCGAGGCCATCTGCAACCTCCCCGAGTACTACCTGACTCGCACCGAGACCGGAATCCTGGCGCGCTTCGCCGACGAGATGGCGGCGTGCATCGGCGAGCGGGCGCTGCTGCTCGAGCCGGGAAGCGGCTCCAGCCGCAAGACACGCCTCCTGCTCGATGCCCTGCCGGACCTCGCCGCCTATGTGCCGGTCGACATCTCCCGCAGCCACCTGCTCGCGGCGGCGCGTGCCATACAAACCGCTTACCCGCGGCTCGAGGTGCTGCCGGTCTGCGCCGACTTCACGCAGCGCTACACGCTGCCGGCCCCTCGGGGCCGACCGTCCCGCGTGGTCGTGTTCTTCCCAGGCTCCACCCTCGGGAACTTCGACGCGCCGGAGGCCATCCGCCTGCTCGGGCGCATGCGCGAGAATGCAGGCACGGGCGGCGGGCTGCTGGTCGGCATCGACCTCGCCAAGGACCCGGCCATCCTCGAGCGCGCCTACAACGATGCGGCCGGTGTCACGGCCGCATTCAACATGAATCTGCTCATCAGGCTCAACCGCGAGCTCGCGGGGGATTTCGACCCCGCATGCTTCCGCCACGAGGCGGTCTGGGTGCCGGCGCAGAGCCGCATCGAGATGCACCTGGTGAGCCTGCGTGGGCAGACCGTACATCTTGCCGGTGAGCGCGTGCAGTTTGCCGCCGGCGAGCGGTTGGTTACCGAGCACTGTCACAAGTACACCCCGGAGTCGTTTGCGAGTCAGGCCCGCGCGGCCGGTTGGACGCCGCGGCGCGCATGGACCGACACCGACGGCTACTTCAGCGTGCAGTACCTGGAAACGGTGTAGAGTCCGGGTCATGGACCCGACCGAACTGCAAGAGCTCAAAGCCTCCATCCGCACCATCCCTGACTATCCCCGGGCCGGGATCCAGTTCAGAGACATCACCACTCTGCTCGGCAACGCGCAGATGTTTCGCCGCGCCGTCAATGAGCTGGTGCGGCCATGGACCGGCTCGAAGGTCGATCGGGTGGCCGGCATCGAGGCTCGCGGCTTCATTCTCGGGGGCGCCATCGCGCATCAGTTGGCCGCCGGCTTCGTGCCGATCCGCAAGAAGGGCAAATTGCCCCACGAGACGGTGCGCGTGGCGTACTCGCTCGAGTACGGGTTGGATGAGATCGAGATGCATCGCGACGGAGTGGCCCGCGGGGAGCGGATCATTCTGGTCGACGACCTCATCGCCACCGGCGGTACTGCCGAGGCAGCCGTGAAGCTACTGCGCTCGCTCGGCGCCGAGATCCTGGCCGCCTGTTTCGTCATCGACCTGCCGGAACTCGGCGGCACCCGCCGGCTCGAGGCGCTGGAGGTGCCGGTGCGGACCCTTGTCGCTTTTCAGGGACATTGAGCGTCGAACATTACTTTCCGGTCATCCAGGCTCGTGGCGGCCGGCTTCCGGAGATAATGCCCCCGTTCCGGTGCCTCGTCGGCCGGGCGCTTACTGACTGCTCTCAATCCTCGCTATCGTTTGGAGATGTCGATGCTCAAGAAGCTCGTTCCCGCCGCTCTCGGCGCGCTGCTGGTCGCCAGCCCGGTCATCGGGGTCACCACTGCGGTGGCCGCCCCCCAGACTGCCGCCGCTTCGTCCGACAGCAACATGAAGTCCGACAGCAACATGAAGTCCGACAGCATGAAGTCCTCTCACAAGGCCGCCAAGCACAAGAAGTCTTCGCATCACATGATGAAGAAGCACTCGAAGTCGAAGAAGTCCCCCGGCTGATCCAGCCGCCGGCGAAAAAGCCCCGCTCCGGCGGGGCTTTTTTTTTGCTTGTGGGCCAATATACCCACATGCAACCCCAACCACCCGCTCCGGACGCCCATGCGGCGGCGCCAGCCGATCTGCTGCGCGGGCGCGTGCCGATGACATGGTCGGCGCTGCGGCTGCTGCCCGTACGGGCGTGGCTGGCGCTGCTCGGGGTGTTGTTCGTGGCGCTGGCCTCGGCGGCGATCGCCGGGTGGCTGGCGGAAGCTCCGCAGACTCAGGCCGCGGTGATCCTGCTGGCGTGCCTCGCAGTGGGGCTCCTGATCGCGCTCAGCCGATTGCTCGCCGCCGATGCCGTCAGGCGCGAGGCTCTGCACGCCGCTGCCGAGCGCCACGCGAAAGATCTCGAGAGGCTGATCGAGGCGCGCACCCGCGAGCTCTCAGCTCTATCCACACATCTGCAGAGGCTCTCCGAGAAAGAGAAATCGGAGCTCGCCCGCAATCTTCACGATGAGCTCGGAGGGCTGCTGACGGCCGCGAAGATGGATCTCTCCTGGCTGCAGTCGCGCGTCCCTGAGCCTGCGTTGCAGGAGCGCCTGATGCAACTCGGGACGGTGCTCGATGAGGCGATGGACCTCAAGCGGCGCGTGGTCGAGGATCTTCGGCCCTCACTGCTCGACCATTTCGGGCTGCCCACGGCGCTGCGCGCCTATGTCGAGTCGGCTTGCGCCAAGGCCGGGCTGCGGGCGGACCTGACCCTGCCCGAGGATGGCGCACCGATGGCGAAGGAGACTGCCATCGCGCTTTTCCGCATCGTCCAGGAGGGGGTCACCAACATCATCCGCCATGCCGGCGCGCACTCGGTCACCCTGCGATTCATCGTGGAAGGAGACGCCTGCCGCTTCACGCTGAGTGATGACGGTCACGGCTTCGATGCGGCGGACCCGAGATTCCGCTGGTCGCACGGCCTCATGGGCATGCGCCAGCGCGTGCGCGCGCTCGGCGGTCAGTTCGAGATCCAGTCGGCCCCGGACGCCGGCGCGACGCTTCGGGTGAGCATCCCGCTAGGTGATTGAGCCGATCAGTTCGGCGGCGACCACTTGGAGTGGCCATCCGCGACCACCGCTTTCAACAGCGCGATATCGCGCATCTTATCGAGGAAATAATCGGCGCCCGCCGCAAAGCAGTGGTCGCGCACGAAGTCCGACGCGTAATTGGTCAACACCACGACCAGCGGCTGCGCATCGGGCGGATAAAGCTGACGGACCTGGCGGATGACCGCCACACCGTTGCCCTCGGCGAGCTCGATGTCGACCACGAGCACATCATAGGTCGCCTCCTGCAGGCGCAGCAGCGCTTCGGTCTGCGTCGCCGCCTGCGCCGAGACCGAGACCCGCCCTGGCTCCGACAGCAGATCGATCAGGCGCCGCGACAGCACGGCCGAATCCTCGATGAGGAGGATGCGCCGCTCGCTGTTGGAAGAGCCGTTACCGCCCTGGGATCGCCCTTCAGCGCTCACCACACGCCTCACTGCAGCAGGTTGTTCTTGATGGCGTAGTAGGTGATGTCGGCGTTCGTCTTCATTCCCATCTTCTCCAATATCCGTGTGCGGTAGGTGCTGACGGTCTTGACGCTGAGGAAGAGGCCGGCGGCAATCTCGGAAACGCTGCGTCCCTCGGCAAGCTTGCAGAAGATCTGAAACTCGCGCTCCGACAGCACGCTGTGCCGCGGCTCGCCCGGAGCGCCCTGCATCCCGCTCACCAGCATCTCGGCCAGCTCCGGGCTCACGTAGCGGCCGCCCCGCACCGCAGCGCGGATGGCACGGCAGAGCTCGCCATCATCGGCGCTCTTGCTGACGAAGCCGCTTGCGCCGGCCCGCAGCACGTTGAGACCGTACTGACTCTCCGGATAAGCGCTCAGCACCAATGTGGCCACCGACTCATGATGTGACTTGATGTGCCGGAGCACGTCGAGTCCCGACATGTCGGGAAGTGAGAGATCCAGCAGCAGCACATCACATGGAGTGGTGCGTAACAGCGTCAGAACCTCGCGTCCTGTACTAGCCTCACCCGCCCATACGAAGTCCGCCTGAGCTTCGATGATCTGCCTCAGCCCGATCCGCACGAGCTGATGATCGTCTACGACTGCGACTCGAATGGCCGGCATGGGTGCGTCAGGGTGTGTGTGTCGCAGTCACCTGCGGCGCTACGCGCATGAGCGTCCCATGCGCCGGGCAGCGTATCCGCACCCCGGTGCGCGCGCCTATGGAGGTTGTGGAAGGCGCAACCGGAGCTGCGGCGCAAGGGGCTGTAGGAATCGTCTGACCCCCTCAACGCAGCGATTCCCGGCTGCTGTCGGACTCCTCTTCCTTGCCCGAGGACGGAGGTCGGCTGCCCGAATCCCTGCCGTTATAGGTCTCGAGACGGTTGTAGAGCGTCTTCAGGCTGACCCCCAGGATCTCCGCAGCCTTGCGCTTGACATGGCCGCAATACGCCAGCGTGGCCATGGTGACGCGCCGCTCCACCTCTTCCAGGGGGGTGCCGACCCGGATGGTGATGGTCGTACCGTCATCGGGCTTGGCCGGAGCGTCAGTCAGCGTTATGTCGCATTCGATGATGTCGTCCGCCATGATGAAGGCTCGCTGCACATAATTGCGCAGCTCACGGACATTGCCGGGCCAGCCGTACTGGTAGAGGCGCACCAGCGCATCGCGCGAGAACGTCTTGTGCGTCCCCTCGGCATGGTTGAGCTCGTCGAGAAAGAACTGGGCGAGCTGCTCGATGTCGGTTTCCCGATCGCGCAGCGGCGGCAGGCGGATCGGGAAGACATTAAGGCGGTGATAGAGATCCTCGCGCAGCTTGCCGTCGGCAACAGCCCTTTCCGGCTCGCGGTTGGTCGCGCAGATCACGCGCACGTCACTCGCGATCGGTTGCGTGCCGCCCACACGGTTGACGGCGCCCGTCTCCAGCACCCGCAGGAGCTTCACCTGCAGCTCCATCGGCATCTCGGTGATCTCATCGAGAAAGATCGTGCCGCCGTTGGCGCGTTCGAAGAATCCCTTGTGCTGCCTATCGGCGCCGGTGAAGCTGCCCCGCTCGTGACCGAAGAGCTCGCTCTCGATGAGCTGCGGCGCGACGGCGCCGCAATTGAGCGGCAGGAACGCGCTCGTGCGGCGTCTGGAAAGCTCGTGAATGGTCTGGGCCGCGAGCTCCTTGCCGGTGCCGCTCTCACCGATCAGCATGACCGTGGCCAACGTCGGGGCTACCCGGGTGAGCTGGTCATACAGCACCTGCATGCGCTGCGAGCTGCCGAGTATCCGCCCGAAGCGGCCCAGGCGGCGCAGCTCATCGCGCAGCTCGCCGATCTCGTGCTGCAGAGCCGAGGTTTTCTTCGCGTGCCGCAGCACCGCCTGCACCCGCTCGAGATCGGCCGGCTTGATCAGGTAGTCGCTCGCCCCCGCCCGCAGTGCGGCGACGGCGCTGTCGACGGTGGCGTGACCGGTGATGACGATGACCTCGGTGGCTTCCGGCTTCTCGAGCTCGCGCAGCAATTCGATTCCCTCCCCGTCCGGGAGCGCCAGATCGGTCAGAAGGACGTCGGGGCGTTGTCGGCCGAGCTCAATGCGCGCATCCCGAAGGCTCTGGGCGCGCGCGACGGTAAAGCCTTCCATGCGGGCGACTTCCTGCAGCCACTCCACCACATCTGCATCGTCGTCGATTATCAAAGCGTGTGCCATGTGCTCGCCTTCAGCCCGTAAAGGGCGGTCAACTGTATGCCCTCCGTGGCGCGGCGCCAAGCGCCAGCCGGGCAGCCGGGGGCGCCGCCCATAACGCGCCGGCCCGGCCGGTGTTCCCTGCCTCAGAGCGCGGCGCCGGGATTCGGTTTTCTGGCAGTCAACGCGGATACCGCGCCGGAAATGACCGATACGACGATCACCACCAGAGCGGCGTTCTCCAGTTGCCTGACGAATGCCGCCGGCAGGTCGTGGCTGGCGGCCAGCGCCAGACAGTAGAGCGCGGCGGGTCCCCGTGCCGCAAACAGCTCCAGAGACCGGCGCTGCACCGCTGTCACCACGGGCCGCCTGAGCCCGAGACGCACGGCCAGCGGCCGCGCCAGGATCAGCAACACCGCCGCGTAGAGCGCGTTACGGGGAGTGAAGTCCGCCGCGCCGAGCAGCGCGCCCAGCAGCACCATGACCAGCACCGCCGCACCGCGCTCCGCCCGGCCGGCAAATCTGAGCACGCGCATCCCGAGTGCCTGCTTGTGGGTCGAGCGCAGCCGCCCGCCGTGGGACAGCGCGAGCCCCGCTGCGAGAGCGGCGAGCAGCGCGTCGGTGCGCAGCGCGAGCGCGCACACGTAGGCCAGCGCACCCGTGGCGAACACGATCATCTCTTCGAGCAGGTCCCCCTGACGATCGCGGTCGATCAGCGCAAGCCAGCGCGAGGACGCCGCTCCGATGAGCCACCCGAGCACCGCCCCGCCGGCGAGCGACCAGAGCAGGGTGAGGGTCAGAGAACCGAGCACGGTTGAGCCCACACCCGTCACGCCCATCCGCGTCAGCACCAACATCAGGATCGGCGCGACGACCGCGCTGGTCACGGCCCCTTCCGCCGCGAGCGCAAACGGCACGACGTCCTGCTCACCGTCCGTCGGCGCATGCACGTCGGATGCAAGTACCGCATCCATCGGCACCAGGATCACTGCCAACAGCAGACCCTGCAGAGGGCTCATTCGAAAGATGACATAAGCCGCCGCAGCCGACAGCAGCGCCGCGCAGACGGCGGTGAGCGAGGCGAGCTGCAGCGGCGCCCGCCACGGCGCCCACTCGAACGGAGCGCGCAGTCGCAGGCCGGCGCAGAACAGGCAGATCAGCAGGACCGCTTCGCTGACCGATTGGATGAGTGAGGCGTCCTCGGTGAGCTGTGGCTCGATCAGCTTCAGACCCAACGGGCCCGCGAGCAGTCCGACACCGATCCCGACGATGACCGGGCTGGCGGACCAGCGTGTCAGGGGAAAGTCGGCCCTAGTGTTGACCTGCTTGTGCACCGGAGACCGCTGCCGCATCGCCGCGGGCAGCTCGCTGTGCGCGACAGCCGCGGAACGCTTCGTGAGTGCTCATCAGGACCTCGAACTGGCGCAGCAGGGTCTCGCGCACGAAATCCGGCAGGTGATCGTCCAGGGCATTGCGATACACCTCCAGGATCCAGCTCTCCCCGCGCTCGCACGCATCGAGAATAGCGCCCTCTTCGGCACGCGCAAGGGCGGCGCGCAGACCGGCCCAACCGCTGCGCCAGAAACCGGCCACCGCCCCATGCGCCTGGAGCTCGCCTCCCAGACGCTCGACCAACGCTTCGAGCTCGCGTGCCGCGTCGACGCACTCCGCGGCTCCCTGGACGCAAAGCTCTCTGAGTGGACCCGAGATCACCGACGCCGCGCACCGCCTCAATGCCTGCTCGCTGTCGCTGCGTACGGAAATGAGCTCCCTCAGCGCTTCGATGGTGTACTTATGATTCATGCGCATCTCCTCGCCGTTCCCGATGGCGGGGCGGCGGGACAAGGGAATTGATGACAGGGGAGTGCTCAAGCACGAGATGTGCCAGGACTGTCAACACCGCCCGAGCCCTACCCGCGGCGCCAGCTCGGCGGCAGAGCGCGCCGGACTCAACTGCACAATTTTCACCTCCTGTGCCTTTTTACCGACGCAGGTGCTCCCGCGGCCGCCCGCCGACTCGCCGGGAGCCTCGAAAATGGCGATCACGCGCCTGGCACGGCGGTTGCAGGGAGACTGCAGACCCCCCGTTTGGCGGGCTGTGGTGCGACCAGCCCGCTCTTTTTTTATTGGCGCGAAGTGCGGCATCCTGCCGCTTCGCGCGAGCGCGGGGGGACTCACATATTCGACCTCGCGACCCCGGGGAACGGCCCGGGGGTCGCTTAATGATTCGCTTTTGCACTTCGACAGAGCGGTGCCGGCGCGGGGCGCCCAGGGGTCAATCGACGGCTTGCTTTCGGGCAGCGGCGGGTTCAAATTCCGGCCATGATGAACGGGGAGCAGCAGGCGGCCATACACCAGGCGCTCATCTCCGTGCAGAGCACCGTGACCGGGATGACATTTCCGCGGTGCGACCAGGAAGATCTGATAGAGCTCATCGACCGGGTGGAGGAGCAGCTCCACTCCGCGCATCCCAACACCGGCCTCATGTGCACCTTCCTCAACTCGATTGCGCGCAGTCTGCGCGCACAGCCGGAGGCTCGCGAGGCCTGTCTGACGATCGAGCAGGC
>Ga0134126_10002124_pt1 | contig 25162 bp, 25 predicted proteins | sample KB31752_FD_96881 | JGI IMG/M metagenome (GOLD analysis project Ga0134126, IMG submission 96881) | Terrestrial soil microbial communities with excess Nitrogen fertilizer from Kellogg Biological Station, Michigan, USA - KB3-175-2 | ecosystem: Environmental > Terrestrial > Soil > Unclassified ... | reverse complement strand
GGTTAATGAAAGAAATTCAATAATCCGTAATAAATAGTTTGCAACACTTTTAATCGTGCTTATTGAATGCCCGGTATCAATCCAGCATTGAATATATTTTATTCTTTCCTCTAATAATGGTGCGTTTATATGCTTTTGGGCATAATATTTACGTTTAATTATTTCTTCAAACATGATTTAACTCCTTAAAAATTAAAAAAATTAACTTACCTCTAGAATATCACCAATTTATGTTAAGATAACGCAATAATTTCAAGGTACTTATAAAAAGTAATATAATAAAGAAAAATTACTATGACAGAAACAATTACGCAAGCCAAACTAGCTACTCTCATTACTAATGGCGAATCAGAAGTTGCTGAATTTAAAGAATCTTTTAATGATGAAGCTATTGAAACTCTTGTTGCATTTATGAATGCCAAAGGTGGTACCTTATTAATTGGTGTAAAAAATAGTGGTAGTATATGTGGCTATAGTATTGGCAAAAAGACCCTCGAGGATATTGCCAATCAAATACAAGTATCTACTGACCCACGAATTCAACCATCAATTTCAACGATAAATCATGAAGATAAAGTTATTGTAGTAATTACCGTATCACCAAGTATTAGTGCTCCAATCAGTATGCGTGGTAAATATATTCGTAGGGTCGGTCGTACAAATCAACGTATGAGCCACGAAGAAATTATGCAGCGTATAATTGCAAGTAATGGCATTAGCTGGGATGCAGCTATTGAACCAAACGCTAGTTTATCTGATTTAAACATGGATGCTATTGATAAATTTGTAGAAGTTGTTAAAAAGGTTGGACGACAACCTATTCCCGCAAATACACCCAGTATTAAATTTTTGCAAAAAATAGAACTAGTCAAAGATAATAAGCCAACTCGGGCTAGTCTATTACTGTTTGGCAATAATCCAAGGTCGTATTTTTCTTCAGCATTTTTAAAGTTAGGTAGGTTTCGTTCACCTATACTCATTATTGATGACCGAGAGGCTCATGGCACATTGATTAACCAGTTAGATGAAACAATGGCATGGTTTAAAGAGCGGTTAGAAACCGAGTTTATTATTACAGGAAATCCACAACGCGAGGTCCGTTGGGAGTATCCTCTGGATGCTATTCGTGAGGCGGTGATAAACCTTTTATGCCATCGCGATTACACCAGTCTTGCACATAGTCAGATTAGACTTTATGATGATAAATTGGAATTTTGGAATGCTGGTAGCTTACCCGGTATATTAACACCTGAACTGCTCTTGGTTGAGCATGATTCCATGCCAAGAAACAGTAAAGTAGCTGATGCTTTCTTCTACATGGGTTTGATTGAACAATGGGGAAGCGGTACAACTAGAATAGCTAGTGAATTACAAGCGTATGGATACCCTTTACCACAATTTAAAGCTGAATTAGGGCGTTTTCGCCTTATATTCTATCGCACCTCACTTATAGACGAGTTGCTTAAAAATGCTCATTTATCGGAACGGCAGCTTAAAGCTATAGCATACCTAAAAAAGAACGGAAGTATATCTAATTCAGAATACCAAAAAATTACTGCGGTGTCGAGCAGAACTGCAAGCCGTGAGCTTGGTGAGTTAAAAGAAAAAGGAATTTTATTATCAGAGGGCATAAAAGGTAGAGGAATTATTTATAAGTTAAAATAATAGCGCCAATAGCGCCATAATAACGCCATAATAGCGCCAATTATGGCGCTTTATATCAAAATACTACAAAGTTAAGCAAGATATGATACTGCAAAATGGATTGTGAAATAAACATTCAAGCAGAAATTAGTGCATTAAACATCAAGAAATATAAAGCATATATATGATAGAGAAAATAATTAATAAGCAAACCTACACATATAAAATTATAGATAATTGTGCAATTAAGGCTGATGTGTACAATGTTAGTGGTAAAGAAATTAAACCTGCAATAGTGTTTATACATGGTGGAGCACTAATATTAGGAAATCGCGAAAGTCATCTTGTAGTAATTGAAACAATTGCTAATGCTGGGTATACAGTTGTATCGATTGATTATCGACTTGCTCCTGAAACTAAACTTAAAGATATAATTGAAGACCTGCGCGATGCTTTAAATTGGGTCCAGAATAAAGGAAAATCTTTATTCAATATCGACCCACATCGTATTGGTGTAGTAGGAAATTCTGCCGGTGGTTATTTGGCATTGATGAGCGGGTTTGCTGCTGATTATATTCCAAAAGCATTAGTTTCAATCTATGGATACGGGGATATTGATGGTAATTGGTTTAAGAACCCTGACTCATTTTATTGCCAGCAAGCATTGATTTCAGAACAAGCCGCATATGCTGCAATTAGTACTAAAATAATTTCCGAAACCGTACCACCACATGGAAACAGATTTCTCTTTTACACATACTGCAGACAAAATGGTATTTGGCCTAAAGAGGTTATAGGGCACGATCCCAGACTCGAGCCTGCAGAAATATTTGATCAATTTTGTCCTATACGGAATATAACTCCATCATATCCACCGACAATGCTCGTCCATGGAGATCAAGACACTGATGTTCCTTATGAGCGATCTGTAGAAATGGCTAAAAAACTTGAAGAAGTTGGAGTAAAACATCAATTGGTAACAGTACCAGGCAAAGGGCATCTTTTTGAGTTAGCTGGGCTTGAAGACCAAGTTGTAGCTACGGCGTTCTCTGAAGTTATACTTTTTCTACAGCAAAACATCTAAAGGAACCCTAAATGTACATGACTGAAACAATACCATTGCCAGACAATAATGAGTGAAATAACAAGAATTTCTCAGCAATTAGTAGATAATTCATCACCTACAAAGTTAGGAGATGGGAGTAGATATGGTGGGATGTTAGATGAGTATTCAACACATCTCAGAGCTTTAAATGTATTACATGAGGCATCAAAACAAGATAAAAAACTCGGAATATCTACTATGCTTATGGGCACTTATGTATTAGAGATTGGCTTAAAATGTTTGTCGTACTTATCACATGAGGGCAATTTGTATTCAATAACACGTGACGATTATAGTTCTAAGAAAAAGTTATTACCAACTGGCATTTATAAAATAAGTCAAGGTAACCATATTGATTATCAAAATATTGTACGCCCAGGTGAACCATATATTCTTACACGCAAAAGTGGTGAAAAGATAAAGAATAATAAAGATGAGACATGTGAGTTAATAAATGATAAGTTGATGGCTAGCAAGCTCGTGCAAGATGAACTATTCGCTATATTTGAAAATTATGCCCCTTATCCGAAAACACATAAATTTATAGATATCTTTAAATCTATTAGGAGCAAATATCAGCAAAATGTATATAATAAATTTAAAGATTACTTTTGTTACTACCTAATGAATTATGCTGAATCTGCAAATGATGATTATTCAATACAATCCGTAGAAATACTACATTTTGATAAGTTTGAAGATATTTTAAAAAATATGCATAATTTCATAGATTTTCGTTATGTGAGTGCGGGAAATGGAGTTGTACAAGCACATGGCGGCTTATTAAGTTCGTTGAATGAAGCTGTACGTAATGTTATATTAAATATAGAACAAGCAAATCTTGATAAAAAATAAGCAAGGAAGTAAATTATGAAACAAGTGCTTCAATTTAAAATTACTCTTTTAGACACAAAACCACCTATTTGGCGAAGAATTCAAATAGCTGACACATGTACATTTTGGGATTTACATGTTGCTATACAAGATGCAATGGGATGGGAGGACTGCCATTTACATCAGTTTATAGTTTGCTCTGGTCAAAGAAGAACTCCAGATAAGCGAATTTTTATCGGATTTCCAGAAGAGAGCTTTGAATTAGACGGCACTCTTATCAGTTGGGAAACTAAAATTAATGAATATTTAACGCCTGAGTACCAAATTATGTATGAATATGACTTTGGGGATAGTTGGGAGCATGAAATTAAGTTTGAGGGTAATTTTGACAAAATTACTGGTCAAAAATACCCACTGTGTCTAGAAGGTAAACTTGCATGTCCGCCGGAAGATATAGGTGGAATTGGTGGTTATTATAGTTTTGTTGAAGCTATGGCAGATAAAAGCCACCCGGAGCATAATGATTATGTAGATTGGTATGGTGACAAGTTTAATCCAGAAGTATTTAATGTTAAAAAAGTTAAATTTCGGAATCCTAAAATTTGGCTTAAGAAAACTTTAGAAAATATGGGATAGTCAAAGAACTTAACTCAAAAATTTAGTAATAGGACCCTATATGAAGCAGATAATTCACTCTGAACTTATTAGATCCAGGGATTTAATATTTAACCCATGCGGCTTTAAATGTTCGGAACCAATAATAGAATCCCAAAGTGCTGAATACGGAGCCTATATATTCAAACTAAACTTTATTAATATTAGGTTTCGAGTGGCTAAAATCACTCCTACAAAAGTTGGTCAATTTGTAACATTATGGAAAAGAATTGGAAATGGGCCGATTCAACCATATGATATGGAAGATCCCGTGGAGCTTTTTATTGTAACAACAACTCAAGGTAATAAATTCGGTCAGTTTATATTTCCAAAGACCATTCTGTATAAACATGACATAGTTTCAAAGAACAATCAAGGTGGTAAGCGTGCGATACGAGTTTATCCTCCATGGGATATTGCTACAAATAAGCAAGCCCAAAAAACTCAAACATGGCAATTAGAATATTTTTTAGATGCTTCAGGCAATGAACCAATCAATAAGCATAGAGCACAAATGTTATACAACTTGAAAGAATAACCTAAACCGGTAATTCTCATTGCCGACCACCCCGGATTTATGGTAACACCCAATAATAGGAGTTTAAATATGGAACGAATCAATTATTACAAGATTTCACCAGAAGCAGTGAAATCAATGATGGGGCTTGAACAATTTGTGAATAATTGTGGAATTGAAAAAACACTTCTTGAACTTATCAAACTTCGTGCCTCTCAAATTAATGGATGTGCCTATTGTGTTGATCTTCATACCATTGCTGCTACTAAAGCTGGTGAATCAATACAAAGACTTCATGCTATTGCCGTATGGCAAGAGTCACCATTTTTTACAAAACGAGAAAGAGCTGCTTTAGCATGGACAGAAGCCATTACATTATTATCCGAAACACGGGCGCCAGATAATATTTATGAGGAAGTTATACAAAATTTTGATGAAAAAGAAACAGTTGATCTCACAATGGCTATTATCACAATTAACGCTTGGAATAGATTAGCCGTTGGTTTTCGAAAAATCCCTTCTAAATAGAATATAACAAAATTAAAAAAGATAGCTATGAAAATAATTGAATTTAGTTCAAAATATACAGAAAAGATAATTGATCTTATATTACCCATTCAAACTGAGGAGTTTGGAGTAAATATTACTTGCAATGATCAGCCTGATCTGAAAGATATTACTAGCTTTTATCAGAATAAAATAGGAAACTTTTGGATTAGTTTAAGTGAACATGATGAGGTTGTCGGTTCGATTGGTTTAGTTGATATTGGTAATAGCCAAGTTGCATTACGCAAAATGTTTGTTAAGACTGAATATCGGGGTAAGGATTTAGCAATTGCTAAAAACTTGTTGAATACCGCTATTGCCTGGTGTAGGAGTAAACAAATAAAGGAAATATATTTGGGAACAACTGCCGCATATTACGCCGCTCATCGATTTTATGAGAAAAATGGATTTATTAAAATTGAATTAGCAAATTTACCCATAAACTTTCCTGTAATGGGTGTAGACTCTAGGTTTTATAAGTTGGCTATTACATCAAACGATTGATGCTTTTTCCATCAACGAGACTTTATTATGTTGCGTTAAGTTTATAAAACTTATTGTGCTGCAAGGATAATAGCGCCCAATACAACATAACTGGCAACACAACATAAGATATAAAACTTGGTAAGCTCACGCATCAGGATGTTGGTCAGATGGATACTTATGTACGTATCTATGATCAACATTATAAAAGTGATGATGATAATCCAACCGTTGGGTTAATTCTATGTAGTAAAAAATCTGAAGCAGTTGCAAAATATTCAGTTCTGAGTGAAAGTAAACAACTTTTTGCAGCCAAATATTTACCTTATTTGCCAACAGAAGAAGAATTGAGGCATGAACTAGAGCGAGAACGTTTATTGTTAACATAGCATCAAATATTTTTTAAAATTGGAAAATAAATTTGCAATTGTCAAATTATATGTGCTACACTTTCCCATGGTGAATCAATTTATTTGTTGATTTAATTTTAATTTATAAGTATTTTTAAACGAGAAAATTATGTTACCTCCGGTTTTATATGAGCTAGGAAAAGCAAATCATAGTATTTGTTTACAACACAGTGTACTATTCAAATTAGGCGATTCTAAGTCTACGCTATCATCTATTTCAAATTCTCATTCTACTACTACATCTTCTTCAAAATCTCTTCGACGACGCTAATAATCAAAAGCAATCACTAGATAAAGCATATAACTTTTTCGTTATATCGTTATCTAAAAACTAACTAAAAAATTTTATTTTGTAATTCAACATCAATAGTCATGAATTTAGGCTAAAGATTTGCTATTTAAATATTAATTATTTATTTGCGTAAAATCCAAATAAATAAGATCAATTATACCTTTAAGTAGTCTTATCCTATATATCTAGATTAAATTTGAATTATAAATAGCATTCATAAACATTAGAATTTATTCTATTTATAAGGTACTATTACTATGCCAATAACTTTATATGGCAAAAGTTTTTTAACTTTGGCCGATTTCTCTAAAGATGAAATTTATTATTTATTAAATTTAGCACATGAGCTTAAACAAAAAAGACAAAAAGGGATACCCGGAAATTTATTACAAGGCAAGAATGTGGTGCTACTATTTGAAAAATCTTCAACCAGAACCAGATGCGCTTTTGAAACAGGCATTATTGAAGAAGGAGGGCATGTTACATATTTGGATACCACGAGCTCACAATTCGGTAAAAAAGAATCAGTTGAAGATTCAGCAAAAGTATGGGCAGCCATTTACAATGCAATTGGATTTCGGGGTTTTTCTCAAAAAACAGTGTGTGATTTAGCTAAGTATTCAAATATCCCTGTATATAATGGTTTAACAGATGAAGATCACCCAACCCAAATCCTGGCAGACTTAATGACTATTCAGGAAGAATTACCGGGTAAATCTTTATCCAAAATTAAAATAGTATTTGTTGGCGATACCAGGAATAATTTAGCATTAGCATGGATGTATGGTTGCTCAAAGCTTGGGATGCATTTCGTTGCTTATGGTCCAAAGGAATTGCAGCCCAATGCCGAAAGCTTAAACACCGCTTTAAAATATGCAGAACAAAGTGGCGCTGTAATCGAAGTTACTGATAATGTAGAATGTTTAAAAAACGCTGATGTAATTTACACGGATATCTGGGTATCAATGGGGGAAGAGTCCAAACTAATCCAGAGATACGAATTATTAAAAAATTATCAGATAACAATGGAAATGCTAAATAAAACCAGTAATCCACATGTGTTATTTATGCATTGCCTACCAGCTTTTCATAATATGGAAACACAGTTTGCTAAAGACGCATTCTCCAAATATGGAGTTGATATTACTGAGGTTACTGATGAAGTTTTTAACAGTACACATTCTGTAGTGTTTAAAGAATCGGCTAACAGATTGCATACTATTAAGGCAGTTTTAGTAGCTACCTTAAATGAATCATTTAAATTAGCTCCAGCAAAATTATTTAATCATAGCGATACCACTAGTCAGGGAGAGGTACAACCATGAAATCAAAAATAACATTTATTGAAAATAATATTTGTGCTCCCATAGGCTTTTATTCATCGGCTATTGCAGCAGGAATTAGAAAGCCAGGAAAATTGGATTTAAGTTTAATTTACAGTCAGGTTCCAGCTGTTGCTGCTGGAGTGTTTACTAAAAATAAAATTAAAGCTGCACCGTTGGCGTTAACGAAAAAAAATCTTAAAAATGGATTACTTCAGGCAGTAATAGTTAATAGTGGGAACGCTAATGCCTGTACTGGTAAGGTAGGAAGTATTCATGCTAAACAAACAATTGACAAATTGGCTCTGAGTTTGAAAATTGATTCAAGCTTGGTTGCTGTTTCCAGTACTGGCGTTATTGGAGTAATTATGCCAATTGATAAAATCATTAGTCATATTCCAGCTTTGTGTGACGGTTTAGCAATTGATTTACATAATCAAGCTGCAAAAGCTATTATGACAACGGATACTTTTATTAAAGAAGCTGCAATTACAGTGCAATTAAGTGGGGGGAGTATAAAAATAGGTGGAATTGCAAAAGGTTCGGGGATGATTCATCCTAATATGGCAACCATGTTAGGTTTTTTTACTACCGATGCTGATATTGATCACGAGGTATTGCAACAGGCCTTGACCCGAGTTACCAATGAATCATTCAATATGATTAGTGTTGATGGTGACACATCTACTAATGATATGGTATTAATAATGGCAAATAAAATGGCAAAAAATAAACCGATTAAAAGCCTTGATTCTGTTGATGGTAAATTATTTTATGAAGCATTATTACACTTATCAATTATTTTATCTAAAAAGATAGCCCAGGATGGTGAGGGTGCGACTAAATTAATTGAAGTTGTGGTTAGCGGAGCCAAAAGTGACAAGCAAGCCAAAAAAGTTGCCAAAGCTGTGGTCTCTTCATCATTAGTTAAGTCCGCTATTTTTGGTAACGATGCAAATTGGGGAAGAATTGCTTGTGCTGTTGGGTACGCGGATAGTCATGTAAATGCAAATAAGCTAAAAATCTCACTAGAAAATTTAATACTGTTTACAGATGGGGTACCATTGCCATTTTCTGAGGATGAAGCTCTACAATTACTGAAACAGAAAAATATTGCCATACATATTGATTTAGGTTTAGGTAACGCTAAAAGCACCGCATGGGGGTGTGACTTAAGTTATGACTATATTAAAATTAACGCAGCTTATAGGACTTAAAAATATGAATGCTATTAAATCAGTGACTATAAATCTACCAAATAAAAATCAGCATATTATTCTGATTAAATGTGGGGGTTCAATCATTAATAATACGTTAGAGCTAGATATTCTTTTAGATAATATTGCAACTTTGAAAAAGGATGGATTATCTGTGGTTATCGTGCATGGCGGCGGACCAGATATCACAAAGTTATGTAATAAATTAAATATTAAAAGTGAGTTTATAAACGGACAAAGAGTTACCAGTAAAGACGTGCTTGACGCAACACAAATGGCGCTCCTGGGATATATTAACTGCAATTTAGTATATAAATTGAATTTAGCTAAAGTAGATGCAATCGGCCTATCAGGACATGATGTAAATTTAATTAATGCTGAATTTATAAATCAGCAAGAGCTTGGTTTTGTCGGCAAAATCAATCATATTAATGTTAATTTTCTAATGAATTTATTAAATTTGGGAATTACGCCAGTTATTGCACCGCTTGGAGTCGAGGCGAACGTAGGTTGCGATGAATTTAGTGGAAATATCTATAATATCAATGCCGATTTAGTTGCTGCTGAAATTGCTAAAGCATTAAAAGCACATAAATTAATTTTACTTAGTGATATTGATGGGTTTTACAGGGATATTAATGATCATAATAGCTTAGTTACAGAATTAAGCACGCATGAGATTTTGCAAATGTTAGCCCAGAACAAAATTAGTGGTGGCATGATTCCTAAATTAACTGCATGTGAAATTGCAGTAACCGGTGGTGTTAGTACGGCGCATATCATTAATGGAAACCAACCACACCAGTTAGTTGCTGTTGTTACAGACGCCAATGCAACCATTGGTACAACGATACTTAATACAGTTAAAAATATGGAGCAAAAATTATGATATCAACTAATCCAATACAAGAGCAGATTGCTGTTTGTATTATTGGTGCCACTGGCTATACTGGAGTTGAGTTAGTGCGGATTTTAAGCGGGCATCCACAGGTAAAAATTAATTATTTAGTTTCTGAAAGCTATCAAAATCAGGAAGTAATTAATGTATTTCCGCATTTAGCCAAAACAAGTATTAATATTAGTTTTAGCAAGTTGGATGTAGAGATAATTGCAGATAATAGTGATGTGGTATTTTTAGCTTTGCCTCACACAGCATCGGCAATACTTGCCGGGAAATTTTTATCCCTTGGAGTTCGAGTAATTGATTTGAGTGCTGATTTGCGGCTTAAAGATGGAGTTATTTATGAAAAATGGTATCAACATACACCTGCAGCAAATGAAATGCTGCACCAGGCCGTATATGGATTACCAGAGATTGGTAAAAATAAACAAATCCAGACGAGTAATTTGATTGCAAATCCTGGATGCTATCCTACCGCCTCAATTTTAGCCATAGCCCCATTAATTACTAATAATGTATTTGATATAAATAGCACTTTAATTTTAGATGCCAAATCTGGCGTATCTGGTAGTGGCAGAAGTTTAAACTTAGCCAGTTCATACTGTGAGGTTACTAGTAGTTTTGCTGCATATCAAATTGCAGGAATTCATAGACATATACCAGAAATTGAGCAGGAATTAAGTACGCTTGCCAAACAAAAATTAACTGTTTGTTTTACGCCACATTTAATACCTATGCCACGTGGACTCATGATAACAGCATATTGTAAATTAAATCAGTCCGTACAATTAACTGATATTGAAGATATGTACAAACAATATTATAGAAATAGTTATTTTGTGAGAGTTGGCGCAAATAAGCTACGCCCAACCACCAAGTCTGTTGTTGGAAGTAACTTTTGTGACATTAGTTTATATTTTGATGAGCGAACTGGGCATTTAATTGTAATTAGTGTCATTGATAATTTAATCAAAGGCGCTTCGGGGCAAGCGGTACAAAATATGAATTTAATGTATGGGTTTGCAGAACAAACTGGTTTGGAGCAAAGCCCACTGTATCCATGATGACAGAAGTAGCGTCATTGCGAGCGTTAGCGTGGCAATCTGTATCATTAAATTTGAAATTTGGTACAAGATTAATAGAGTTTTTTAAAAGGAAAAATAGACATGAGTAAACTATGGGAAAAAGGCTACGCACTAAATGATGTAGTCGAAAAATTTATGACCGGTGATGATCCATTGTTGGATTTAAGAATTGCCAAATATGATTGTATTGCTAGTATTGCCCATGCCAAAATGTTGACAAAAATTGGGATTATTACTAACGATGAATGTAAGAGCCTGGTAACGTGCTTAGATAGTATCTTGCAACAAATTCAGGATAAAAAATTTATTATAAATCTTGAAGATGAAGATGTACATACAGCTATTGAGAATTATTTAACACTGCATTTGGGCGATACTGGTAAAAAAATTCATACAGCGAGATCAAGAAATGATCAAGTATTAACCGCACTAAGATTATATACCAAAGATCAAATTTTACTAACTTTGACTAAATTAGTTAATACCTTAAATGTATTTCATGAGTTTGCAATCAAATATGAAATGATCCCATATGTTGGTAGAACTCATTACCAAAAAGCAATGCCAGCATCAATTGGTTTATGGATGGGGGCATTTATTGAATCATTGTTAGATGATAGTGAATTATTAATTACTAGTTATAATCTAATTAATCAATCTCCATTGGGCTCAGCTGCCAGTTATGGGGTTGCTTTACCAATTGACCGGCAGTATAGCTCAGATTTATTGGGATTTAAGTCGGTGCAAAATAATGTTTTATATGCCAATAATAGTCGGGGTAAATTTGAAAGTATTGTAATACATAGCCTCAGTCAGATTATGTTGGATTTATCTAAGCTATCTACTGATGTTATTTTGTTTGCTGCTCCGGAAATGGGGTACTTAGAACTGCCAAATGAGTTTTGCCCAGGGAGTAGCTTAATGCCAAATAAGAAGAATCCGGATCCATTTGAGTTAATCCGGGCTAAAAGTGCAACTATTATTGCCAACTTATTACAGACTCTTGAAATAAGTAGGGCTTTACCTTCTGGCTATAACCGCGATTTTCAGGAAACTAAGCGGACGTTTTTTGAATCATGTGACATAGTTACAAGTTCATTGGATGTAGTTGCCATAATTATGGCAAAAGTTACTGTTAATAAAGATGCTTGTATGGCGGGGTTTAGTGCTGATGTTTTTGCGACCGATGCAACATTAAATTTAGTTAATACTGGTATGCCATTTAGAGATGCGTATCTTAAAATAGCACAGCAGTTACACACAAAACAGCAAACTACAGGGGAGTTAGATCAATTAAATATTAATGATCCATTGCAAAATATACTTTCCAAAACTCATATGGGTGCAACGGGAAATCTAGGTCTGGATATTGCCAAAGAACGTATTGTGCAACTTCAAGATTTTATAGATAGCACAAACTAGAACAATTAACAGACGTCATTCCCGTGCAGACGGGAATCTCTGCTCTAAATTTTTTAAGGAATAAACATTATGAATAAAACAACAGGAAAACAAATTATACTAGCATACAGTGGAGGATTAGATACTTCAGTAATCTTAAAGTGGTTAGTTAATAAAGGATACATAGTTACAGCATTTGTTGCTGATGTGGGGCAGGAAGAGGATTTTGCCGCTGTTAAAGCAAAAGCCTTACAGATTGGTGCAACTCATGTTGTTGTCGAAAACTATCAGGAAGAGTTTGTAAATGATTATATTTTTACAGCATTAAAATCAGGTGCATTATATGAAGGGCGGTATTTGTTGGGTACATCACTTGCCAGGCCATTGATTGCCCGGAAAATTGTGGAGTATGCACAAAAGTTTGGAATTAATCATATTGCTCACGGTGCAACTGGCAAAGGAAATGATCAAATAAGGTTTGAATTGGTTTTTATGCAGTTTTTACCAGATGTTACAGTAATTGCTCCATGGAAAGACCCAGAATTTTTGTCGGAGTTTACCGGACGGACTGATTTACTTAATTATGCAGCGAGTAATAATATTCCGGTAACGTCTACTTTACAAAAGCCATATAGCATTGATGAAAATTTGATGCATTGCAGCTATGAAGCTGGAATCTTGGAAGACCCCCAATTAACACCTCCAGCAAATATGTTTAAAAAAACAGTTTCACCACAAGATGCACCGAATATTACGCAACATTTGGAAATTGAATTCAAGCATGGAGTACCAGTTAAAATTATCAATTTGACAACTAAAACAACAATTGATAGTTCCTCATTAGCTATATTTAATTATCTAAATAAAATCGGTGGAGAAAATGGAATTGGCCGGATTGATATTGTTGAAAGCCGTTTTGTGGGGATGAAGTCACGGGGAGTTTATGAAACTCCTGGCGGAACTATACTATTTGCCGCTCATCAAGATTTAGAAACCATAACACTAGATCGTGAAGTATTATTAATTAAGGCCGGGGCTGCACCCAAGGTAGCTCAGTTAATTTACAATGGTTTCTGGTTTAGTCCAGAGCTGGACATGTTAATGGCTGGTATTAATCTTAGCCAGAAACAGGTAAATGGTATAGTCAAGTTAGCTTTATACAAAGGCAATGTTATTATTGAAGGTAGGGTATCACCTAACTCATTGTATGATTTTGACATAGCCAGTATGGATAAATTGGGTGATTATGATCAAACTGACGCTAAAGGATTTATTAAATTAAATGCTCTCAGGTTAAAAAAATATCAACTACAAAACTTTGTTATAACACAAGTCGGGAGTTAAATTATGGAGCATACTCAACTGGAACAGGCAGAATTAATCTTTTATGAAATTGAAAACTATAATTGCAAATTTGTAGGACAAGTGTTCAATTTAAATAAGCAATCAATCTCAGGTGAAGTAGTCTTTAACACTGGAATGACAGGATATGAGGAAACCATTACTGACCCATCCTATGCTGGACAAATACTGGTTTTTACTTATCCAATTATTGGTAATTATGGTGTTAGCAATGGTGACTCATGGGAATCGAAAAAAATTCATGTTAAGGCAGTAATTTGTGAAAATATTTTTACAGAACCGGCGCACTATGCGCTATGTGAAACATTTTTTAATTGGTTAAAACAAGAGGGGGTTCCCTTATTAATTGGTGTTGATACCCGTGAGTTAACCAAAGTATTGCGTGATTATGGCGTGCTAAACGGTATTATTTACCAAACCGGCTCGAACCTTAGTGAGCTTGGTGGAGCTCCATTAATAAGCACCGATCTGGTAAGTCAGGTTTCAACTAAACATATTCAAAATCATGGCAATGGCAAATATAAAATTATTTTAGTTGATTGTGGAGTGAAGGCTAACATAATTCGTTCTTTGTTAATGTTTGATGTAACAATTAAACAAGTGCCATATAACTATGATTATACTGGAGAAGATTATGATGGGATTTTATTGTCGAATGGACCAGGGGACCCCAAAAGTTGTACTGAAACCATCAGTATTTTACAAAAAGTCATGTTAGATAATGGTGAAGATAATATAGTAAAACCAATTTTCGGGATATGCCTGGGGTCACAGCTGATGGCGTTGAGCGCTGATGCTGATACCTATAAATTAAACTTTGGACATCGTGGACAAAATCAACCATGTATTGATGTAGCGACAAATCGTTGTTATTTAACTTCACAAAATCATGGCTATGCCATTTGTGATAATACATTACCACATGATTGGCAGATTACTTTTTTAAATTTAAATGATAATACGATTGCTGGAATTAAGCATAAGAGTTTACCATTTTCATCGGTGCAGTTTCATCCGGAAGCCGCACCTGGACCACATGATACGAATTATTTATTTACTAATTTTATGAATCAGGTAAAACAGGTAAAGGATGGGCATACAAAATGAAAACGAAGCAAAGCGGAGTTTCTGCGGAATTAGCTAGAAACTTAATAAATAATAAAGTAGCTAAAAATATTTTAATTTTAGGGTCCGGTGGCTTAAGAGTAGGTCAAGCCGGAGAGTTTGATTATTCGGGTTCTCAGGCTATTAAAGCATTTAAGAGTGATGGATATAGAGTTATTTTAGTTAATCCGAATATAGCGACTGTGCAGACCGATAAATCTATGGCGGATAAGACCTATTTAGTTCCATTACAATTAAGCGAAGTTGCAAAAATAATAAAAGATGAAAAAATTGATTTATTGGCACTTAGTTTCGGTGGACAAACTGCACTAAACTTAGGTTTAGAGCTATTTCATAGTGGGGTATTAACACAGTATAATGTCAAGGTTTTAGGTTCATCAATTAAAACTATTGAAGCAACCGAAGATAGAGATATATTTAGGGATACTTTAAACAAACATAATATATCAACACCGATAAGTCATACCGCGACGAGTGTTGCTGAGGCAATCCTGTATTCACAAAAAATTGGTTACCCGTTAATGTTACGGTCTGGGTTTTCTTTAGGGGGGCTTGGCTCAGGTAAAATTAATAATGAAGAAGAATTAATCAGTAAAGTTAGTCAAGTACTACCAGTATCACCCCATGTATTACTTGAGGAGTACTTAACCGGATGGAAGGAATTTGAGTATGAAATTATTCGGGATAATTTTGCTAATTCATTAATTATTTGTAATATGGAAAACCTGGATCCTATGGGTATTCATACTGGAGAAAGCATAGTAATTGCTCCAGCACAAACCTTGAGCGACAAGGAACATCAAAACTTAAGGAATATTGCACTAAACTGTGCTGAAATATTCCAAATTATTGGTGAATGTAATATTCAATTCGCAATAAATCCAGTTAATGGTGATTATCGGGTAATTGAAATGAATCCACGCTTATCACGGTCAAGTGCATTAGCATCGAAGGCGACTGGATACCCATTGGCTTATATTGCTGCCAAACTGTGTTTGGGTCATGCACTTCATGAACTAAAAAATCAGGTAACTAAAAAAACATCAGCATTTTTTGAACCAGCACTTGACTATGTTATTGTTAAAATCCCAAGATGGGATACGCATAAATTGCGGGAAGCAAGTAGGCAAATCGGTACTGAAATGAAAAGCGTTGGTGAAGTTATGGGGATCGGCAGAAGCTTCCCTGAAGCATTACAAAAAGCTATTCAAATGCTAAATATTGGGGCGTCTGGACTATCTGATCATCCAATAATACAGTTTAAAGATCAGCAGCATTTGGCTGCTGAAATTGAACATGCAACAGATATACGGGTATTTGCTTTATATCAATGGTTTTCAAATGGTGGCAGTGTGAATGAGGCGCACCTTTTATCTCATATTGATAAATGGTTTTTAAATCAAATAAAAGCGATTGCAGATTATGCTATATATTCTTCAAGTGAAGGGCTGGATTATGATAATTTATTAACTGCTAAAAAATATGGATTTAGTGATATAGCAATCGGTAAAATTCATAATTGTAGTGCCCAGAGTATTCGAGGGTTGCGGTTACAACTTGGAGTTTTACCAGTAATTAAACAAATTGACACTGTTGCTGGGGAGTTCAATGCCCAGACTAATTATCTTTATTTAACTTATCATGGTAAACGTCATGATGTAGTTCCATCAATAAATAGTATGTGTATACTTGGTTCCGGACCATATGCAATTGGCTCATCGGTTGAGTTTGACTGGTGCACGGTTAATTTGGCCCGGGAGCTAAAGCAACAAAAGAAATCGGTAATTATTATTAATTCAAATCCAGAAACTGTTTCTACTGATTATGATGAATCAGACAGGTTATACTTTGAACCAATAACTTTGGAGCGGGTTGCAGATATACTTGATTTTGAGGCTGTATCTGGTGTAATTGTAAGTGTGGGAGGGCAGATTGCCAATAATTTGGCGCTACCACTACATCAGATGGGGTATCCAATTTTAGGAACAAGCCCACTAAATATAAATCTTGCTGAAGATCGTCAGTTATTTTCCAGCTTACTTCATGATAAGGGTATAAATCAACCTAGATGGATTAGTGCCAGCAGCCATGAACAAATTAATTCGTTTATTAACGAGGTTGGATTCCCGGTACTGATAAGACCATCTTATGTTTTATCTGGCGCTGCTATGAAGGTGATTACAAATCTCCATGATCTTCATAAATATCTTCAAGGCTCCACTCTAATTTCGGCTGAGCATTCAGTCGTTATTTCTGAATTTATTACGGGTGCCAGTGAAGTTGAAGTTGATGGCGTTGCCAGTAATGGACAAATTATTGCATATTCAGTCGCGGAGCATGTTGAACAAGCTGGGGTGCATTCAGGAGACTCAACATTAATATTTCCCGTGCAATCTACTAAATTGGCTTCAGGAAAGATAATAGACCAGGTGAGTTTGATTACACAGCAAATAGTACAGGCATTGAATATTCATGGGCCATTTAATATCCAGTTTCTTGAAAAAAACCAAATATTAAAAGTGATTGAATGTAATGTACGGGCATCCAGATCGTATCCATTTATTTCTAAAGTTAGTGGTTGTAATTTAATCGAATTAGTTGCAAAAGTATTATTATCACAACCAGCCTTGCTAAAATCTTTGCAATTGGAGCAATCGCAATTGGGACAATCTGGGTTGTTGAAGCAATTTGGGGTTAAAGTGCCAAGATTGCTGCAATCAGATTATATAGGGGTAAAAACGCCAGTATTTTCATATAACCGGTTTAAAGGATCAGATCCAGTTGCGCAGGTGGAAATGTCATCAACTGGTGAGGTTGCTTGTATTGGGGATGATTTACTAAAGACATTCTACAGGTCATGGATGGCTACTGGTCAAACAATTACGCAGCAAAAGATTTTACTTAGTACATCTTATGAAATCAGTAAGCAATTATCAGTACAATTAATGAATTTGTGCAATAACGACTGGTTAATTTTTTGTACAGATGCAGTATTTTGTAATTTAACTACTGATATTAAACATGGTTTACAGCACGTAACCATGGACGATAGTAATGAACTAATTAGTTTAAATCAGTTTGGTTTAGTAATTAATATTCCAGATGATATTTATTCAGCAACGCAGAATACCATAGGGTTTAAAATGCGGAGAGCTGCAATTGATTATCATATCCCATTAGTCACTAATTTGCAGGTTGCAAAATTATTATTAGCCAGCTTACATAAACAATATTCTAATTTTAAAGAGGGAAAGATATGATGAATGATATATACCAAGAATACGATAAATATTTTTTAAATGTTTATGGACCATTTGACTTTGTACCAGTATCAGGAACTGGCTCAAGGCTATATGATGAGGAGGGCAGGGAAGTAATTGATTTTGCTGGTGGAATTGCTGTAAATGCTTTAGGTCATTCAAATCCTAAATTAATAAAAGCACTAACGGATCAGGCTAATTGTTTATGGCATGTAAGTAATATTATGATAAATAAACCAGCTCTTAAGTTGGCCAAAAAATTAATTTCTAATACATGTTTTGATAAAGTATTTTTTGCTAATAGCGGCACTGAAGCTGTTGAGGCTGGTTTAAAATTAGCCCGTAGATATGCGGCAGTTACTTACGGTAACCATAAAAATAAAATTGTATCATTTATAAATGGCTTTCATGGACGTACTTTATTTGCAATATCAGTTAGTGGACAAAGTAAATACCAGGAAGGGTTTGCTCCATTACCAGGTGGAATCTGTCACGGAGTATTTAACGATATTACCAAACTTGATGAATTAATTGATTTTAACACCGCGGTAGTTATTGTTGAACCAATCCAGGCAGAAGGTGGAATTATCAGTGCGACCCCAGAATTCTTAATCAAATTACGTGAATTATGTGATAAATTTAATTGTATTTTAATGTTTGATGAAGTACAAACCGGTATGGGTAGAACAGGAAAACTTTTTGCTTATATGAATCATGAAGTTGAGCCTGATGTACTTACCAGTGCTAAAGCATTAGGGAGTGGCTTTCCAATAGGAGCTCTTTTAGTAAAAGACAAATTTAGTGCTGGATTTGAAATAGGTTCACATGGTTCTACATTTGGAGGTAATCCATTGGCTACATCAGTTGCAAGTGCAGCTTTTGATATGATTAATACTCCAGAAGTTTTGAATGGAGTTACAGAAAGAAGACAAATATTTATACAAAGGCTAACTAAATTAAATCAGGAAGTTAATGTATATAAAGAAATTAGAGGTGAAGGCTTACTGCTTGGATTAGAGTTACACGATAAATATAATGGTTTGGCACGAGAACTTATAAAAATTGGTCTTAAGCATGGGGTACTTATTTTAAATGCATCTCCCAATGTAACCCGTTTGGCACCATCATTAATAATCCCAATTGAAGATATTCATGAAGGAATTAATAGATTCGCAATTACCTTACGTGAATTTGTTAGAGTTTATGGGTAACCTAAATTCTTCAGATACAAGATCTTTTTAATTCACTATTACCGGAGTAATAGTGAATTAGCTCCGCGTTTAGTCCCACCGTTTATCGGTTACAGCACCTGAATATGTTCTCTAGATTCGGCGCAATATAGTGGCTGAAAAGTATTGATATTACTCAAGAAAATCATTAATCTGAAATAACATCTAAGTTCAGAATTAACACTTTTGGGGGTTCTTCCACAGGACCCGAAAAAGAAAACGCAATACCGAATTTCCGGTGGCCATTCCAAATTCCAGATTTTTTAAATTTTGCCGTAAAGATTTGACATTATTAGAAATAAAATCTTATTCTAACTTATAGCTTGTGCGATAGGGTTCTTTGGACAGAGGCGGAACTTTCAATATCAAAATATTATTAATTTCGAGGTTTTAATGGTGGGATTATACCATGAAGCACGTGAAGTGACAACTACAAAAATGAAAAGGGAACGAGTTTCCACAAAAATGCACTGACCGTCACTGATAGCCTACAAAGTATGCTCTGATTACGATCTATTTGCTAGGCTTGTTTTTCTACAAAATATTATGGCGACCAATCTACCAGAGGTTTTATTGCGCTATAGATATCATGACGCCAATACATCACTTAATCAGTACTTACTTGCAGAAAAAGAAACCAATGAAATCCAAAATTGGATAAATCAGCTTACAGGTCACGCCCATCATCTTCATATCCTTTAGCTTTTCTGATTAATGGTAATTCATTATATTTGGCCGGCCAGTTAGCGAATTTCATATTTTTAATAAGCATATTATAAATATCCTCCATGTGTGCTATGTAATTTAGATCACTTACTTTATGCGGACTCTCAGGCGCAGGATCATCCGTGTCAACGAAGTCATTATATGCTGTTGCAATATCACGGCGTAAACTCCACTGAGTATCTTCCCTTACATAAGCTTCGTCATAATACTCTTTACCATTATAACGAACTGCAAATAAACTAGTTAATAATTTGTGATTTGGGTACAAATCCGTAGTAATTTCAGACAATTTTGGCGCCCCTTTCAGTTTTATAACTTTACGAAACCATGGGTCAACCGCAAAAACAGTTCCACTTTTACCTTGAACTAAAACAAACCAATGGTCACCGTATTTAGGTGTCGCTCGCACAACTACCACTTGATCAAATAATAGCGGCTGGTTTAATCTTATCTTATTTATGCGATTAAATTCCAAAATCACTACTGCCATACGCATTTGGATGGCACAATTTGCAGAATTATATCTTAAGGCAGCATCCAAATACTTGGCCACTATATCTTTATGAAATTTTTCATGAGAACCATAAAAAGGTGGATCAGATACAGAACGATTAGAAAATTTCTCACATATCTCCGGCATTGTAATAGACATTTCCTTATAACGCTTTTCCCCTATCTCTTTATAAATTGTCCGTTTAGCTATTTCCTTTGCTTGTATTACTTCCATTGCTCTAATTTCTTTATTCGTGCTATCGAATACTAAACCATTTTCTTGCATTCTTATCATTTCCTCACTAATAAGTCCTGTGAATGAGCTTTTTTCATCAAAACGCTCTGCAATTGGTCTAATTATTTCATTATTTAATTCTGCTTCTTCCTTAGCAATCATCTTTTCTTGCTCAGTGATTGCAAAACACCAAGATGAAAAAAATAGCAGAATTATAACAAAAAATATCCGGTAAAAATTTTTCATGGCTTAATTCCTTCTTCAACTGTTTATACATGTATTGTACATGTTCCTGCCAGAAAATGCAATACGGAATTTCCGGCCCACGGCAGGCTAAAAAGTAAAGTTTACGATTTTGTAAGAATATAGCTAAATTGGTCTATTGATTAGCTTTGTTAAAATAAAACTAAATTAAGCATTTTGCTAATTTCTGATAATTTTTCAAATTATATGAACGCTCTTGTAGCAACGCTAATAGTTCTTTTGATAAAATTTTATATATGATTTGACATGGATCTCCAGATAAGGAATTTATATTATCCAAAATAATTTTTATATCTGCACGTACCAGAGGCCCTGTAATTGATGATAATATGCTTGAATTTTGTAATGAATTGCATAGGCAGATTTAGCTAAAGTTAAAACAATTTTTTCAGAAACATGGCTAGATTTGTCATTTTCTCTTATTATCGAATTAATAACGGGTCATGCCCGGATACGTGTAAAAATAGGACATCTCAAAATAGTGTCCCATCTTAGCATTCTATCGCTCATTCCCACAATAGGGGTTATTTTAGCCCATTCCCCTCGAAACCATCGGTTTGGCTAACCAACTTCTCCATCAGTATTACTATCATACCGGATGCTGCTTTCTGTTGTCTTATTTTTCAGACAACGGACTACTATTGTGTTTTCCTTACAAAGTCAGCGATTACTTTTGCGCAAAAATGTGGATTATCTAATTGTGGAACATGCCTTGCCTTATCTAGTACATGGATTTGCCACTGCTGCAATCCAGCATCTAAAAGATATTTTTTATAATCAAGCGAATTAATAAAGCCATCTTGCAACCCTAAGATATACATTAAAGGCAATATACATTTTTGAATTAATTGTCGTTCATTTACCCAATCTTGTATTTCTATATAATGAGCAAATTGTTCACGGTAATTGGGATCCGTATGCTGAATATCATAAACTATCAGCTCAAAGTTTTTTTGTTCATTTTTAATGGGGTCAACATATGCAGTGGCAAGTGTTTCACATTCAGTTTGTGTTAGCTCTTTCTGAAAAAGCAAATTCAAAGGTGCCGTAGAATGGTGCAGTGAAAATACTTTTTCCGCGCTTTCTGCCTGTGTGCTTCCGATTAAAACCAAACCGTTTAACATATTTAAAGAAGATGATATCAAAATAATAAAACGACGGAGTAGTCCAGACGAGTATATATTGGCACTTGCTATTAAATTAAAAACTTTTCAATATCTGGGTTATTTTGAAGATATTGAAAATATACCTGAGCCAATAGTAAATAGCATTAGGAATGAGTTAGGTTTTAACGATAAAGTGAAGCCCAACTATAATAACGCCAAGAGTAAATACAGGCATCATGATTATATTCGTAGCCAACTTAACATTGTTAAATGGAAAGATGTTCCCACTAACGAAACTAAAAACACACAAAGGATTGCTATTGAATTTGCTTACAATATGGCATCAATAATGAATAATCCTGCTGATATTTTAAATGCAACAATAGAATATTTAAAAAATAGAAATTATGAATTGCCCGCATTCAGTGCGGTTGATAGATTAGTTCGACATGTACGCAATATTGTTCATAATAAAATTTATACTGGGGTTCACTTAAAAGCCAAAGATGTTGAATTAATTGTTAGCATTAAAGAATAATGCGACGGTTTGTATTTTGTGCTATAATTACAACAAATTTGTAGTTATAGCGATATTTATAAACCCTAATTTTTGTTTATCAGTAGGTTACCGTGATTAAAAACAATAAAAACCATATTGTATTAAGTATTCCATCTAAAGCTATTGTAACAGCAAATTGGCTCGAAAAACATGGAATATCAAGTAATCTTGCTTCATACTATACCCGTGCAAAATGGCTGGAAAGAGTAGGGGAAAAAGCATACAAGAGACCCGGTGATAATGTAGAATGGACTGGTGTTGTTAATGCATTGCAGGAACAGCTAGGCATAGCTATACATGTTTCTGGGAAAAGTGCTTTATCACTAACAGGAACAATTCATTATTTACAAATGAATGACAGTACTAATTTATATTTAACTTTAGACAAAAATACACATTTACCCAAATGGGTGGAGAGTAAAAAATTATCTAATGATAATCTCCTAATTCATAAAAGAGCCATTTTGAAATGTGATGACTATAAAGATTTTTTAATTAATAAAGATGTGGATGGCTTTAATATTAAATTTTCTTGTAATGAGCTTGCAATTATGGAGGTATTACAACAAGTTCCAATCGAACAAGATTTTACTGAAGCTGTGCAATTAATGGAGTCATTGCCTTATATGAGAGCTAAAAAAGTTCAATTGTTGCTGGAAAAAAGTACTTCGATTAAAGCCAAAAGACTTTATTTATATCTGGGTGAAAAATTTAATCATAAGTGGGTAGAAAAAATTGACAGATCAAAAATTAATCTAGGTTCAGGTAAGCTTATGTTGATAAAAAATGGGACTTATGATACACAGTTTAAAATGACCATACCTGATGTAGAGGAGTAATAAGAAACAATGTCTAATAATGAATACGAAGAACGCGTAAGATTGTTGCTAACTGTATTACCGGTTATTAATGTGTACCAACAATTGGCATTAAAGGGTGGTACGGCTATAATCGTTTTTATGGGCGCAACATCATGCCGAATTTGATAACGCAAACAACCTGGTCACGTTTTTGTGATGATACTGAATCTGTTTATGCAATTGTTGCTGAATTAAATGGAAAACTTGTTGGAATGGCGCATTATCTTTTTCATCGCACAACCAATCGAATTGACTTGAATTGCTATTTGCAGGATCTATTTACCGATGAAAATATGCGCGGGCAAGGAGTTGCCCATCAACTAATAGAGGAGGTTTATAAACGAGCACAAGCTGCTGGACCTCACCGTGTGTACTGGCAGACACAGGCAAATAATTTAACAGCAAGAAAACTTTACGATAAGGTTGCCGAAAACAATGGTTTCATCGTATACAGTAAACAAATATAATTTTTGAGGTTAACAATGGGTGGTATTTCTGAGCCAATTTATTCTGATTTTACGGCATCAAGAGACCTAATTTATAATAATTGTAAATTTGAAATTTCTGAACTAATATTGGAGCGTGAGAGCTCAGCATATGGAGCCTGCACTTTCAAATTAAATTTGTCACGGGTTATATTTAGAATTGCTAAAATTACTCCAACAAAAATAGGTCAGTTTGTTACTTTATGGAAGAGGCAGGGAAGTGGTCCAATTCAACCATATGATATAAAAGATGACATTAAATTTTTTATTGTTTCAGTTCGTAAAGGTAGCAATTTTGGCCAATTTGTATTTCCGCAATCCGTTTTATCTAAGTACGGAATTATCTCAAACAATGGTAAAGGAGGTAAACGGGCTATTCGTGTATACCCACCTTGGGATACAGGCATAAATAAGCAAGCTAAAATGACTCAAGCCTGGCAACTACAATATTTTTTAGAGGTTTCAAATGACAGTGCGGAAATTGATTATCATAGAGCCCAGATTCTTTTTGGTCTAATTTAATGGAAATCAAATAATGATAAAAAAAGAACTTTTTACATTTATAAAATCTAAGAGGTTAACTTTAAGAGGTATTCGTGAGCGAGACTTCGATTCTTTGTTAGCTTATAGAGATGATGAAAAAGTTCTCCAGTATCAAGGATGGACAGATAAAACTGAAAGTGAAATACGTGTCCTTATTGAGGAGCAAAAATCGCTTCAACCCGGCATTCCCGGTGAGTGGTTTATGTTTGCTATTGAATTAAAAACAAACGAAATGATTGGGGATTGTGCCGTTTGCATAAATGAAAATGATCCACGCCAGACTGAATTGGGAATAACTTTATCTCGTGCCTCCCAAGGGCAAGGTTATGCCAAAGAAGCAATATCGTGTATTTTAAATTTTATTTTTAATAACTTAGGTTTTTACAAACAAAGATAACTCAACTGGTATACGATATCTTGCATCTAACAATTTGAATTTAACCAGTGATGATTTTACCAACATCTACAAAAAACGGTGGAGTGTTGAAGAATATCACAAAAGTTT
>Ga0134126_10002122_pt1 | contig 25177 bp, 20 predicted proteins | sample KB31752_FD_96881 | JGI IMG/M metagenome (GOLD analysis project Ga0134126, IMG submission 96881) | Terrestrial soil microbial communities with excess Nitrogen fertilizer from Kellogg Biological Station, Michigan, USA - KB3-175-2 | ecosystem: Environmental > Terrestrial > Soil > Unclassified ... | reverse complement strand
GACCACCGATCAGTTGTGCTGTTTCCGGCTTCGTGAGTTGCGCGAACGAGTTACCTGCCGATGGTTGACCCCAATTGGTGCCCGCAGTCGGATGACCCATCCACCACACATACTGCGACGAACCGTTCAGGAGCGCCTTGTAGTAGTTGGTTGAACCATCGTCCTTCTTCGCGTCATTTGCAACCGATGCGTATGGATACGTTTCGAGGACCGTGTTCGGTGTGCCAGTGAAGACACCCTTCACGTCAACCACGACAACGTGAACTTCATCGTTCAGGCCAGACAGATTCTTCACCCAATCCGACGTATTCGGTGCGCCCGAGAAGCTTGACTTGAATTCCCAATCTGCACGAACGTTCACACCAGTCACAACTTGTGCAGCCGGTGATTTCAGAACGAGTGCCGTAGCCGATGTCACTGAAGCAACTTGGCCGATCAGCTTGCCGTCCGTGGTGTACAGGAACGTACCAGGAACCACTTGTGTGTCAAACGTAGTGCTGACGCCCGTGACTGCCGCGCTATTCGCCGTAGTCGTGACTGTGCCGTTCAGAGTTTGCGAGTATGCAGCAGCATTGGCAATCGACACCTTCAGTGTGTTACCAAGTACACCAGGATACTTTGCAGCAGCAATACCAACAGCGCCTTGACCGCTCGAATAGTTTGCTTGATATGAATCTGAGTTTTTGATGAGGACAGGTGTACCGGATGCAACCGCATTGACCGCAGTCGCGCCAGCCACACGCACAACTTGAAGGTTGTTGCCGTATGCAAGGAAGTTTGCAGCCGTGAAGAACGAAACCGCAGTATCGTCATTCGGACCCTTGAACACTTTTGCCAGGGTCGTTTCACTGTCCACAGTCGTGACTTGTTCAACCGGACCCCACTGGAATGTCCCAGCGAAGCCGCCAGCCGTAGTAGCGACTGCCGGAACGATGTTGGTAGCATCGTATTCCTGAACATTCACGCCGGGTGAGAGCATAAACATATTTGATTCTCCGTAAAAGGAAAGGGCGACTGTTGTTGAACACGTCGCCCTTCGTATTCTGTTTCAACCGTACTATTTAGGTTTTTGAGGTTTTTCAGAACACCCTTACCGCCATAGACCGGGCCATTCGCTGATCTGCATGGCGCGTTCGAAAATCGACTTCGTTCGTTCTGCGTCCTCGACCAGCCAGACATCTCGATCAATCACTTCAACTTCCGGTTCTTGATTCAGATGGTTGTCTCGAATACCGAATGGAGTGAGATTCGCTTCGATTTCATCGATCCGTTGTTGATAGATCGTGGTACGAAGATTGACGTTAGTGAGTTCTTTGAAGTATGGTGATTTTGTCAGCCATGCAAACAGCACCAATGTCATTACGAGGTCGTCGTGATAACCGTTGTCGGCCTTGAATGTGCCCTTAATTTCGGTGAAGGTACTGAACTCAGCAATGAACTCTCGGTCATTAACCAACAGTTTGTTCTCTTCGATCAGTTCCTTCAGTGTCGAACATCCAACCCGTTTGACAAGCTTGTCGGTACGAACACCAGACTGAGTTGTGCCTTGACGGCCAAACCCAGACGTGACGACCTGACCGGTCTTGCCCTTGCTGATCCACAGTAGGTTCTCGTACTCAATGTCGTGCATCAGTGCATCAGAGACAGACTGACCGTTGTCATTGATTTCCACCAGGACATACGCTTGGTTGTAGTCATCAGCCATCTTGTGAATGATCGACGGAAACAACATAGGCTGAATCTTGTTGGACCGATACTTCGCAACGAGCTTGTAGGGAATTTCCGTGATGTCAATCATGGTCACGACCGAACTATCACCCTCAACACCACGCGACGTATCACACACGGCCACATAGACATGACCAGGAACGGGCTTCTCGATGATGTCCAGGTTGTCCTTCTGATAGACGTACTCATAGGGTGTCATCTTGGCGATGTAGTCACCCGCGATCAGTGTGTTCGATGACCCAAGGAAGGCCATCAAGATTTCCTGACGGAACTTCAGATCACCCAACACACGACGTTGGTCAGCGGCCCATGCGTCGTCATAGCCAGGACGTTCCCAATAGTCTGCCGTGAACGTCTTGAAACCATTGATGCCCTTCTCGGCTTCGTCCCACATCTTCCAGAAGTGGTTGTAGCCAATAGGCGTGGACGTGATACTGATCTTGGTCGTATTACCCGATGACAACGTAGGGAACACAGACGTAAAGAATTCGTCGGCAATGTTGCCGCCCACGAACGCATATTCGTCCAGGTACAGCCAGTTCAACGAACTACCCCGTGCAGCATTGGCAGACGTGGCATCTGCCGTCACCTTCGAACCATTCGCAAGCTGAATGAAACCCTTGTTCCACTCCCGCACACCATGTTTCAGGAATTGCGGTAATTCTTCGTACATCAGTTTGATACGGGCAAGAATTTCCCGCGCACCCTTGGACTTGTTTGCCAACACTGCGACGTTCTTGTTCTTGTTGAAGATGATGTACCAGCAAATCGCCGCTGCTGTGCAGGTAGTCTTACCGCCCTGACGGAACAACTTGCAGATCGACTTGCGATTTTCCAGCAACATGCGGATGTACTTCTCTTGGAACGCAAACATATCAAAGTTGATGATGCCTCGGTCCAGAGAGATGATCTTGACGTAGTTGCGGATGAAGTAGATCGGATCAGACGCACATCGTTGGAATTCTTCAAGTTCCCATTCGGTGTACGGGTGTTTCCACCCTTCGGGGCGGATTTTCTTATTGCCCCGAACGTGGTCGCGTAGGACTAGCTTAACCATGTACTTCCTTATTCTTCCTCAATGAACGGAACGTCAATCACTTGCGCCCGTTTCGCTTCCATTGCATCCAACAGGTCTTCAGCCGTACCCGTGAAGACGACGTTGTTCTGAACGCCGATGTTGTTACCGCCATTCAGTGCAGCTTCGCGTGCTGATTCGACTGGCTTCTCGATGTCCTTGACCTTCTTGTGTAGTTCGATCAACTGCGACGCCACGTCACTGACGTTCTTCACCATCTGCCCGACCACTTCGAAAGCACGTGGATGTTCTGATTGTTTTGCCAGGGCCAGAATCACGTCCAAGGCATCTTCGGACTTACCCATGACCCGATGCAATGTCTCGCGTACAACAGCGATGTCGTTTTGCCGATCTTCAACACTGACCGGACGATCTTCGATGATCGGTTGCACAATCAGTTGACGTGGTTCGACCGGGACCACAGGTGCATCACCATCGACACCAAAGGTTGCGTCCAGGTCCTTGAACGCGTTTTGCATCTGTTGTGCGGCGACTGTAAGATCGTTACTCATATTCGTACGCTTCGTGAATGTGTTCGGAATCCTTCGAGAAGTTTCCGTTGTTGCCGATGGCCGACTTGACTTGATGTGGATGGAACGCCGTCCATGAATCGCCTACACCTTCCCATTCTCCATGTGTCGGTGATACGCCATCGTGACCCATAGACTTCAGCTTTTCGGTCGTGTACCTACCGATATGTTGTTCCAGACTGGCGTAGCTTTCACCCTTGTCCAGACGTTCCTTCGAGATATCCATCTTCACTTTCATCGCGCCGTCGAAGCTGATTGGGTTGTGTGTCTTCATGTAGACGGGCTTGACATTGCCGCCTTCATGAAACTTCGTATTACCGATCACCTTGTTGGCGTAGTTGTTGGCGATGCCTTTGTTACCGGATGTGTAGATGCCATGACCAACCGTGCCATGATCCATCGTTCCGTACCGGTTCTTATCGAACGCGGAAAAGTCCTTCATCGTGCCGTGGTATGTGACCTGTGGCCTACCGTGCTGATCTACCGCCTTGCTGTCACCAAACCAACGATGGAAGTTACGAATCCCTTCGTTGGTAGGATGAATCGGACGGCCTTCGCTGTTGTTCCGGTGCTTCATGACACCATCGACATCGATCATTGGATGTTCTTGTTCAGTGATGAACTGTTTGAATGTCTTCATCAGTCGTTTCCGTTGAATCCTTGAATCGTTGTCAGGATCGTGTAGGTATCACCCTGGTTTGCCGTCAATGGGTTGACCTGTACTTCAACACCTTCCAGTGCTTCAGTCGTAGCCATATCCGGGGCTGAATAGAAGTCCACCTGTACGTCCTTGATGACGCCCTTCGCACCACTCACATAGCCGTAATAGTTCAGTTGCAACGTGAACTCAAAAGTGATGATGACCTGACGGCGCTCTTCGAACTTCGGTGCGTCAAAGTTGTCGTCAATCGATACACCATCGAGTGTGATCGGTAGATCGTTGGTCAGATTCAGTTCCGGCATTGCGTTCATCGACAACGTGTACGTTGGTGTGAACGTCGGTAGAATCTGTTCCATCATCATGAGTGCGTCGCCTTGGGTCTTGGCAACCGCATACAGCGCGATCTTCAGGTTGTAGGGGACTGGATTGAATGATGAGTTCAACTGTCCACTCTGCATCGCCCTGAAGCCCTGCATCGCGTTCATCTGGCGATTGCTGTCACGTTCAATGGCAACAATCTCGAATGCCAGCCGAGGTAGGGTCAATTCTTCGCGCTGTTCGTCGATATTGGGTTGCTGTTCAGCACGGGCCAGAAACTTGTCCTTGGGCGCATAGCTGATCGGAACCCGGATACGACGCTGCAACTGACCTTCGCCGTCATAGCGCTCGATGAACACGTTGTTGAACATGTTGCCGAACGCCACGACTGCCTTCTCGGTTGTCTTGTGGTAGAACGTTTGCTGACTGTTAAGCATGGTCAATTTCCCCGAACGGATTGTTCTCATTAAAGTTCAGCACGACTTCTTCCTGTGCCGTGAACGCATCGTTCTGTGATGCAGGATCATTGACCGCGATGTCGAACTCTTGAAGGATGTGATCGCCGCCTTCAGTGACCAGATTCAATCCACTCTCGGTCAAGATGAAGTAATCCTGATCGGCCATCGACAACTGGTTCGACAGTTCATCAATTTCTTCCAGACCTGTATCGAATTGTTCGTGACTGAATTCAAACAGTTCACATTCGAGACGATAGACAAACAGCCTACCGAGTTGGTAGAAAGGATTGGTCGCAACGACCTTCTTAATTTCAAAAAATGACTTGGTGAGTGGCAGATAGACCAGATCACCTTCAACCGGACGCGGAAGCATTGTCTTGCCGGTGCGACCGACTTCGGCTTCCCACCGGGCACGGGCCACGACGAACGTACATGAATCTTGAATCTCGATGCCAAACTTGGACATCAGTGCGCCATCACCTTCGAAGCCTTGTACGTTCTCTAGGTACATCTCCAACCGATACGCATTCTCGTACTTGGCGAGACGGTCTTCGGTGAAGATAGGATCGATGTCGTTCTGTAGCAGCACACGCGGGATGTAGTAGGTATCCATCCCGCCGATTTGAATTGCTTGGATGGTCAATTCCTCGATCATACGCTGGGTATTCGTGAACGATTCAGGAATACCATTCTGGAAATAGAAGTTGACGGCCATCGATTACCCCACCAGGAAGCCAACCGGTTCTTGATAGATGTCTCGAATCTGTTGTTCGACCTTTTCGATTTCCGCGACCGCTTCATCATAGATTTGCTGACCGTTGACTACGATGCCGCCCGGAAGCTGAACACCACCATACAGTTTCAGATTGTTGCCCCACTGTTCTTTCAGGTAAGCCGTGGCAAGCTTCTTCAACATCCGGTCATCCCAGACGGCTTGATACGCTTGTTCATCGACAATACCGTAACAGTCGGCCACAATCCAATCACCCGGTGCGAGGTTGTTGCGCCAGTCAAAGTCGATATACAACCGACCGATCTTGGGATTGAAGCGGAAGATTTGTTGACCGACAAGAACACTGTCCATCGTGTTCAGGTATTCTTTTGTCTCTTCGTAGTAGGCCAGACCACTCGTTGCCAGTGACCCTTGCGAGGACTGGAAGTTGTAGATGTCATTGACCTTGATCTGATATGCCGCCGAGAACTGGCTATTCGAGGTCGCACCACCCGCAATCGGAAACACATTGATGACGCTGACCACACCAGAACCAGCCGGGATGTAGCCATTGTCGATGTCACCCGTGGTGTATGTACCGATCACACCATTCGAACCAGATTGATCGCCCGTGACCTGTTCACCAGCAACAAAGCCGCTACCAGTCGGTGTGCCGACCTGTAGCAGCCCTTGAGAGATTGCAGTGACCTTGGCCTGTGTGCCCGAGACTGAACCTGTTACCGTCTCACCCAGCTTGAAGCTTGTAGCAGCAGCCGTGGTGATCTGGTTGTCCATGACCATATGCTTGAGGAACATACGATCCGTTGCGTCACCGTGGAACTCACGGAAGAACTGAAACGCGTCTGAAATCCGGTTGGCAATCTGTTCGTCGGCCACGTGAATATCGATCACCGGTGAACCCAACTTCTGCAAGCAGTATTGGGCCAGTGTGTCGAATGAGTTGAGTTGTACGAGTGCCATGATTTGCCCGTAGTTGTAGTTCTACTATTTAGGTCCCAGACGTGTCAGAAAAACGTGTACAAATTTAGGACGCAGGTTTGACCAGATCGGCAACAGCTTTACCCGCTGCTTCAACTGTCGGTGCATTCTCGGCAATCTTGTGAATCACGGGTGCAGCAGCTTCGATTGCAGCAACCACGGGTGCAGCACCAGGAATGATCGAGAGGACCGGTGCAATCACCTGTGCAGCAGTTGCAACACTGTCCAATGCAGGGATCGCCTGTTCGATCTTTTCTTCGATGGCCTTCAGCGGCGCTACAGGTTGCTTCACGCCGTCCAGTTCGCCCTTGGCTACATCTGCTACTGCCGGGTGAAGATCGCCCGCCTGATAGCCCGTTAAGAACTTCAGGATCGCTGCCATACCATTCGGATCGAATCGATATGCACCTTCCATACCGATTGCTGCCAAACAGGCTTCATCGCAGAACCAGCCCTTCGGATTGTGACCACAAGGGAAGAACGTGATGAACTGCAATAGGCCGCGTGTATCATACGGTTCGCCTGAATGGTCCTTGAACCACTGAAGCGCCTTTTCTTCATCGATACCAGGGACTTCAACGATGTCCCATGTGTTCGTGGTGTCACTGAGGTCTAGTGACTTGAGGCGTACACCGCCTTCGGTGTACTTGGAACTTCCACACACTGTCAACTTTGGATCGACAGGATCAGGACCGAAACATGCCTCAACGTGCGTGTACGGTCCTTCCATCTTCCATGAACAAATTTTTGCGAACAGGGTGTCTTTAGCCTTGTGAAATGCAAATTTCATGATGGTTCCTTATAGATGCGACGAATTGTCGCACCAATACTTATTAGCTGATCGTCGCAACAATGGACTGAATGTCGGTCATGATGCTATTGAATGCAGCTTGTGCATCAGCCAGAGTTGTTGCAGCCTTGATTTCATACTTGCGCATGCGTTGGGCCGCAAGAGACGAAAGCGCAGAATTCAACTGTGTTGCCTGTCCAAGAATGAGTTTTGCGGCAGTCTTGTTGTCATAGCCAGCGGCTTGTGCAAATGCCGTCACCCAGATGTCAGGATCGCCAACAAAGTTGTTGTTTGCGAATGTCTGTGCGGCTGATTCTCGATTGAGATATTCCTGTTGGAAACGAGTCCAGTTGGAATAGGCCGTGGCTACAAAGTTATCGACCTGGGCCATCAATTGAGTCTGAATGACCGCAAGGTCCGGTGCTGGGGCGGGTGCAGGAGTGTTGCCAGCATTCTTCCAGTTCAGATATTCAACGTAGTCGCGGTTAAGCGGATCAGCAGGAATTGATGCACCATCCGAACGAAGAATGGTGTTCGGATTCGTTGTTAGAGTGTATGTGTACATAGTTCAAATATTGGTCTGTGTTCTATTTTTACAGTTCTGCGTCAAATGCGATCCAACCACCAGCACCGTTACCGGCAATCACGATACCGACCTGACCTTGGGTCCAAGATGCACCCGAACAACCCAAGTTGAGACGAACCGCCTGTGGAGATACGTTACTCAATGACGAAGACGAACCAGCCACCAACTGTGTCACCGATGTTCCGTACAGATTCAAGGATGAAAGGGTAGGCGATGTCCGCATCGTCACAGGGAACGTGATAGTAGCCAAAATGCTAGTCGCGGTGTTAATCATGCCCGCTGCCACATCAGCTTGTGTCGAACTACCGAACCGGTAGTAATACCGTTGCGCGAGTGACAATTCAGTCGTAATCAGGCGACGTTCGAATGGCGAGTTGTATGAACCCATCTCAAACTGCACACCAGTCAGTTGCCATGTTGCACCCGAGGTCGCAATCAGTTTGGTTGATGACGGAGTGCCATACATCTGACCCGCTTGCCACGTATTTAGCGTCGAGGTCTGATAAGTCGAACCGCTACCCAAGTCCCAACAGATAGATAGACCGGCGCTTGCTTGATTGTTCCATGTGCCTGTGATGTCACCAGGAACAATAATGGAAACTTGTTGCCACGTGTTAGCAGTTGTGATCGTGTATGTGGAGATGTAGTTCCGGTTCAGACTGTTGTTCATGAACCCAACCGCATACGTTCCAGCAATGGACGACTTTACCCAGAATGTCAGAATTCCAGTCTGCGCATTGGATTTACCATAGGCGAAGTCGATGAGGTTGTAACCTTCAATGTTTTGCCAGATACCACTGAAGTTACTCGCAGCCGGGGAAGCACCTGTACCAACTGTGAACTTCCACGAATAAGCAAATGCGTTATTCGGAACGTCAGATGAAAGTGCCGCATTATGACCACTACCGGAACCAGTCGTGCAGCCAAACCGGTCCACGGCCTGATAGCCCGACAGCGAACCTGTCACCGACGACGAACGTTGCCAGATGTCCATACCACCATTGATGATACGGTTTCGACCCATGTCTGTGATGGCGCGTGTATAACCATCAGGAAGAATCAAACCTGTCCCGACTTGCACCGTACCAGTAGGATTGACGGTCAGATTTCCATACAGCTTGGTTGGATCAGCCGTGGACTGATTACCAAAGAGGTCGATCAGTCGTGCAGAGAGTTCTGAGTGTTGTGCTGACATAGTTGATTAGAGTTCCGAACCGAGATAGATCGTGCCGCCATTTGCGTACAGTTCTACCGCTTGACCGAGTGTTTGATTTGCCGCCGTGTTGACACCCACACCCAATGCGCCGCCCGAGTAATACATCGTCCCGAACGATGTAACGTTCTGGACACCGGCAGTCGGGCCATATAGCTGTGGTGGCCCACCGCTGTATCCAATCGTTGGTGCAGAGCGCATGGCTGTATTCAAGGGAATCGATACATAGGCGAGTGTGGTACTTTGTGATGCACCAGCACCAACGAATACTGTTCCAGAGAACGACTGGTAGTACCGTTGGCAACGGCGGAACAGTTCGCCATATTCAATCCACTCATACGGTGTTATTTGTGTCCCCAATTCGAGCTTCACTTGTGTGATCGCAATGAAGTTATTGACCGTGCCGCCCCAATTTGTGGCCCCAGCCGCATACATGTAGTTGCCGGATTGCCATGCACCAGTGGTTGATGTCTGATACGTTCCACTGGTGTTGATCGCACCGATGTTCAGGTACATTCCGCCTGCATTGCTGTTTGGGATTGACAGCGAAGTCGGGATTGTCGGTACGTTGATCGTGATCTTCTTGGGAGTATTCGCTGTCGTGTATCTGAACGTAGTGACGAACGAGTTGTTCCCTGTGTAGTCACGTATAGAAATACTGAACGTACCAGTCACATTCGAATTGAAGATGAACGACAGCGAGGCCGGTTGACCGAGAAAATGGAAACAGTTGTACCCTTCGATTGGCTGATAAAATCCGGTCCAGTAGTTTGCACCAGAACTATTGGCAATCACCGTGTTCACTGTCTGTATAGAGGCCGCATAGGCCACACTATTCCATGTGATCGTACCGACAGATTGCGTGAACTGACCACCCGCCGATGCTGCGTTCAATGCACCCCAACGGTCAGCCGGTCCATAACCACCAACACCAGCCGAACACACCAAATTGGAACGCTGCTGCACTCGCATGTCGCCATTGATGATGACATTACGACCGGTCGGTGTAAGAACTTGAATGTAACCATCAGGAAGAATAAGACCGTCAACACTGGCCTTACCTGTCACCTGAAGTTTGGCGGTGCTTGTATCCGTGGATGTAGCTGCACCAACGATGACATTGCCGCCCGAACTGACGCCAAGATTATTCATCAGCTTGGACGGATCAGCAGTCGCAGGACTACCAAAGAGGTCAATGACCCGTGAAGTAAGTTGAGAGATTGATGCCATAGTTGATTAGACCTTCAAGGGAACCACGATGGTCCCGGTGTAATAAGCTTTGTTCCAGGTTGCCGATTGCGGAGTGAATGACGAAGCACCAACACCTGTGTTCAGGGCCGACATAACCACTTCACTGTCATATGTCGCCCATGAGTTGTATTGAGATGTCGAATCACCCGAATCTTTGAAACCAGGACCCCACGTGATCGCATTGGCAACACTGGCAGAATAGTTACCCGCCTGTGCTGCACCGATCAGGACTGCCGAGGTCCCCGTGAGACTGACCGTGCCGAACGTGGCAGTTGCCGTGTTACCGCAGTTCTTCGTGACCGGTGTGCCGAATGGTGTTGAACTATTCAGGCCGGATAACTGCACAATCACGACCGAACATGCGTTCACACTTGCGCCCGTGAACACGTAGGACGTAGGTTCAGATGATGTGGCGACCTTATAGAATCCCGTGATATACCCATAGTTGTTATGGGTAGTGAAATTGATCGAGGTATGTTCGGTCCAACCACTGGAAGCCATTGTTCCAGGCGGTGTTGAATTCAGCGAGTCATAAACGGCAAAGGCGTACAACATGTTTCCGGCCACGATGCCTGAAGGTGCAGGAACCGTGACCGATGATGTCTGTGCGCCAGCATTGGACGTAGATACCGCCCGAATACCGCTATTGAGATGGCGACGAGAAACCATAATCATGACATGTCACCAGTCAGAAGCCATGTATCAGTTGCAAGCTTGGTGATCTGAATCGCGCTGTACTGCGTACGACTAATCAAGGTTGATGGTGTATTGACTGTCACACCCGATGCAGGCGAAACCGTGATCTGACCAGCACCATTCTGAACAAAGGTGATCGACGTTCCGACAGGGAAAGCCACGGTTGCGTTGGTCGGAACCGTTACTGTGATCGCACTTGCCGAACTGAACTGAAGGATGCCTTGATAGTTGTTTGCTTGTGGCGCATCGGTCAATGCAATCGTGTACGTGGTTGCCGCATTGGCCGCAGGAATATTTGGTACAACCCCGCTGCTACCACTCGATGCTGTTGTCTGAACCGTACCATCAGGGAACTTGATACCACCCGTGGTTGATTGGATCACACCCTGCACGGTCAACGCACCTGTCAGCGTTCCACCCGTGAGCGGAAGCATGCCATTGACGGCGAATGGCGTGAACGTGATGACTTCATAGTTGTCCGTTGCCGACGTACAAGCATTCGTCAAGGTGATGACACCATTAGACGTATTAGCCGTGAAGTCCACACCCGGAATCAGACGGTCGTTGTTCTGATAGACCCAGATGATTTGGTTGATGTACGTCGTGGTGATAGTCGTTGCACCTACGGTCAGGTTGAACACCTGTGACGTAGGTTGAAACACCGTGGACGGACTGTAGATGATCGAGGTCAGTACTTCATAATTGTCCCGACCAGTTGCCGCAGTCGTCAGGTTGATATTCACGCCATCCGGTGCAGTGAAATCAACATTGGGGATCAGGCGTCCATTATTCTTGAAGACCTGAACGAAGCCAATACTGTAACCACCAGTCGGCTGAATCGAGGTTGCATTCGCAGCCGGGGTATAGACATGAGACGAAGGCGCAGTAACACCATTGGCCGTGGTCTGAACTGTGCCGTCCGAGAACTTGATACCACCCGAGGTCTGAACCGTGCCGTTGACCTGTAGTTCATCCGTGCCGTTGTCTGACGATGTACCGATCAGGACGCGACCAGCAGTCGGCATGAGTGTCAGATAGCCAACATTGTACGAAGACGAACGTACGGCCTGCATGACGTACTGTGAACCCGTGTAGGCATCATTGACGGTACGAATACCAAACGTACCCGAACCGTCTTGAATGATTTCCCACGTCTTCTGATCGGTAGTCGCACCGATGCGCTTCAGTTCAATCGAGGTCTGGCCTGCACCTGAACCGTTCGATGCAATCAATGCACCGGCACTGTTCGTACCAGTGATCTGACCACCTGTGGACGTGATGTTCCCGCCAACTGCCAAGGTCGTGCTGACCGACGCTGCACCACTGACCTGAAGTTCTGTCGAACCGTCATCCGTGGTTGTACCGATTAGGATACGACCCGCACCCGTGATGCGCATCCGTTCGGTCTTGTTGATAGAACCAGATGGCGTCGTGTAGAAACGGATATTTCCCGGTGCAGACGTGTTCGACACATTGGCTTCGGCATATACATCAACAGAAGCCATGTTGCGGAATGCCGCACCATCATAACCATAGCTGACCACGGTTTAAACCTGATCGCCACTTTGTGTAGCTGTCGCCGAGTTTGGCAGTCCATCAGCTTGACGAAGTGTCAGTGTGCTTGGTGCAGAATAGCCAGTCGAACGAAGACCACCCCACTGTGATTCAATGTCACCATAGACCTGAAGTTCTGCACCAGAACCGCTATCGGTCGTGGTGTTGATTAGGACGAAACCACCACTGGTCATCGTCAGTTTGGCTGTGTTACCGATCTTGAACGAGTGTGAACCAGCAGAATAGGTCAGTGTCCCGTTATTGTTTGTTGCCGTACCGCCCGTACCAACGATTTCACTGTCATATGCCGCACCAGCCGCACCAGACCTGAACAGGATCGAACTTGTTCCCGCTGCACTGGTTGAACCAATGTTCAGCGTTGCACCCGAGGACGCAAGGGTCGTATTGGTGTTGTTGAATGTGGCCGCACCAGTGAACGTGCTTGTACCTGTGACTGCTAGGGTTCCACCAACAGACACGTTTCCCGTAGTCGTCAACGATGTTGCATTGATTGCACCAAAGGTCGGAGACAACGGATTTGAATACCAGACACAATGCCATTTCGAACTGTTGTCCGAGGCGAAATAGTATGAATCGTTATTCTTTACGCTCAAAGGGTATGACAATTCAGACGTGTCAGTGCCCGAGAGTGCGAGCGAGATGTTTCCACCAGATACGTTCAGAATCCCAAAACCTGCACCGCCCGGATAGCTGCTTGCAGCCGGAAGTGTGATAGTGATACCCGAGGCTGTGACCAGGAGGATCGAACCAGCCGATGTGATGTCCAGTGTCGTATTGGCTGTGATAGGAACAAGCTTTGCGAATTCCACACCTGTCGTCGAGGCCGTGGCATACACACCTGTCGTATCACACAACAGTGATTCAGCCGCACCTTGGACCACATTGACCGTTGGTGTCTGACCTGTTGCCTGAATCGAGAGCGAATAGTTCCCTGTCGTCTTGTTGACAACAATGAACGCGTGTGGGGTATTGGGAACGGTAATGACCGTATTCGCGGACAGTACGCCGCTAAAGACTATCATTGCGGACTTGTATTCCACATCGGTCAGCGTAACGCTACCAGTGATAGACTTGTTCAGAAGGGACGTGACAGAAGTTACCTCAACGATAGCGTCACCGCTACCATTGTTGGCCTTCAGGAACAGGCGACCGTCATGCGAGTTGAGTGCAAGTTCGCCATAGTTCAGGTCCGTCGTTGCAGGGACTTTGCCAGCAACAGACGAGCGCTTAATCAGAACTGCCATGAGTTCATCCTTGTGTCTGTATGTACAGTTTTTCCTCTTGTTCACGTTGCGTGAACACGTTCAAAAGTTGAACAAGAGGACCGTAAAAACGGAAACGCCCTGTAGAGACAGGGCGTGTTTCTATATCATCTATTTATCGGGATCAGTATGTGCCGCCATCCACGTCACCATAGACAACTGTGGTTCCATTGGATTGAAGGACTTGTCCCGCTGTTGCACTGACTGCCAGACGTGTCAGGGTCGTTGATGACGTGGCGACCAGGATGTCACCCACGGCATAGGTCGATTGACCTGTACCGCCGTATGCTGCTGCAACCGGTGTACCTTGCCACACACCTGTCGTGATCGTACCAATCGATGACAGATTCGACAGCGTAGCGACTTGTGTATTGACCAGTGTGCCCGAGGTTGGCAACGTGACGTTCGTTGTACCCGTGACGTTGATAGTGGTTGCAAATGCGCCGCTGAAGGCAACATTGCCGCCAACCGTGATCGTCGATGTGCCATTGTTGACGCCAGTACCACCATAGGCAGGCGCAACTACACTGCCTTGCCATGTACCAGTCGTGATCGTCCCAAGGGTAGTGATCGAGGTCTGGCCGACATAGGTTGGATTGATGTCCAGGCTGTTACCGTTCTTAACCAGACCAGCACCAACCGTGAAGTCACCCGTACCCGAGAATTGCGTGAAGGTAATAGCCGTCGTGCCAATCGTGATCGAACTTTGATTGACAATGACGAAACCTTGGTCAGCATTCAGAGTACCGGCTTCCACGAACGTGAACACACCAGGAACGAGTGTGGACGACGAGTTCGCATCGCTAGAACGTGACCACGGACCCGCTGCTGCGTTATAGATGCCGTTCTGGGTGTGGTCCGTCTGATCCTTCACCAGAACACGATCACCCGCCTTCAACGAGATACCATCAATCGTTTGCAGACCCGACAGCGTGATATTCGCACCCGTCGTTGCCACACGAACCGATGCCTTCACCGAGAGGCCAGAACGTGACGCGTCCACATAGTTCTTTGTGGCTGCATCTTGCGGGTTCACAGGATCAGCGAGGTTCGTGATCGAGTTGCCCGACATGTTCAGGTTGCCGGTCAGTGTTTGGCCCGCAAACGTCGGAATCGTCGTCGGTTGAATCGTCGTCGCAATGTTTACATCAGACGTACCATCAAACGAGACAGTGCCCGTGATCGGACCCGTCAGGTTGATGCTTCGTGCATTCAGCAGCTTGGTAGCAGTGTCGGCATTGCCATGCAACGAACCCGTGATCTGTGTGACCGAGATGTTGCCCGATGCGTCACGCATTACCAGGGTTGATGCAGTGTTGTTCGGTGTTGCAGCATCGATCATTGATGTGTATCGAACACCACCAATGACCAAGTGTTGTGCAGCATTACCCGCTGTTTCAGTACCGAAGCCGATGTATAGGCGGTCCCCGCCATTCGACCCGTTATCAGGCAATGCAGAATACGCCAGTTCACCAGCCGCCAAGGTTGGCGGATTACCGGCTACTGACGAACGTTTGATACGAATGACTGTTGACATTAGAAGTGACCCCCTTCGATGTACTGACTTTCAAGCATAGTGCCCGCAGTCCACTTCCCATTCCCTTCATTGAAGATTAGAAGCGCACCGTCAGTGATGTTTGTAACGTCAACGTCTGTTGCGGCAGACAGTAGTGAAAGACCGTTCGCACCGGCAGGACCGGTAGAACCAGGATCACCCTTTGGCCCTTGTGGACCTGTAGCGTCCACCGTGGCATTCAAGGTTGTCTGTGAACCACGAACCGAGACATTGACCGGCGATGATTGATTGACTGTTACTTTCATGTCTGTGTAACCGCAGGAAAGATTGTGACCAGACCTTTGAGGAATCGTGTCACAGTTCCGTTGATGTTGTATTGCGCGTCATAGACATAGCGACCCGCTGCCATCGATGCGGTTTGTGTCGCAGTCATAGACAAGATGACAGTACCCGTGGTTGGATCATTTACCGTGATCGTGAACGGATATGACACCGTGGACGTGTACGACTTTCGCACCTGTGATGCGAGCGTAGCTTGTGACAAATCCACGGGAATACCATTATCATCAGTGATGGTAATTTCCGTGGAAAATGTGACGCCCTGATCGATGTAGAGGTTGTATTCAGCCGCCATGTTTGAGAACTGCCAGAAGAAGTTGCTTTATTTCGGCAATATCTGCCTTGATAGTATTTAGCTCTTCCTCATGTTTATCGACTTGTTGCTGACGCTTCAGCGCTGCATCACGCCGCGCGATGTAGGCTTCATAGTCAGCCCGGTTGGTGTTCACGATGGCCCCGGTCGTACGGTCACGCTCAAGGCCATCGTGACCGGCTACTTTGACGTAATCGGTCACGATGTTTCCCTCAATTAAGCGCAGGCGATGATGCGAAGGTCCTTGACCAGAGGAACTTGTGACGAGTCCGTGGACTGCATCACGATCTTGATCTGGATCGCATCGAACGCTGACATACCGGACAGACTGTATGACGTGTCAGTGAACGTCTGGTTAGTGGTCTTCTTGATGGCCGCATCAGGGTTCAGAAGCACGTAAGGCTGTGCATCGAAACCAGTCGTTTGACCAGCCGGGTTTGCCTTGTAGTACACCAAGACATTCGCAGCAGGAGGAACCGCCAGGGCCATTTGTACCCGAAGGTACGTCGATGTGTTTGCGAAGTTGACCTTCTTGGACACATACTTGCTGACCGAGGTTGAACCAACCGGACCCGTTTCATCCACGAACTGGCTGTGCATCACCAGGGTGATACCTGCACCAGCAGCAGCCGTGACGAACGTGTTGGCGAAAGTCACCGAACTACCGTCACTTGCCACCGATTGCGTCAACCATGTACCGTTGTTAGACGCAGAACCACTGATCGTAACGTACGTGCCAGGGATGATCGACAACAGAGTTTGCTTTGTTGCTGCATCCGTTGTGGTGATCTGGTTCCCAGAGAACGCCGTAGCCGTGTTGTTGTTCAACACAGTCACGTCATCCAGCGATGCCACGTTAGTGTTTGCCAGTGTTGCCGTACCGATTCGGTTGCGCACACAGATGGCCGACATACGGTGCATATCGATGAACGGCGATACCGCATCATTAGCTGTGTACAGTTGACCCTTCAGCCACAGCGACTTGCTACCCGCGAGGACAGAAGCCGATTGGTTCGGGGCCGATGCAACCAGACACGTGTTGCCGATGTCGTTGTTGTCGTTCACCACGACCGGGAAGTACGTCGTATCCAGTACGTACGGTGTTTCCGTACCACCACGCGGCGTCTGACCCGTCGTCGTCTTGATGTACCATGCGCTCGTCGTGTCAGTGAACGATTGTGCCTGCACTACTGGCTGAATCGTGTCATACGTGACGTTGGCCGTCGCATAGATGCCGCTGTTACCCGCCAGACCCGAGGATGTTGCATTCGTGGCTGTCGTGATTGTGTAGCTATCAAGTTCAACGTTGCTGATCGTGAACGTGCCATTCAGGTTTGCAGCCGGGATGCCGTTCACTGCCGCTGTCACGCCGCTGATCGTCACCGACGAACCGGTCGGGTTGCCGTGATTCTGATCGAACACACGAACCACATTCGAACCTGTTGCAGTCTCGAACGGTGCTGCACTGAGTGCATGAAGATCGGTTTGCGCATTGACAAACTCAACCTCACCATACTGACCAGTGACGAACTTTGCGCGATTGATCTGGAACTTCAGGTCACTATTCTGGTTGGCCGTCCAGGTCGAGGCATTCTGTGATTCGAACATCACGCCCGTGTACGGTTGTTCCGAGATGTAGTTGTCCGAGTTCACGACCTTCTCACCCAGCGTCGCGATCCATACGTTGTACGCATTGGAATCGGACATCACCACCAGGGCATAGGAAGTACCGTCGTTCACATAGACCGGCGATTCGAACGTGAAACGAGTTGCCACGCTTGCGTCTTGCGACACATTAACCTTGTCCGGTGTCAACACTGTGTGTGAGAACGGCAGGACATTGGTGCCAGGATAGCCATTCACCACATCGCGGATTTCGACCTGAACAGGGATGTTCGTGTCTTTCGACTGGAAGTACAGGTCAACCGAGGTCAGGAATGCACCATCCGTTGATTGCACCAGGAATGTTTCTGCCAATGGGTCCCACCAACCCGTATCCGACACAACCGAAGTTGATGTCTGAACCACGGTCTGCGTCTGCGAAACTTGCGTTTGAACGATCTGTGCATTACGCGTCGATGTCACATACGCTTGCTTCGTTTGCAGGATACCCGTTGCCGTGTATTGCACCGAGGCGTGAGACGTTGTATCCGTCCCATTCGTTGCACTGTCCGTCACCTTGAATTCGCGAGTGCCCGTACGGAACTTCAGCGAGGCATCATCAGGGATTTGGAACAGACCAACGATGTCGCCATTGAAGTTAGAAACCAGAGCGCTACCTTCAGTTGCCACAGTCGGTGCAACAGTCAATGTGCCGCGTGCATTGGACAACGTACCCGAGATGATGTCACCTGACTGGAACGTGCCCTTCACGTTCAACACTTGCAGTTGCAATGTGCCGTCCGAGTGGACTTCCTGAATACCCACGACTGCCGTGGCCGGTGAGGTCGAGAGTGTGTACGATGTCGCACCACGTTGAACCACATAAACCACATCGCCAGCATCGAGGGCGTTGTTGCTGTTACCGCTGATCTGACGTGCGAACTCGTCTGCCAGACCACCGACATTGGACTGATAGTCAAACGTCGATGTGAAACCCGTGACTGCTGTGTACGTCAATGCCGTTGAAGGTGTCACATAGGCCGAAACCGATGTGCCATCAAAGAACGGGTAGAACGTCGTGTTCGGCTTTAGACCACGCGACAAGAACTGAACGTTACGTGCCCGGATGTACGGGATCACTGCTTGGGCCACAACGTTATCCGAAGTCACGGTGTTCGTGATTTGCGGGACGATCTGTGTGTTGATACCCGTGCGTGATTGTCCAATCGTCGTTGCCGTAGTCTCAGTAACCAACGTACGTGCATGGTATTGGTCATCAGTTGCAGCACGTGCTTGCAAAGGACCACCATTGATCGACACCGTGTTGGTGTGGACACCATAGTTGTACGTGGTAGTCGTGTTCGTGCTTGCACCGGTCCATTGTGTTTGCCACGCATTCCACACCGTACCCAGAACACCCGCATTTTGTGCGATGGTCAGGATGGTGTTGAAGTTGCCATCAACGTTGGTCACGATGTCTGGCAGTTGATACGTGTCGAACCATTCGTCCGAAGACGGTGTAAGGTCCGTGTGACCGATGAACGCATATACCGCGAACGGGTTGACGTTCACATATTCCGACGCATACGGCTGCGAGATGAGTGACACTTGTGAGTACGGCAGGGTCACGACATCACCCGTCACCTGATAGCCAGCCGCCGAACGTTGTGCATCCGACGTGTTGTTCTCGATCAGGTTGATGTTCTCCATCGAGAAGAACGGGCGCAGCATGTTGTTCGTCATGTCAATCGAACACATGTAATCAGGGTTGGACGCATTACCCACACCATGACCATTGAACGAATCGACAATGAAGCCATTCTGATAGCGCGTCAAACCAGTGCTGTCAGTGATGTTCATCGACGTGGTTTGTTGTTCCAACAGCGACAGCGACGTGTAGTATTCAAGGTTCGTCACCCGCTTGTCGATTGCACCAATGTCGCGCATCGTGTAGCGCTTGTTGTCAATCGTGGTCACAGACACGTTCGACGATGCAGTCCCAAACGTGTACGGTTCAAGACCGATCTGGAACAGCACCATTGCCGTTGACGGATCATCCGGCAGAGAGGGACTTGTTGATGACACACCACGCACGTCAAAGAACGTACCGTCTTGTGCAAGGGCGAGTTTGTCCTTGCGACCAAGATAGAACGTGTAGTTCGTGATGACATCGTAGCCACGTACCGGCACACCGTTCGCGATTGCACCCGAGGACACAAAGTCTGCGCCGTTCGTGCTGATACGCGGACGGAAGTCGATACAATCACGCAGCGGCATACCGTTGAAGTACGGGATGGCTTCATACTGCATTGTTGATAGGTACGAGTTCACCGTGAAGTAATCACCCGTCACCGAATGCGTGAAGTACTGGTACGTGATCTGAATCGGTGCTGTCGGCAGTGTGCCCGTCGAATTCAGTGTGATCGATGCCAGACCATAGTACGAGTCCGTCTGACCATCATTGAACGTGTAGTTGGACGTGACATCCTTCGTGTAGCTGCCCGATGGGGAAGCAAAGGAACCACTGTCCATCATCACCGACACCAGCTTGTAGCCATCGGCTTGCGGCAGGTTGATCGTTGATTGTTGTGCCGTAGCAGCCGTAGTCAGGGTGTATGTGCCCGTGTTCAGGGTCTTGGTCTTTTCCGTACCCGAACCAGCACGATTCACTGCCGCAATCACCGTGATCGAATGGCTTGCCTGTGACGCAGTGAAGGTCAGTGTGGCTTGCGTATTCAATGGCGAGTTCAGTGTGATCGATGCAGGCGAGAGGATCGTACCGTTGGTATTGTCCACTGCCACATAGTTCGACACCAGGGCCGTTGAGGCGAACGTATCCGAACCACCCGACACTGCAATGGTCACGACACCAGACGAGTTGGCCGTTGCGGTGTATCGTTCCTGAACCGTGTACGTTGTCCCAATCGTACCATCCGACGAACGGACAGTCTCGATTGCATAGTTCGGCATCGAGAAGACAGTACCGCTGTTTTGTGGTTCGACTAGCTTCGTGTCATACACCCAGAACGCTTCGTTCGTGACAGATGTAGACGCATCAATCGTCATCGAGACATTCGACGCGATTGCCGTCACCCGGTGGACACCACCAGCCGCACCCAGCTTGACGTAATCGCCAACGCTCAGTTGCGAAAGGAACAGAGTACCATTACCGGTCACAGTCGTGCTTGATGATGCGGACACCGAACCAGTCAATTGTGTTGTGACCGGCGAGATGTCTGCACTGAAGTTCAACGGTGCTGAACCATAGTTGATGAAGAACTGCTTCACATTCGTGTTGAAGTTCTTACCTGTGTTCATCTTCACATCGAACAGACCAAGCATGTACACTGCCGAGGTCGTACCGATTGTGCCACCGACGTATTCGAACAGACGCACGCGTGCCGTACCGACCACGTTACCGGCTTGTGTGCCAGTGAGGGACGTGAGTTGGTCACAGAGGCTTACTGTCGTGAACTGATCGACTTTCGGCAAACCCGAGACGTTCGTGACAAGAACGTAGTTACCTACGGTCGTCGTGATGTGTGCGGATTCCGCGTATTGTGTATCACGTGCCTTCGGAACTGCCAGCCAGTCGATAGCGACCTTGTTCAGTTCGTAGCCACGAACGTATGCCTTCATCGGTTCCAGACCGAGCGCCAGCTTCGTAGCATCGCCGCCTTGTTCCGGCGTGTAGACACCACGGTTGTAGGTCGGATTGGCATTGAATGTCCATGTCACTTGACCATCGACCTGTGTACCCGTCGTGACATTTGGCGCAGTCGAACCAGACACACCGCCCACGGTTGCCACATAGGTGTAGCCCGAGGATGTGACGACATCGCCTACTGCGTAGGTTGTGCTGGCCTTCCATGCACCGCGATTGTTGTTGCGGTGTTCGCGGACGTCGAGCGTCGCAGGCGTCACGGTGTAATCACCGGCCTGATCGTAAGTACGACGTGCCATCGTGTCGGCAATGAGGTTGTAGTTCGTGTCCACAACCATCGTTTGCACCACACCGTTTTGCACTTGGAACAGTTGCACGAAGTTCGACGTATTGGTCGAACCGAGGGCACGCTTGTCCAAGGTCAATGTGATCTGCATACGATCTGCACCCGGCGCACTGTAGTTGTACGTACCCAGAGCGTTATCCAGCAGCGACGTATCGTCATCAGACGTGATAGTGCCTGACGTGACAGACACACCTACGCTATACGAAGGCGAGTTCGTGTACTTGTCGAGGATGATCGTCTGTGGTTCGACGAGACAGAAGTATCCGCCAATGTAATAGACGCCCTTCTCGATGGATGCAGCCGAACCTACGCCTGTTGCACCAGACGAGATTGCTTGCAGACCATACGACGAGAGTGAGGAATCTTGTGGGATCAGAACTTCGTTGTCTGAGAAAACCTTGGTCGTTTTGTCAGTGCCCGCCGAAAGGTATTTGACATAGACGGTTTCGGGATCAACCGAGTTCGTGTGAATGACCATGACCACTTGTGCCGTAACACCAGTGGTTTGACCGACCAGCACAGCGCCTACCAGTTTGTCGGTATAATTTGCGACCTGTGTGCCGTTGTTGTACGAGTTCTGTACCTTCACATAGGCGAAGTTGGTATCGACCGAGGTTTGACCCGGTACGACCATTGCGCCATCCTTGAAGATGTTGTCGCCGTGACGTTGAATCTGCTTTTGCAGAATCGTTTGAAGCTGTGTCAGTTCGCGCGCCTGTACCGAGTAACCCGGCTTGAAGAGAATCTTGTAAAACTTCTTCTCTTCGTCGTAGTCATCATAGTACGGTGCAGCGTTGAATGTGGAAAGTTCGGCTGACATCTGTTTCCTTGAATTGGAATAGTTGTGTTTTCAGTGATACTATTTAGCAAAAGAAAACCCGCCACACGGGCGGGTCGATTTGCTGCATCATGATGAAGCAGATATACGTTTATAGCTTCACTATAGTGAAGCAGTTTCGAATGAGGTTCAGTGTTTGTGGCGTAGTCCAACCGGTTGCCTGAAGGGTAACGCGATCCGTGCGACCGAGGTTGCATGTACCGTGTGGGATATCTCGCCAGTTGTGCCATGCGATGTCGCCAGCCTTCCATTGCTTCCAATAGGTGTTCCCGTATGCCCACACATGACCCGGTTGCCAGTCGTAGACCATGATTTCTAGGCGTGCGACTGCTTCGGGACGTTTGTCTATCCAATGATTCGGATCATTGTTTTTGATGTTTGGAATTTCATCAACATGATATGGAAACATCATTCCCGGCTTCTGGATGTGAAATCCACCACCAAAGCGTTCCGGCCTGAAACAGAACGCGTTTCTCACCTTCAAAAGAACATCTGTTGATGGAACGAGATTGTGGAAAAAGGTATGATCCTCATGCAGACCAAGAGTGCGTAATTCTTCTTGATCCATGTCGTATGTGAACGGTCTGTCTTCCACATCGTTCTGGGTCTGAAGGCGATTCTTGAACCCGTTCGCCCGGACGGGATTAGCTGCGAGTGCTGCTTGCAGATGCTTGACCAGATCACCTTCGACCCGACCCACTATCTTGAATGGAGGATTATCGTCCTCTACGATGGCCGGGTCGAAGTGATACTTGGATCGAGATTTGGAGAATTCCCAACGAGATTGTGTCATTATTCTTTGCGAAAATGCCACAAACAGCAATTATTCTTTCGGAATGATGGTCCGATTCAACATCGGATGGTCTTCATCAGTCGGACCAGTATCGCTGTCTGGGTGAAAGGCGATGATGTTCATCTTGCCTTCAGGAGTACGGAATCGATGAAGTTCATCAACCTCGATACAGAAGATGTCGCCCTGTTCCAGTTCAACTTCACCATCTTTGAAACACGCTTTGCCACTGCCTTCATAGACAATACCGAGACGGATCGATGGGTGAGTGTGGAACGTTTGGTCGATGCCTTCAGGGAAGTGTAGATGATTCAGGCATGGATCACCAAGACGTGGCGCATAGATCAACAACGAATCTGTACAGCCGTCGATGTACTTCAGACGACCTTCCCATTCAACCTTGACACCAGTCACTTCTTGACCAACGAAACCTTCGATGAAGATCAGAAACAGGTCCCCTGGTAGTCCTCGATCAGTGCGGGCCTCGAAGTGTTCACCCGGAAGCGAGAACACGCGGTTCTTGTTGATGAACACGCGTGGATTGTCGTCGATGTCAACAATCAGGTCTTGCGTACACAGGCCGTACCACGTTCCGGTATCGTTTGTGCTTTCGAATTTGAATTCGTACCCGTAAGCCTTTTCGATGAATGCTTCTTTTCCGTTGTGTTGCGATGTGATGCGGCCTTGCTTCAAAATCATGATCGGTTCCAGTTAATGTCAATCTTGTCGGATTCGTAGATGCGCGCCAGTGTTCCACGATAGATGACGAGTGATCGAACCTTGCCCTTGTTGGCGTAGTAGTCCTGATCGCCAGTCTTATCTAGGATGTAGTCCTTCAGTGGCTTCTTGTACATCAGCGGGTCACTGCCCGGATAACGTACTTCCTGATCGGTGTAGAGACACCAGTCGTTCCACTGTTTGTTGTCAAAGAAGTGGAAGACATTATCATTTAGTCTCGTATCGGGGGCACTAATCAACATCCGAAGCTGAACGCCTTGGTACTTGATGACATAGTTGAACCACCACCAGAACATCTTGACCGTTGTCATCGGAACCGGGCATGCAGCAACCAAGGTCTGATAGGAATTCTGCGTGTCACCAGAGACGCCCTTGAGGATTTCTGTCCAGGGCTTCAGGAGGTCTGCCTGATCGGCATACTCCATGAACTTGATTGAACCGAACATCTGATCGCCAATCTCGCCAGTGACAACCACGTAGCCATCCTTGACGACTTTGTTCATCGTGTCTTCAACGGCGAACTCAGGCATCTCGATGATTGGACACTGATCCTTGATGAGTTCGTTGTACATCAACGGATACTCGTCAATGCTCTTCTGGTTCATAATAACAGTGATGTCAGCCGCTTTCAGTACTTCCATGAAGGCCAGTAGCACCGAGGTCGAATCAAGCCCACCAGACCAGCATACCGCGATCTTACGACCATTTGCAGCCGCAACGATTTCCTGTACGCGGTTCGCCATCAGTTCATCGACGGTATGCTTCTCGCCATTCGGATCACCAATCGGAGTGAGACATTTGATTTCGGGACGCGGAAACAAGGTCTGCGTCCTATCGTAAATGTAGGGAACTTCCGAAGGCTTCGAGAGCGGCGGCATCAATGACCGATGAAAGTAGTATTGTGCCGTGTCACTCATGATTAGCTTGCTGCCTTTGTCGCCAGTACGTCTTCGATCAGCTTCTTGATGTAGGCTTCGTCAGCGGCCTTGATGTTCGACTTGACATCCGTTGTGCCACCGACCACCACTAGATCGTTAGAACTTCCTGATCCTGCAATCGCTGCCGCTGCTGCCTGTTCAGTCGAATATCGTACCGTCACTTGGGTCTTGCCGACCAACCCTTTGATGAACGATGGGTCTGCCGACTTCACCGCTGCGATGTCGGATGCAGCCGTTTC
>Ga0134126_10002121_pt1 | contig 25183 bp, 28 predicted proteins | sample KB31752_FD_96881 | JGI IMG/M metagenome (GOLD analysis project Ga0134126, IMG submission 96881) | Terrestrial soil microbial communities with excess Nitrogen fertilizer from Kellogg Biological Station, Michigan, USA - KB3-175-2 | ecosystem: Environmental > Terrestrial > Soil > Unclassified ... | reverse complement strand
CGCGGCGCTGCTCGACGCTTCGCCGAACTTCTCGCCCGACGGGCCGACAGGCGGCGACGATCCGCTGCTGCTCTATTTCACCTCCGGCACCACGGCGCGGCCGAAGCTGGTCATGCACAGCCACGTAAGCTATCCCGTCGGCCATCTATCGACCATGTTCGGCCTCGGGCTGAAGCCCGGCGACAATCATCTCAACATTTCCTCGCCCGGTTGGGCCAAACACGCCTGGTCGAACGTCTTCGCGCCCTGGAACGCCGGCGCCTGCATCCTGGCGATGGACAAGCGCTTCGACGCCCGTGGCACGCTCGACGATCTCGTCGCCCATGAGGTGACTTCGTTCTGCGCGCCGCCGACGGTGTGGCGCCAGTTCGTGCAGCTTCCGCTGGAGGATTGGCCGGTGCGCCTGCGCGAGCTGAACTCGGCCGGCGAGCCGCTGAACCCCGAGGTGATCGAGCGTGTGCGCCGCGCCTGGGGCCTCCCCTTACGCGATTCCTACGGCCAGACCGAGACGACGATGATGGTCGGCAATGCCGTCGGGCAGAAGATCGTGCCCGGCTCGATGGGCCGGCCTTTGCCCGGCTACCGCGTCGTGCTGCTCGATGCCGAGGGGCTGGTGGCCGATGAAGGCGAGATCGCGCTGCCGCTGAACCCGCGCCCGCTCGGCCTGATGATGGGCTATCAGGAGGACGACGGGACATTGCGCCCGCTCGAAGGCGCCTATTACCGCACCGGCGACGTGGCGAGCCGCGACGCCAACGGCTTCATCACCTATGTCGGGCGCGCCGACGACGTGTTCAAATCCAGCGACTACCGGCTGAGCCCATTCGAGTTGGAGAGCGCGCTGATCGAGCATGAGGCGGTGCAGGAGGCGGCGATCGTGCCGGCGCCGGACCCGGCGCGGCTCAATGTCGCGAAAGCCTATGTCACGCTGGCGGACGGCCGCGCCGCCGATCGCGCCACGGCGCTCGACGTATTCCGTTTCCTGAATGACCGGCTTGCGCCTTACAAGCGCGTGCGCCGGCTGGAGTTCGCGGATTTACCGAAGACGATTTCCGGCAAGATTCGCCGCGTCGAACTGCGTCTGCGCGAAGCGGGGCTGGCCAAGGCCGGCGAGCGGGCGGCAGGCGAGTTCAGGATCGAGGATTTCCCGGAGTTGAAGTAGCCGGGCGCGATCCGACGCGAGGTCCGCTGATTCAATCTGTTCGGATACTGCTCTAACGGCCTGGCGCGGTAAGCAGTCGGGTTGCGCTACGTTGCCCGACGCTAGGGGAAAACCTCTGCGAGGAGCCTAACCAAATTCAAGAGATCCCCCGGCTTTTCCGGGGTGGCCGCAGAAGTTTGACTTTTACGGGGGTCCACCGTGATTTTTGCCGTCGTGAGCCGCCAAGCACACGAAGGGTCAAATCACGATGGACGAGTTCGAGAGCTTAAGTTACGAACTCGATTGAGGATAGTCGGATTCTACGTCAATATATAATAGACGTAGCCTCGGATATTTTGAAAAGACAGTACTAGATGTGGATCAACCAACATGGTTAACCTCGTTACAATTCGCTCGCTGCTTCCTCGCATTCAGCGATTACCATCCTTCTCGCCATCTCCCGCGGCGTCCCGTCCACTGACGATGTTGAGATCGCAATTGCAGGGGTTGCGTCCGCACAACTTGCGAAAAAGACTTGCATCACCGATTCGATGCCCTTTTGGCTTACGTTGCGTCGATCCGACTCGAAATAATCGTCCGGTGCTTGCGGCCCCGTAATGATTTCGTAAGCCGGGAAATAAGACGCGTTTGCATAAGTGCCCGCGATCTCCCCACAGGCAGCGCGTAGCACAGATTTACTGTATGTGCTTGCTTCCAGCACATGTGCTTTTGTGGCGGTAGCCACCAGCGGTACCGGTGAGACCGTTAGAAGCAGCCGTATGTCCTCGCGGTAGGCCCGCAGTCGCCCGATAATTTCGCCGAGATCTTCGACAACTTCCTTCACCGTAAAGTTGTGAAATATGTGCTTCGAATCGTCGAATGCCCCTGAAACGGTTCCGGGGCAAGCGGGGAAAACTGCGCCGTCCTGCTTTGACATCCAGGCTTCTGTCAGCCCGAGGGTAAATATAACCACCGTCGCTTTCGAGAATGCGCGGCGCACCGCCATCAGATGGCTTTGAGTGAGAGCCTCGTACTCAACAACGGTTCGAGCCCGATAGCGCAATCCGGGCCGAAAAGGATCTACGATCTCAGTTCCGACAAACCAACGATCTTCGGCAGGGCTGAAACGGCCCTCAACTCGATCTAGCAGTTGGAGAAATTGTCGTGGTGTATACACGTTCCCATAAGCCGCGGAGAATTTTTCATAGGAAAAATTTTCGGGCGGCAATGCATCAAAGGCAGTGTGGCGAGGTTCTTCCCCTATGTAAGTATAACCGCTTTTTTTCAGATGAGGAACCAAATTAGCCGCGAAGCAACTGCCAAGTGAGACGATTCGGTCTTGACTGGTCAGAATGGGCGATTCGCGCCGTAAAGAAATAGCGTCCCAATTCCGACTTATTGAGCGACCCCAGAAAGCGTCAATGGGTTGAGACTTATAGGGATGAAGCATCTGAGTCTCCTGTTTTTTGCAGGTAATTCTGCAGATGCTGTAAAAATAAATCACCGTAACGCCTATTGGCGTGTGTCACATCATCCTCATAAAACTCTGGTCGGAGAAACCCGCTTTCGTCCTGAGCCGCAACGGGGATGTGCAGATATTCGGCGTCAAGTGATTGGGCACATTTCTTGTATCCGCGCATAAATAATGCCCACAATTTATACCGAACTACTGCAGCGCAAACAGCATACTCGGATCCAGTATCCAACTGCTCTTGACGCTGGAGTCCAAACTCTCTTTGTATGCGCAGGCGCACAAACTCCTCGTCCCCTTTTGGCGGCGGCGTAGCCGCGACGATGATCCGTCGAATGTCCGGCCGCCGAGCACGAATTTTATTGATCCAATGATGAAGATCACCTAGCGGGCGTTCAAACGCTGCTTCGACCATAGCTTCCGGTACTATTATGTTCTCACGCAGAAGTGGCAAAGTTGGCTCCGAAGAATAAACGAAATCAAACATGGGTTGCCGCAAAATTAAATATTCCGATAGGTGAAAGTTTCCTTGCCATAACAGGACGAGAATTTTCTCGTTCGCGTGTTCTGTAATAACATCCACAATCTTTTCCGGTGACATTAACCCCATATACAACAAAAGGGCTTCAATCTTGGGCGGCCCCGGCGACACTGTCTGGAACATGAAGTCAAGTTTTTCGCCAGAGCTCTTTATAGTACTCCCAGTAATTCCAAGACACCGTACATGAGATTGCCCTACGACTAAAACCGACTCCTGCATCAGATCAACCCTTGTGTTCTAAGCAGAACAATCACACACTACCTGCTCGGACATGCTGCGTCCGGAAAAATTGCGCTGCAGTCTAAAGACGGATCATCTTCGGTAATAGCAACGCCGAAGACGCCACATTTAAGGTTTCCTAGCATCGATACCACTGCGTGCCATAGATGTCTATCTCGTAGCTGTGAAGCATCACCAAAAAGTCCTCGCCTTCGGCGCCGAAAGAAGTAACCTTCTGTACACTCAGCTAAAATTCACGCGATTGCAAGCGCAGCCCTGCTGAGCCCTTTCTTTACCTGATCCAGCGTAAACCATCCGCGCCCTCCGGCGGATCGCGCTCATGACCTCTGCGGACATCCCAGCCTCGCACTCGACGCTCGCCGACGCCCTCGCCACCCCCCGCGCGGTTGGCGTCATCTACGCCGCCCTCGTCGCGCTTTCGGCGGCGCCGGTGGCGTTGTGGCCGATCCCGCGCGGCAACGACATCGTCAACCATTGGGCGCGCCTGACGCTCTACCACATGGCGCCAGGAGATCCTCTGCGCGCGCTCTACCGCGTCCATCTCGGGCTGATTCCCAATCTCGGGCTCGATGCGCTCTATCTCGCGCTGTCGCCGCTGCTCTCCGCGCAGACTGTGGTGCGGCTGGCGCTGGCGCTGGCGATCGCGCTGCCGGCTTTCGGCGCCTGGCGGCTGCATCGGCGGCTGTTCGCGCGGCCCTCGCCGACGATCTTCGTCATCCCGCTCATGAGCTACAATCTCGCCACCACCGGCGGCCTGCTCAATTTCGCCCTCGGCATGGGCCTCGCCCTTATCGGCCTCGGCTTCGTGCTGCGCCTCGGCGAGCGGTTGCGCGCGCGAGACTACGCGATGTTGAACCTGTTCGGCGCGGCGCTGTTCTTCTGCCACCTCATCGCCTGGGGCGCCTTCGCGCTGCTGATGGGGCTGGCGCGCGTCGAGACCTTGCGGGCCCCGCCGCGCCGCATCGCCGCGCGCACCGGCGAGGCCGTCCTTGCCCAGGCGTTGCCGCTGGCGCTGGTGTTGCTGCGCCCGTCGATGCCCTCGACCTATGAACTCGGCGGCGCCAAATCGGCGATGCTGCTTGCCCCCGTCGCCTCCGCGACGGCCTCAGACCTGCCGATGCTGATTCTGCTCGTCGGCGTCGCGGCGCTGGCGTTGGTGCGCGGCTTGAGCGTCGCGCCGCGAGCGCGGCTGGCGCTGGCGGGTTTCGCGCTCGTCGCGCTCATCGCGCCGCCGGCGCATGGCGCGGCCAATCTCATCGATGCGCGGCTTGCTGTCTATGTCTGGTATTTCGCCGTCGCGGCGACGGCATTGAGAACGCCCGCAGGGCTCGGCGTTCCAGCGGCGTTGGCGGCGACGGTGCTGACGGCGGCGCGGCTCTATGCGGTGACGCCGGCCTGGGAGGCGTTCCAGGATCGCGCCGCCTCGGTGCGGGCGGGCTTGACCGCGCTGCCGCCGGGCGCGCGGGCGCTAGTCGTCGCGCTCGACCGTTGCGGCGACGCCGATTATGCGATGTTCCCCAACCTCACGGCTTTCGCGGTCATCGACCGGCGCGCCTATGTCAACACGCTGTTCGCCCAAAGCGGCATCCAGCCGGTGGCGCCTGCCGACCCCGCCCTCGACGGCGGCCCGACCCTGGCGATGGACCCGCGTTGGCTGACCCCCGCCGGCCGCGCTGCCTTGCCGGCGCATATGCTCAATGCGCCGTGGGCGGCGGCCTTCCGCGATTGGCGGCGCCATTTCAGCCATGTGATCGACGCGCACGGCGGCTGCGCGTCAACTCTCGACGCCCCTGGCCTGACGCGCATCGGTGGCGCGGCCGGGCTCGACGTCTATCGCATCGACTGATTACATCTGCACTAGCGAGCCGTGCCCCTTCGGCGTCTTGATGCCCTCGCAGGTGCCCTTGGCAACGTACTTCCAGGCGTGGACGTTGTAATCGATGGCCGAGGTGCCGGCGCAGGTGGTGCCGGGGCCAGCGGCGCAATCGTTCCTGCCGGCGAGCGCGACGCCATAGCACTTGTCGGCGCCGGGCTGCGGCGCCGCCGGTCCGGCGTAGGCGGCGTTGGCGAACGCCAGCGCGAGAGAACCCGCGAGCGTGGCGGAGAGGGCGGCTTTCATGTCGGAGACCTCATAAGAGAGACGATGTGCGGGGCGCTGCGCCCCGCACGAGTCTTTTCGTCGCCGTCGCCGGCGCGTTACGACGGCGTGCGATCACGGAGCCGTGATCCCTCAGTTCAGCGCCAGCGCCACGAAGCGCACGTCGCCGGCGCCGTTGCCGACCAGCAGCAGCGCCGACTTCTTGCCCTGCTTCTTCAGCGCTTTGATCTCAGCGGCGACGTCGGCCGGCTTCTCGACCGCCTGCTGATTGACCTCCTCGATGACGTCGCCCGGACGCAATCCCTTCTCGGCGGCCGGCGAATTGGCCTCGACGCCCGTCACCAGCACGCCCTTGAGGCCGTCCCGGAGCTTGAAGGTCTTGCGCGCGTCGTCGCTGAGCGGCGCCAGGGTGAGGCCGAGCGCCTTGGCGGTCGCCTCCGGCTTGGCGGCGGAGGAATCCGGCTCCTCAGCCTTGGCCATCAGCTTCTCGCCGTCTTCGAGCCTGCCGAGGGTCACGTCGATGTTGACCTCCTTGCCCTTACGCAGCACCGCCACTGCCGCCTTCGAGCCGACCGCCATCGAGGCGACCATGCGCGGCAGGTCGCGCGACTGCAGCACCGGTTTGCCGCCGAACTTGACGATGACGTCGCCGGCCTCGATGCCGGCGGGCTTGGCGGGGCCCTTGGGATCGACGCCGGCGACGAGCGCGCCCTTCGCCTCCTTCAGCCCCAGGCTTTCGGCGATGGCGTCGTCAACCGGCTGGATGCGCACGCCGAGCCAGCCGCGCCGCGTCTCGCCGAATTTCTCAAGCTGGCCGATCACCGGCACGACGCTGTCGGAAGGGGTGGCGAAGCCGATGCCGATCGAGCCGCCGGTTGGCGACAGGATGGCGGTGTTGATGCCGATCACCTCGCCGGCCATGTTGAACAGGGGGCCGCCGGAATTGCCCTTGTTGATGGCGGCGTCGGTTTGCAGGAAATCGTCATAAGGGCCGGAATCGATGTTGCGATTGCGGGCCGAGACGATGCCGGCGGTGACGGTTTCGCCCAGGCCGAACGGGTTGCCGACCGCCATCACGCCGTCGCCGACGCGCATCTTGTCGCTGTCGCCGAACTTGACGGTCTTGAACGGCTTGTCGCCCGTCACCTTCAACACGGCGACGTCGACCTTGGGGTCCTTGCCGATCACCTTGGCCTTGAGCTTGCGGCCGTCAGTGAAGATGACGACGATTTCGTTGGCGTCGCCGACGACGTGGTTGTTGGTGATGACGATGCCCGTGGGGTCGATGACGAAGCCGGAGCCGAGCGAGGAAGATTGGCGCGGCCGCGGCGGCCCGTTCATGCCGTGGTTCTTGAAGAACTGCTGGAACATGTCGTCGAACGGCGTGCCCTTCGGCAGGTCCGGCATCGCCTCGGCGCCCTTTTCCTCGATCACCTGGGTGGCGGAGATGTTGACCACGGCGTCGGCGACCTCGGCGACGAGATCGGCGAGGTTGGTCGGCTTGGTCTGCGCCAGGGCGGGAGGGCCGGCGAGGCCGGCGATCAGCGCCAGCGCGAAAGCGCCGCTTAGGGTTGCGCGCATGGTCGAATCATCCTTTGCCGTTTGGGGCGTTGCGACGTTTGCCCGCGAATGTGCGGGCCAAAGCGGGTTTTGTCGAGGCGGCGACGCGCAATTTCGCGCCAACCGCCCGGTCGCGCGCCGGCTTGCCGCATTCCCCGCCTGAGCGCAATCGCTTTCGCTTGGCTCAGGCGCTGCCGGCGGCTCGCCGCGGCCTGGGACAAGTCCGTCGAAAGCGCTGCCGGATGGATCAACATCGCATCCAGCCGTCTGCTCGCCCGACGGCTCGCAAGGCCTTCAGGAGCAAGGCTTTCCGGGGATTGACGGACTTTCGAACCGGACTCCTGGAGGCGCGCTCCTCCTTCTCCGCAATCCCGTCCAACAGACTTTCATGACGAGGTCGACGATTTCGTCTCGGCTTGCCCCCGGATGGCTTAGCCACCATTTCGCCAGGGCGTGTAGCCCCTCTTTTAGGAATTCACCGGCGGCTTCGTATTGCCAAGTTCCGCCAGCCGGAAGATAGGATTCCAAGAGTCGGGAAATGGCGGCCGTGGCGCGCTGCTGGACGGCCTGCGACAGCCCCAACGTGACGGGATTTCCTTGCGGCACGATCAATAGGATGATCGCGGCTTCCGGCTGGTGTTCAACAAACGCAAAGAATGCGTCGACAGCGGCTCGGAATTTAAGTTCCTCGCTAGCGGCGGACCTTCCGATCAAACTGCCTTTCGCCAACAAGTCGTCGCGGATCGAATAAAGCAAGGTCTCGAACAGGGCGTCCTTCGAGGCGAAGTGATCGTAGAGCACCGGCTTTGTGACGCCAGCGGCGGTCGCGATGGCGCTCATCGAGGCCCCGTCATAGCCCTTGCGGGCGAATATCCGCGCCGCCGCCGCAAGAATCTTGATGCGCCGCTGGTCCAGCGTCAGCCGTTTGCGAGGCCTTGAATTCACGAAAAACCTGCCCTACCTGAAGATAACTTACCCTTGGGTAGGTTACTTGTCGAGATCGAAGGAGCTCGCCATGAAGGTTTTCGTTGCCGGCGCTACCGGCGCCGTGGGTCGTCCGCTCGTTTCCGCCCTGATCGCGGCGGGCCATTCCGTTGTCGGGCTGACCCGAACCGCCGCGAACGCGGAGATCGTCAAGCGCATGGGCGCGGCGCCGGTCATTGCCGACGGACTCGATGCGGCGGCAATCCACACGGCGATCGGCGCCAGCCAGCCCGATGCCATAATTCACGAAATGACGGATCTCGCGGGCGCGTCCGATCTGCGGCGCTTCGATCGGACGTTCGCAAGCAGCAACGAGTTAAGGACTCGAGGAACCGACATTTTGCTGGCGGCCGCGAGAGAATATGGCGTCAAACGCTTCATCGCCCAAAGTTATTGCGGATGGAATTATGCCCGCGTCGGCGGTCCCATCAAGACCGAAACCGACGCGCTGGATGCGGATCCGCCGGCCGAATTTCGTGCGGCGCTAAAGGCGATAAAACACTTGGAACAGGCTGTTACCGGCTCCTCGAATCCGCAAGGCATCGTTCTGCGCTATGGTTCGTTCTATGGACCCGGCACGGGCATGCTTAGCCGCGTCATGGTGGAGCAACTACGCCGTCGCCGCGTCCCACTGATCGGCGACGGCGCCGGCTGGTGGTCTTTCGTGCATGTCGACGATGCGGCTGCGGCGACGGTCAAGGCGCTCGAACGCGGCAAGCCTGGGAGCATCTACAACATTACCGACGATGAGCCTGCCCAAGTGAGGGAATGGCTTCCCGCGCTTGCAAACATGCTCGGCGCCGCGCGGCCGTTTCGTCTGCCGGCCTGGATCGCACGGATTGTCGCGGGCGAACATTTGGTTTTGATGATGACGCAGGCGCGCGCGGGCTCGAACGCCAAGGCTAGAGCGGAACTTGGCTGGATGCCCGCGCATTCATCATGGCGCGAAGGATTCTCCGAAATCGCCAGGCAACCCGTCGAACAACAGCGCGCCGCATAAGTTGTCGCCCGGCCGCTGGCTTATCGCATCCGGAGAAAAGCAGGATCGCGTCATGGAAGGCGCATCGGTGTTTCTGCCCGAAAACCGGCGCCTGCTTTCCGGAAATCCTGCATAGCCGCCGGCGCGGCTCAGAGCATAAAGCCCCGCACCGCCCAGACCACGGCGACGCCGATCGCCGCCGCGCCAATGCCGATCCAGCGCAGCCGCCGCGCTTCGACGCGCGAAACCTCGGCCATGCGCTTGCGCATCGGCTCGGTGAAAGCGGCGATCGCCAGTCCCTCGATCGCCAGCATCAACCCCAGCGCCGAGCCGAAATCGCGCATTTCTCGCGTCCTCCCTCACTTGGCCTGCGGGGTCGCGGCCGGAGCCGGCGCTTCCGGCTTTGGCGCGTCGCTCGCGGGTTTGGGCGCGTCGCTCTCAGCCTTCGGCGCCTCGCTCGCCGCTTTCTCCGCTTGTTTCTCCGCCTTCGGTTGCGCCGGCGTCGGCGATTGGAAATAGCGGAAGAAATCGCTTGTCGGCCCAATCACCGCGCGGGTGTTGGGCAGCGCGCTCTCATAAGCCTGCATCGAGCGGTAGAAGGCGAAGAAATCGGGGTCCGCGCCATAGGCCGCCGCGAAGATCTTGTTGCGCTCGCCGTCGCCTTCGCCGCGTAACTGCTCGGCCTCCTGTTTGGCGGTGGCGCGTGTCACCGTCGCATCGCGATCGGCGTCGGCCTTGATTTTCTGCGCCTGCCGTGCGCCTTCGGCGCGGAATAGCGCCGCCGCCTGCTGGCGCTCAGCCTGCATGCGTCGGAACACGGCTTCCGAATTCTCCTCCGGCAGATCGGCGCGCTTGATGCGCACGTCGACGATGTCGAGGCCGTAGCGCGCCGCGCCTTTGTGCATCTCGTCGCGGATGTCGGCCATCAGCTCGTCGCGCTTGAGCCGCACGATGTCGAGGATCGAGGCGACGCTCAAGGTGCGCCTGAGCGCCGAATTGAGCATGCCGCCGAGCTGGGCGTCCGCGCCGCCGATGGTGCCGACGGATTGATAGAACAGCAGCGGATCGACGATGCGGTAGCGCACGAAGGCGTCAACCTCAAGCCGCTGGTTCTCGGCCACCAGCACCTCCTGCCGCTCGTCGTCGAGCGCCAGCAGCCGCTTGTCGATATAGACGACGTTGTCGACGAACGGGACTTTGAAATGCAGGCCCGCGGCGTTGATGACGTCGCCGACCGGCTCGCCGAAGCGCAACACCAACGCCTGCTCCGTCGGATCGACGGTGAAGGTCGACTGGTGCAGGATCAGCGCGACGAGCACGACGGCGATGAGCGAGCCGAAGCCGAAGCGGTTCATTTCGAGGCTCCTGCCGCCGGCGGCTCGACCGCGATATAGGGCACCGGTCCCGATCCCGCCTTGGTGTCGAGCAGCGTCTTCGACATGCTGCCGAAAACCTTCTCCATCGTCTCCAGATACATGCGCTCGCGGGTGACGAACGGCGCCTTTTTGTATTGCGCGTAGACTTGGTCGTAGCGCGCCGTCTGCCCCTTGGCGTCGAGCACCGACTGTTGTTTGTAGGCCTGCCCCTCCGCCACGATGCGCGCAGCGTCGCCTTGCGCCTCGGGCTTGATGCGGTTGGCGTAGGTGTCGGCGTCGTTGATCGCGCGCTGCTGGTCCTGCTGCGCGGCGGTTACGTCGCGATAGGCGGAGACCACCTGCGGCGGCGCGTCGACAAGCTGCAACTGCACCTGCTCGACGTGGACGCCGATCTTATAGCTGTTGAGCACCTTCTGCATGCGGTCGCGCGCGTCGGGCTCCATCTCGCGGCGGTCGCTGGTGAGAATGCCGTCGATGGTCTTCTGCCCGACCACCTCGCGCATGATGCTTTCGGCCACCGATTTGACGGTTTCGCGCGGCTGGTAGACGTTGAAGACGAAGTTTTCCGGCTCGGCGGCGTCGATGCGCCAGTTGACGCGGAAATGCACCTGCACGATGTTCTTGTCGCCGGTCAGCATCAGGCTTTCCGAGGGCACGTCGCCGCGCCCGTCGGAACGATAGCCGATCTCGGTGATCTGCTGGTCTTGCACCGGCACCTTGATGACGCGCCCGATCGGCCACGGCCAGTTGGTGTTGAGGCCCGGCAGCGTGCGGCCGGTGTAGCGCCCGAACACCAGATTAAGCGCGATCTCATTCGGCTGCACGGTGTAGAACGTGCCAAGCCCGAGCCAGACGATGGCGAGCACCAGCACGATCGCAACGATCAGCTTGCCGCTCCAGCCGCCGGGAAGGCCGCTGAAGTTCTTTTGCAAACGCTTGATCGCGTCTTCGATGTCGTTGGGGCTCGGCGATCCGCCGGGACCGCTGCCCCAGGGGCCTTGGCCGCGCGATTGCCACGGGCCGCCTTGGTTGTTCCAGGACATGCTGCCTCTGCTGCGGACGTCTTTGCCGCCGGCGCGCTTATAGGGGAGGGCGGCGAAGCGGGCAACGCCGCTTCATTTGCGCGGCTTCACTTGCGCGCTCTGGCCGCCGCTTGCAAAGCCACCGCCACCCGCGCCGGCAATGCATAGGGCCGCGGCGGCACCGGCTTCGGGGCAGGTTTGGGGGCCAGTTTGGCGGCTCGCGCACGCTGGACGCGCACGATCTCCAACAACGCCAGCAGCCCCGTCAGCGCCACCAGCAGCCAAACCCCGAGCCGCCCATGCAGGCCGAAAATCGCCATCGGCCGCGCCAGTTCGATCGCCGCCGCTGTCGCCAGCGCCAGCGCGGCGATGAGCCCGGAGCCGCCGCTGGCTTCTCGATGCGCCAGGATCAGCAGCGCGACGGAGCCCGCGACGAGGCAAATGGTGAGGCCGAGAACCCCCGGCAAGCCGGCGCGACGCATGACAAACTCCTGACGAACGCTTGGCAATCTCCTGGCAATTCCCGGCGGTTGCGAGCTTGAGATTAACCGCCGCGGCTGAAAGCCGGCTTGCTGGGATCGGTGCAATTTTAGTGGACAGGACGCTTCCTGGCCGGCGACAGCGGCTGGCGCCCTTGACCTTGCTGGGCGCGCATCGCATCAGGGGCGTCCGCCGATGCCCATGCTTCTGCTCACCTATCCCGTGATCGACCCAGTGCTGCTGCAACTGGGGCCGCTGGCGATTCGCTGGTACGCGCTCGCCTATATCAGCGGCCTCATCGCTGGCTGGTGGCTGATCCGCCGCATCGTCGCCGACGAGCGCTATTGGCTTGGCCTCCCGCGCCCGACGCCCGACAGCATCGACGACCTCTTGGTTTATTGCGCGCTCGGCGTCGTCCTTGGCGGCCGCATCGGCAACGTCTTGTTCTACGATCCCCACTATTATTTCGCCCACCCGCTGGAAATCCTCATGCTCTGGCATGGCGGGATGGCGTTTCACGGCGGCATGCTGGGAGCGCTGGTCGGGGTGATTCTTTTTGCGCGGCGCTATCGCGTTCCCTGGCTGACGGTGCTCGATCTGGCCTGCCTGGTCGCGCCGATCGGCATTTTCCTCGGCCGCATCGCCAATTTCATCAAGCCGGAGCTGTGGGGCCGGCCGACCGACGTGCCGTGGGCGATGGTGTTTCCGGGCTCGGACGGGCTGCCGCGCCATCCGAGCCAGCTTTATGAGGCCGTGCTCGAAGGGGCGCTCAATTTCGTCGTGCTGTTGGCGCTGGCGCGGCGCGGCGGCCTGACGCGGCGCGGGTTGGTGACCGGCGCTTTCGGCGTCATCTATGGCCTTGCCCGCATCTTTTGCGAATTCTTTCGCGATCCTGATCCCAATCTGGAAAAACTTGGCCACGGGTTAACGATGGGCATGGTTTTATCGGCGCCGATGGTGGTCATCGGGCTCGGCGTCATCGTCTGGAGCCTCCGCGCAAACCGGACGTCGACATGAATGAGACGTCGGCATGAGCGAACTAGGCGCGCACATCAAGGCGCTGATCGCGCAGGACGGGCCGATGACGGTCGAGCGCTACATGGAAATGGCGCTGACGCATCCCGAATTCGGCTATTACATCAACCGCGACCCGTTCGGCGCGGCTGGCGATTTCACCACCGCGCCGGAGATCTCGCAGATGTTCGGCGAGTTGATCGGCCTGTGGGCGGCCGAGGTGTGGAGCATGATGGGCCGGCCCGATCCGCTGCGCCTGGTCGAACTCGGCCCCGGTCGCGGCACGCTGATGAGCGACGCGCTGCGCGCCGCGCGCATCGTGCCGGAGTTTCGCGCCGTGCTCGACGTGACGCTGGTCGAGGCGAGCCCGACGCTGGCCGAGATCCAGCACGACACGCTGCTCACCGCCGGCGCTCCCGTCGCCTGGGCGGCGACCATCGCCGAGGCCCCGGACGGGCCGGCGATCTTCCTCGCCAACGAATTCCTCGACGCGCTGCCGGTGCGCCAATACGTGCGCAGCAACAACCGCTGGCGCGAGCGCGTGGTGGCGCTCGACAAGGCGGGCGGCTTGGTGTTCGCGCCCGGCCGTCAGCCTGAGCCGTTCATCCCGGCGGCGGGCGAGGAGGGCGATATCATCGAGTCCTGCCCGGCCGGGCACCGGCTGGTCTACGAGCTTGCCGGCCGGCTGGTGCGCCAGGGCGGGCTCGCCTTGTTCATCGACTACGGCCACAACGTCACCTCGATCGGCGAGACATTGCAGGCGGTGCGCGGCCATCGCATGGTCGATCCGCTGGTCGAGCCCGGCGAATGCGACCTCACCGCGCATGTCGATTTCGCCGCCATGGCGCGCAGCGCCCGCGCTGCCGGGGCGGCGGTGTACGGCCCCATCGACCAGGGCGATTTTCTGCGCGAGATCGGCATCGACGCGCGCACCCAGGCGCTGTGTGCGCGCACGCCGGAGCGCACGGAGGAGTTCGAGCAGGCGAGCCGGCGCCTCGTCGGCAAGGAGGCCGACGAGATGGGCGGGCTGTTCAAGGCGATGGTCATCGCCAACCGCGGCCTGCCGGCGCCGCCGGGCTTCGAGGGGCCGCGATGACGGCGCCGCTGCGCGCCGCCGCGCTCGATCTTCCGGGCCTGCGGCACGGCTTTTTCACCCGCGCTGGCGGGGTCAGCGAGGGCGTTTACGCCTCGCTCAACGGCGGCGTCGGCTGCGCCGATGCGGCCGGCGCGGTGGCCGAGAACCGCGCCCGCATGGCGGCGGCGCTCGGCGTCGCGCCGGAGCGGTTGCTGGTTCCCTATCAAGTGCATTCGCCCGACGTGGCGACGGTTTCAGCGCCGTGGGCGGCTGATGCCCGGCCACGCTGCGACGGCATTGTCACGGCGACGCCGGGGCTGGCGCTTGGCGTCACCGGCGCCGATTGCGGCATGCTGCTGTTCGCAGACACCGAGGCCGGAATTGTCGGCGCGGCGCATGCGGGCTGGAAGGGGGCGCGCGACGGCGTCGTCGAGGCGACGGTCGCCGCCATGGCGGCGCTCGGCGCGCGGGCGGGGCGCATCGTCGGCGTGCTCGGCCCCTGCATCGCGCAAGCCTCTTATGAGGTCGGGCCGGAATTTGTCGATGCCTTCGCTGCGGACAGCGAGGCGGCGCGGCATTTCGTCGCGAGCCGCAATCCCGGCCGGTCGATGTTCGATCTGCACGGCTATATCGGCCGCCGCGCCGCGCGCGCCGGTCTTGGCGAATTCGTCGATCTCGGCCTCGACACATACGCCGACGAGGCGCGTTTCTTCAGTTATCGCCGCAAGACGCATCGCGGCGAGGCCGATTACGGGCGGCTGGTTTCGGCGATCGCTTTGGCTGGATAGGTTGCGGGAACGCGCGGGCGTTCAAAACCGTTCCATTATATCGCCACAGGATGCCCAAGATCGCGGGCCAGAAGGACTCAGGGTGTTCAAACACAACGACAGCGTAATGCAGGCTGCGGTCGAGGTTCGGCCGGGCTCGGGCGGCGTGGTCGGGTGCCGCAAGGAGTTCGGCTGACGATGAAGGTTCCCGATTTCAGCGACCGGCGCTTCGTCGCGCTGGCGAGCGACTACGACGGCACGCTGGCCAAGGACGGCAAGGTCAGCGCCTCGACGCTCGCCGCGCTCAACCGTTTCAAGGCGTGCGATGGCTGCATCGTTCTCGTCACCGGCCGCGTGCTGCCGGAACTCGAGGCGGTGTTCCCGGACATCGGCGTCTGCGACCTGGTGGTGGCGGAGAACGGCGCGCTGTTGTTCTGGCCGAAGTCCGGTGAAGTGCGTCTGCTCGCGCCGCCGCCGCCGCCGGCTTTCGCCGAGAGGCTCGCCGAACTCGGCGCCGAGCCGCTGACCGTCGGCCGCTGCATCGTCGCCACGCGCACGCCGTATGAGGTCGCGGTGCTGAAGACGATCGAGGAGATGCACCTCGATCTGTCGATCATCTTCAACAAGGGCGCGGTGATGGTGCTGCCGAGCGGCGTCAGCAAGGCGACCGGCCTGGAGGCGGCGCTGAAGGCGCTGGGCGTCAGGGCTGAGGAGACCATCGGCGTCGGCGATGCCGAGAACGATCTGGCGATGCTGAAGATGTGTGGCCTCGGCGTCGCGGTGGCCAATGCGCTCGCCACGGTGAAAGCGGCGGCCGACTGGGTGACGCCGGGGGCGCGCGGCGACGGCGTCGCGCAGGCGCTGGACGCGCTGATGTCGGCCGAGGCGCGGCTTTAGGGGTTCAAACCCAACACATGAACCCAGCCGTCGTCGCTTGCGATGCGCGCCTTCGCCCTCATGCTTCGAGGGCCGCGCCTCGCACAAAAGCCCCTTCTTACCGCTCGATTTGAACCGCTAGGGCTGCGCCGCCGCGAGAATTTCGTCGGATAGCTGCGGATCGCTCGCCGCGACGCTGCGCGCCAGCGTCAGCGCGCCGACCAGGCCGGCAAAGGCGCGAATCGCCTCGGCGCGCGGCAGGTCGCTGGCGCCGGCGAAAGCTTCGAGATAGCCGGCCAGACCTTGCGCGTAAGCGCCTCGCACCGCCTCGCTTTGGCGCGAAACATCGCCGGCGAAAGCCACCATCGGACAGCTTGCGCCAAGCGCATCGCGCGAAGCTGCCGAGACGTAGCGGGCGCGATAGGCGGCGAAGCGCTCGGCCCGCGCCACCGGGTCGGCGGTCTCCGCAACGGCGCCGATGCCGGCGATCGATTTTTCGAACACCGCCGCACAGGCCGCCGCCTCGACCGCGTCTTTCGAGCCGAAATGGTTGTAGAAGCCGCCGTGCGTCAAGCCGGCCGCCGCCATCAACTCGGCGACGCCGACCGCATCGAAACCCTTCTCGCGGAACAACCGCGCCGCCTCGCCGACGACGCGGGCGCGATTCTCGGTGGCTCGCTGTTTGGTGATGCGCATGGCCGGAAACTCCGCTTGACTAACGATGATGATTATCATCATAAGGTCCGCCTCGCAAGGAGCTCCCATGTTCGCTTCGACCCTTTCGCGCCGCTTGGAAGCGCGCGGCGTGCATTACGGTTGGGTGGTCGTGGCGACGACTTTCCTGGTGGCGCTGACGACGGCGGGGGCGATGGGCCTGCCGGGGGCGCTGCTGCGGCCGTTGGAGCGGGAATTCCACTGGAGCGCCGCCGACATTTCGAGCGCGTTGGCGATGCGCATATTCCTCTACGGCCTGATCGCGCCGTTCGCCGCCGCGCTGATGGAGCGTTATGGCCTGAAGCGAGTCATCCTGTCGGCCATCGTGATGATCGGCGCCGGGCTGACCGGCGCGCTGTTCATGACAAGCCTGTGGCAGTTGTTCGTACTGTGGGGCGTGATCGTCGGCGTCGGCACCGGGCTCACCGCCTTGGTGATGGCGGCGATCGTCTCGACGCGCTGGTTTACCGAGCGGCGCGGATTGGTGCTCGGCCTGCTCGGCGCCAGTTCGGCGACCGGACAACTCGCCTTCCTGCCGCTGGCGGCGGCGATCGAGAGCCATTGGGGCTGGCGCTATGCGGTGCTGCCGACGCTGTTCGGGCTGGCGCTGGCGGCGGTCGCGGTGGTGCTGTTCATGGTCGATCGGCCGGCCGACCTCGGCCTGCCGGCCTACGGCGCCCACAGCGTCGAGCCCGCGCCGGCCTCGCGGCCGAAGTTCGGCGCGGCGATAAGCGTGCTGCGCGAAATCGCGCCGAATCCGACCTTCTGGGTGCTCGCCGGCACGTTCTTCGTCTGCGGCTTGTCGACCAACGGCCTCATCCAGACGCATTTCATCGCCTATTGCGGCGATCTCGGCGTCGCGGCGGTGACGGCGGCTTCGGTGCTGGCGTTGATGGGCATGTTCGACTTCGTCGGCACCATCGGCTCCGGTTGGCTGTCCGACCGCATCGACAACCGCGCGCTGTTGTTCATGTATTACGGCCTGCGCGGACTGTCGCTGATCTACCTGCCGGCCTCCAATTTCTCGGTTTCGAGCCTCGGGCTGTTCGCGGCCTTCTACGGCCTCGATTGGATCGCAACGGTGCCGCCAACAGTGCGGCTCGCCGCCACCACCTTCGGCGTCCGCCGCGCCGGCATCGCCTTCGGCTGGATCTTCGCCTCGCACCAGATCGGCGCCGCGACCGCCGCGTTTGGCGCCGGCCTGACTCGCACCCTGCTCGGGACTTACACGCCGGCCTTCTATATCAGCGGCGGCGCCTGCGTGGTGGCGGCGCTCGCGATCTGGCTGATCGGCGACGCCAAACGGCGCGCCGAGGCGCCGGCGGCGGCGTGAGGCGACAGGCGGGCGCACGCGCCGGCCGTGAGGTTTGCCAGCGCGCAACGTCGCGGCTATGAGCGCGCGGCATGGATGACCAAGCGCTTCTGGCGAGCGACGGCGTATATCGGCAGGCGATGCGCGCCTTTGCGACCGGCGTGGCGATTATTGCCTGCGGGCGCGGGGTGGAGCGCGCCGGCTGCGTCGCCACCGCCGTCGCCTCGTTGTCGCTGGCCCCGCCGTCGCTGATCGTCAACCTGCAGCGCGACGGCTCGACCTATCGGCGGCTGCGGCTGAGCGACGGCTTCTCTGTCAACTTCCTCAAGCCCGAGCAGCAGGCGCTGGCGCGTCGTTTCTCAGGCGGCGCGCCGGCCGGCGAGCGCTTCGCCGAGGGCGCGTGGATCGAAGGCGCCACCGGCGCGCCGGCGCTCGCCGATGCGCTGGCTTCGCTCGATTGCCGGGTCGAGGAAATATTGGAGCGCCACACGCACGCCATTGTCATCGGCCGGGTGGCGGCGGCGCGCTCAAGCGAGGGGTCGGCGCTGCTGCATTTTCGCGGCCGATTCGAGCGGACTTAGACGACGAGCCGCCGCTTCGCCACCTCGTACTCCGCCTTCAGTTTGTCAATGAACGCCGCCGCTGGGCCGGTCGCCTTCACCGCGCCGATGCCCTGGCCGGAGCCCCAGATGTCGCGCCACGCTTTGGCTTTGGAGCCGCCGGCGCTCTCGAAGTTCATCGTCTTGATGTCGCCCTGCAGCAGGTTCTCGGGATCGAGCCCGGCGCGCTCGATCGAGGTGCGCAGGTAATTGCCATAGACGCCGGTGAACAGGTCGGAGCCGACGATGTCGGCCGCCGCGCCGTCGACGATCGCCTGCTTGTATTCCGGCGCGGCGCGCGCCTCGTCGGTAGCGATGAAAGCCGAGCCGATATAGGCGAGATCCGCCCCCATCGCCTGCGCCGCCAGCACCGCGCCGCCGGTGGCGATGGCGCCGGAAAGCACCAGCGGCCCGTCGAACCATTCGCGCGTCTCATGCACGAAGGCGAAGGGCGAGAAGCGGCCGGCGTGGCCGCCGGCGCCGGCGGCGACGCAGATCAGCCCGGTCGCGCCCTTCTCGATCGCCTTGTGGGCGAAAGTCTGGTTGACGACATCGTGCAAAATCGTGCCGCCGTAGCCTTTCACCGCCTCGTTGACGTCCGCGCGCGCGCCGAGCGAAGTGATGACGATCGGCGCCTTCCATTTGACGGTGAGTTCGAGATCCTGCTCAAGCCGCAGGTTGGAGCGATGCACGATCTGGTTGACGGCGAAAGGCGCCGAAGGCGCCTCGGGATGCGCCTTATCGTGCGCGGCGAGCGCCTCGGTGATCTCGTGCAGCCATTCGTCGAGTTGGCTCAGCGGGCGGGCGTTGAGCGCGGGGAAGGCGCCGACGATGCCGGCCTTGCATTGCGCGATCACCAGCGCCGGATGCGAGATGATGAACAGCGGTGCGCCGATCACCGGCAGCCGCAGTCGGCCTTGCAGGGCGGGGGGCAGGGACATGCGTTGCGCTCCACGATATTCGTTCATAGATAAACTAACGACGCGGCGGCCGGCAACCGCCATCAAGTCGGCGCGGTCACCCAATCGACGATGAATTCGCCCTGGCCGGCGCGGGTCAGCAACTTCGTCAGATAAGGCATGAGCAGGCGCGCCTCCTCGACGAGCCCGTAGGGCGGGTTGACGATCAGGAGGCCGCTGCGGTGCAGCGGCGCCGGTGAATACGGCCCCGGCGCCACCGCGCCGACGTCAAGCTCCAGGCCCAGCACATCTGGCGCCCCAAGGGCGCGAATCGCATTGAGGAAGCGCGCGTCGTCGAGCCCGCCCTTGATCGGCCGCCACACGAGATAGACGCCGCGCGGCCATTTGCCGAGCGCCTTGGCCAGCGCGGCGATCGCCTTGGCCGCTTCGTCCGGTGCTTCGTAGGGCGGGTCGATCAGCGCCAGGCCGCGCCGCTCCGGCGGCGGCAGATAGGCGTTGAGGCTCATGTAACCGTCGGCGCTGGAGATGCGCAGCCGGCGGTCGCGGCCGAGCGCGCTCATCAGACGCTCATATTCGCGCGGGTGCGCCTCGCACAAAGCGATGCGGTCGTCGCGGCGCAGCAAGCTTTGCGCGATCGCCGGCGAGCCGGGATAGGAGAGCGGCCGGCCGGTTTCGGGGTCGAAGCCGCCGACGGCGGCGATATAGGGGGCGAGCAGATCGGCGATCGGCGCCGGCGGCTTGGCCTTCAGCAGCCGTGCTATGCCGTCGCGCCATTCCGGCGAGCGGCGGCCAGCGTCGTCTTCGAGATCATAGCGGCCGGCGCCGGCGTGGGTGTCGATGAAGCGCAGCGGCGCCGGCTTCTTGATGAGATAGGCGAGCGCACGGGTCAGCAGCACATGCTTGAACACGTCGGCGAAATTGCCGGCGTGGAAGCCGTGGCGATAATTCATCGGACCGGCGAGACTTGAATCGAATCGTCGCGACAGGAGCGGCGCGCCACCTTCGGGCAGCGGGCGAAGGCGCGCAGATCCGGCGTCAGGCAGAAACGCACGTCGATGAGTTCGCCGCGCTCGCAGGTGACCGCCATGCTGGCGTTGGTCAGATTGGCGTTGGCGGCGGCGAATTGCCGCACGATCTCGCGCGGCGAGACGGAGAAGCGCGTGCGCGGGCTGACAAAGGCCGGCGGGATGGCGAATTCGTCTCGGGCGTACTGGACGGCGCGGAAATAATGCGTGGCGTCGAGTCCGGTGCAGGTTCCGTGCTCGCGCCATTCGTGCAGGGCGAGCCCGCGCGACGGGTAGACGCGCTGGCCGAGCGCCAGCGCGGTCGAGGGGATATAGTTCGGGCTAAGGCCGCAGGCGCTGGGATCGCGCCCGTAGGCGCTATCCGGCCACAGCCCATGGGTGACGAAGCCGGCGCCGGAGCCGACATCGCATTGCTGCGGCGCTTTGTTCGCGCCGCCAGTATCGCAAAAGCCCGGCGACCACGACAGCGTCAGCACGTAATAATCGAACGGGGCGGTGGCGACGAGATCGGCGGGCGTCGGGCCGGCGAGCGCCGCCGCCGCCGTCGCCAGCCACAGCGCCGCCGCGAGCAGGACGGCGCGCGGCGCCATCAATATTTCTCGACCAGCGCCGCCGAGCCGAGACTGCGCTCGGCGAACGGCCGCAACGAACTGCACGCCGGCGAATAGGCGAACAGCCGGTCGAGCCCGACGACGCACCATTCGACGCCGTCGCCGATGCCGATGATGCCCTGCGCTTCCTCGATGTCGTAGATCACGGTATGCACGCTATCGTCGCTGAGATGGCCGCGGGCGATGCAATAGCGGCGCGGGATATATTCGACGCCATTGCCGCGGTAGCTCAACTCGCGCACGCGGTCGAAGCCGGTGATCTGGAGGTCCTGTTTCCAATAAGCGTTCTGCGTGGTGCGGAACACGCTCTGGATGCGATCGAGCACCGCCTCCGCGTCGCATTGATAGAGATTGCCGACATAGGGCGAGAAACGCTGCTCGGCCGGGTCGGCGTATTCGCTGTCGGCCCTGGCCGCCGCCGATAGGCAGAGCAGGGCCAAAACCATAACCGCGCGCCTCATGTCATCACCCTTCAAGCGATTCCGCCAAGCGACTCTTCCACTCGCATCAGACGAGCAAGCGCCGCGCCGGTCAAGCCGAGCGCGGCGCGAATTTCGACCGCTGCGGCGCGGGCGCCACAGTTCAGTTGAGACGGGCCTTGAGCGCGCCGATCTCCTTCGCCACCAGGGCCGCGCCGCCCGTCCCCGCCGTCTCGCCGCGCAGCAGGATCTCGGCGGCGCGGGCGGCGTGGTCGGCGGCGGCGGCGCGCACGTCGGCGGTCGCCTGCGCTTCGGCGAAGGCGATCTTGGCCTCGGCCTGTTTGGTGCGGCGGGCGACGAACTCCTCCATGCGCGCAGCAGCGTCCTTGGCGAGTTGCTCGGCCTGCACACGCGCCTCGGCGACGATCGCCGTCGCTTGCGCCTCGGCCTCCGCGCGCTTGCGCTCGAAGCTCGCCAGCAGCGCCTGCGCCTCGTGGCGTAACTTCGCCGCCTGGGCGAGTTCGTCGGCGATGGCCTTGCCGCGCGCGTCGAGCCCGTTCAGCACCGTTTTGTGTACGCCAAAATGGTACAGCACGAAGACGAAGACCAGAAAGCCCAGCAGGACGAAAAATTCAGCTTCCATCTCGTCCTCCTCAAGCGGCCGCGGAGGCGTCGACGGCCTTGGCCACTTCGGCGGCCTTCGGCGCGCGGCCGATCAGCCGCTCGACGATGGCCGGGGTGGCGTCGGCGGCGATCGCCTTGACATTGCTCATCGCGGCGGCGCGCGTGGCGGCGATGCGCTGTTCAGCCTCGGCCATTTTGGCGGCGAGCTGGTCGTCGAGCGCTTTGCGCCGGACGTCGGTCTCGGCGGCAGTCTTGTCGCGCGCCGCCTGCGCCGTCGCCTGCGCGTCGGCGCGCGCCTTGGCGAGCGCTTTCTCATGCTCGGCGACAGCGGCGTCGGCCTTGGCCTGCATCGCCGTCGCCTCGTCGATGTCTTTGGCGATGCGCTCGCGACGCGCGTGGATGACGCCGCCGACGGCCGGCAGGAAGCGCTTCGACAGGTAATAGTACATCGCCCCGAAGATTACTGCAAACCACAGAATCTGCGAGGGAAACGTGCTGGCGTCGAACGGGGGGAACGTAATGTGGCCAGCGTCCTGGCCAACTTGCGCTGTGGTATTCGTTGTTGTGGTGGCCATCGGGCGCCTCGGCTGACGGTCTTAAGCTGCGGAGCGACGACGAATCGTCGCTCTCTATGGTTCCGACAGGCGTTGGCTTCAGACCACGAAAAGCAGCAGCAGCGCGATCAGCAGCGCGAAAATGCCGAGCGCTTCCGTCAGCGCGAAGCCAAGGATGAGGCGTCCAAATTGGCCCTCGACGGCGGACGGGTTGCGCAGCGCGCCGTTGAGGAACTGGCCGAACAGCGTGCCCACGCCGATACCGGCGGCGCCGGTGCCGATGGCGGCGAGGCCGGCGCCGATGTACTTGGCGGCGATCTCAATAGAATGGGGGTCCATACGGTTGGCTCCTGGCTGTGCTTATGTTTTGCGGGAAGGATCGGCCGATCAGTGGCCGGGGTGAAGCGCGTCGTTGAGATACATGCAGGTCAACATCGCGAATACGTAAGCCTGCAAGAGGGCGACGAGCAATTCGAGCGCTTCGAGGCCGATCACCAAGAGGAACGGTGCGATGGCGAGCACCTTGAACGCCGCGCTCGCCGCCAACAGCATGACGACGAAGCCGCCGATCACGTTGACCATGATATGGCCGCCGAGCATGTTGGCGAACAGACGCACGGAATGGCTGACAGGCCGCGTGAAGAACGAGATGATCTCGATCGGAATCACCAGCGGCTTGATGTACCAGGGCACGCCCGACGGCGAGAACAGCTTGAAGAAGTGCAGCCCGTGCTGCGAAATGCCGTAGATCACCACAGTGAAGAACACCACCAGCGCCAACAGCACCGTGACGATGATGTGGCTCGTCACCGTGAACGAGAACGGGAAGAAGCCGATCAGGTTGGCGAGCGTCACGAACATGAAGATGGTGAACACCAGCGGGAAGAACTTCATCGCTTCTTCGCCGGCCGCCGAGCGGACCATGCCTTCGACGAATTCGTAGGCCATTTCGCCGAGCGATTGCATCCGGCCCGGCACGCCGGGGGTGCCTTTGGCGGTCATCGACATCAGCCACAGCGTCACCGCCGCGATGATGGCCATGAAGATGGTCGAGGTGGTGATGGAGACGTCGTAATGACCCACCGTGATGCTGAGGTGCTTGGTCAGCGCGAACTGCTCGATCGGATTAAGCGCCGGTCCCGGTTCAGCCACGCGAAAATGCCCCCATCGTTCGCGCGTCAGTCGTCCTGAGCGCCGCGCGGCACGTCTCTATCCAAAGCCCTTGCGCCCGGCAAGCGCGATTTGTGAACGCCATTACCCTTCTTTTGGACGAGTGGCGCGGATCACGCCCCAGACGCCGGCGGCGAAGCCGAGGAGAAAGAAGATAATGAGGAACGCTGGCTTGGTGTGCAGCAAGCGGTCGAGCCCCCAGCCGACCGCCGTTCCGACGACGACGGCGCCGATGAATTCGCTGACCGATTTCGTCGCCATCGACCACGCCGCGCCCGCCGAGCCGTCGCCGGGGACAAGCGGGGCTTGCGCAACCGGCTTGCGCCGCACCGATTTGAGGTCGCCGGCGAGCTTGTCGAGCCGCGCCTTCAGCGCCTTCTCGTCGTCGCCGTCCGCCGCCATGCTCGCGCCCTCCACATCGGCGTGGCTTGACCGCTCGGGCGGTGTTTGGCAAGGGCAGGCCGGCATTTACGGAGCCGGGCATGAGCAGGTCGCCGGGGCGCGGCGGCGCCTATTTTCAAACGGTTGTCCGGCGCCCACGGCTGCTCATCGGGGTGGCGGTCGGCGTCGCCGCCTATTTGTTGGCGTTCGAACCGATGCGCGAGGCGACGCGGGCGCTGATCGGCTGGAACGCCGGGGCCTGGACTTTCATCGCGCTCATTTGCCAGATGATGCTGCGCGGCGGCGAACTGACCGAACATGCGGCGCAGGAGGACGAGAAGCCGGCGGCGCTGCTGACGATAACCGTCGTCGCCGCCATTATGGCGCTGGCGGCCATCGTCTGGGAGCTTGGGCCGGTCAAGGACATGAAGGGCGCGGCCAAGGCGCTGCATCTGTCGCTGGTCGGCCTGACCATCCTGTCGAGTTGGGCCTTCATCCACATGATGTTCGCGCTGCATTACGCGGCACAGTTCTATGCGACGGCGGGCGACGATGTGCGCGGCGGCTTCCTGTTTCCCGATTGCGAGACGCCGGGCTGGGCCGAGTTCTGCTATGAGTCGTTCACCATCGGCTGCGCCTGCGCCACGGCGGACGTCAACCTGACGACGCGCGGGGCGCGGGTGATCTGCCTGATCCAGGGCATCATCGCGTTTTTCTTCAACACCATCATCCTGGCGCTGACGATCAACATCGGCGCCGGGCTGTTCTGAGCAAGGTTTGGGTATGAGCGACAATTCACGGGTCGAGGCGGTCAAGCCGCGCGGGTTCGCCGACCGCGACGCCGCCGACATCGCCGCCGCCGAGGCGATGATGGCCAAGATCCGCGAGGTTTATGAGCTTTATGGCTTCGAGCCGGTAGAAACGCCGTTCGTCGAATATACCCAGGCGCTCGGCAAGTTCCTGCCCGATCAGGACCGGCCGAACGAGGGCGTGTTCTCTTTCCAGGACGACGACGCGCAATGGCTGTCGCTGCGCTACGATCTCACGGCGCCGTTGGCGCGCTATGTCGCCGAACACTACGAGCGGCTGCCGAAGCCCTATCGCAGCTATCGCGCCGGCTGGGTGTTTCGCAACGAGAAGCCGGGGCCGGGCCGGTTTCGGCAGTTCATGCAGTTCGACGCCGATACCGTGGGGGCGTCGTCGCCGGCGGCCGACGCCGAGATCTGCATG
>Ga0134126_10002120_pt1 | contig 25188 bp, 22 predicted proteins | sample KB31752_FD_96881 | JGI IMG/M metagenome (GOLD analysis project Ga0134126, IMG submission 96881) | Terrestrial soil microbial communities with excess Nitrogen fertilizer from Kellogg Biological Station, Michigan, USA - KB3-175-2 | ecosystem: Environmental > Terrestrial > Soil > Unclassified ... | reverse complement strand
TGCGCCGCACGTGCCGCAGGACCTCGCCGCCGGCAGCTACTTCGGCCGGCGCACCGCGCGCGACGGCGCCATCGATTGGCAGCGCGGCGCGGCGGCGGCGCACAACCTGATCCGCGCGGTGGCGCCGCCCTATCCGGGCGCGTTCAGCCGTGCGGCCGGTGAGCCGCTCGTGATCCGGCGCTCGCTGCTCGGGCCCAGCGAGCTGGCCGCCGCGCAGCCCTCGCTGTGTCATCGGCGCGGGGATGTGTATGCGCTGTGCCCTGACGGCGCGGTGAAACTGCTGGAGTTCGAGCTCGGTGCGCAGGTGCGCGACGCTGAATCGTTCCGGCAGCGTTTCGGTGAGCGTGCCGTGCTGCTCGAGCCGGCTTTGGAGGCAAAGTGAAGGTTCTGATACTCGGGGTCAATGGCTTCATCGGCCATCATCTGTCGGCGCGCATTCTGGCGAGCACCGACTGGCAAGTCTTCGGCATGGATATGTACGACGATCGCATTCGCGCTCTGCACGACAATCCGCGCTTTCAGTTTTTCGAAGGCGACATCACCATCAACCGCGAGTGGATCGAATACCACGTCAAGAAATGCGACGTGGTGCTGCCGCTGGTGGCGATCGCGACCCCGGCCACCTACGTGCGCGAGCCGCTGCGCGTGTTCGAGCTGGACTTCGAGGCAAATCTCGCCATCGTGCGTCTGTGCGTCAAGCATCACAAACGCGTGCTGTTCCCCTCGACCTCCGAGGTCTACGGCATGAGCCGCGATGCGCAGTTCGATCCCTACGCCTCGGAGCTGGTCTACGGTCCGATCGAGAAGCCGCGCTGGATCTATGCCTGCTCCAAGCAGTTGCTCGATCGCGTCATCCACGCCTACGGCATGCGCGGCGAGCTCGATTACACGCTGTTCCGCCCGTTCAACTGGATCGGCTCGGGCTTGGACAACCTGCACGCGGCGAAGGAGGGCAGCTCGCGCGTCATCACCCAGTTCCTCGGTCACATCGTGCGCGGTGAGCAGGTGCGGCTGGTGGATGGTGGGCGCCAGCGTCGCTGCTTCACCGGCATCTCCGACGGCATCGATGCACTGATGAAAATCATCGAGAACCGCGCGGGACGCGCCACGCGTCGTATCTACAACATTGGCAATCCCGCCAACAGCCTCTCGGTGCGCGAGCTCGCCGAGCAGATGCTGCGCGTCGCCGCGGTCTACCCCGAGTATCGCGACAACGCCGCGCGCGTGAAACTGGTGGAGACCACGGCCGCGGAGTACTACGGCACGGGCTATCAGGACGTGGAGAATCGCGTGCCGAAGATCGATGACACCTGCGCGGAGCTGGACTGGCGCCCGCGCGTCACCATGCAGCAGGCGCTCACCGAGATCTTCGAGGCCTATCGCGGCGAGACGCGCGTCGCCAGCGCGCTCATCGAGCAGGAGCTGCGTCCCTGAGCGCCCGCGCTGCCAGCGCACAGCGGCGCTAGCTGCGCGGCAGGCTCGGCGTGCAGCTCGCGCTCAAGATCGACGTCGATACCCTGCGCGGCACGCGCGAGGGGGTCCCGGCCCTGATCGAGGCGCTCACGCGCGCCCATGCGCGTGCGACGTTTCTTTTCAGCCTCGGCCCCGATCGCACTGGACGGGCCATCCGTCGCGTCTTTCGACCCGGCTTTTTCGGCAAGGTCGCGCGCACCTCGGTGCTCGAGCATTACGGGCTGAAGACTCTGCTGTACGGCACGCTGCTGCCCGCGCCGGACATTGCAGGCCGTGCGGCTGCACACATGCGTGCCGCGCGCGATGCCGGTCACGAAGTCGGCGTGCACTGCTTCGACCATACCGGCTGGCAGGATCTGCTGGCGCGGCGCGATGCCGGGTGGGCGCGCGAACAGATGCGGCTGGCGGTGCAGCGATTCACGCGGGTGTTCGGTGTCGCCCCCGTCGTGCACGGCGCGGCCGGCTGGCAGATGAGCGAGGCGGCGCTGCTGGCCGAGGAGGCCCTCGGCTTCCGGTATGCCTCCGACACCCGTGGCAGCGCACCCTTCGTGCCCTGGATCGAGGGTCGTCGCGGTCGCTGCCCGCAGCTGCCCACCACACTGCCGACGCTCGATGAGCTCATCGGTCTCGAGGGGGTGAGCGGCGCCAGCGTGCACGAGCGGCTCTTGCAGCTGACGGCACCACCCGCAGCGGGTGCGTCGCTTGCGGCCGGCGCTGCAGCGTCAGCCGGCCTGCACGTATTCACGCTGCACGCCGAGCTCGAAGGTATGAAGCTGCTCGGCAGCTTCGAGCGGTTGCTCGAGGGCTGGCGTGCGCAGGGCTACGCGCTCGTCAGTCTTGCGCAGGCGTTTGCATCACTGCATGTGGAGCGCCTACCGGCGGCGCGCATCGAGGCTGGCGGCGTCCCGGGCCGCAGTGGCACCCTGGCGCTCCAGGCAGACCCGCCCGCATCGGGGCGTGCTGCTGCGCAGATTGAAAAGCGCTAGCGCCGCCCTCAGTTACGCCTCTGCCGTCCACGGCATTCGCCTGGCGCCCTCCTGGAGTGCCCGATGAACCTGCGCTTTGCGGCGCTTGCCGCGTTCCTGGCGTGCCTGCCGGTGGCCCAGCAGGCCTTCGCCATGTCCGGATCATCCTCAGCGCCTGCTGAAGCGCAGCCCCCTGCGCTGCGCGTGATCGCAGACGTGATGATCGATGGTCGTGGACCATTCCACTTCCTGTTCGACACCGGCGCGACACAGGCAGTCATCGCTGATGCGACCGTGACACGTCTGGGACTGCACGCGCAGGCGCATCGGCGCGTGCGCGTACAGGGGGTCAACGGGCGCATCCTCGCGCCCGAGGTGCATATCGACTCTCTTGTGCTCGGTGCGCTGCGATGGCGCGACATCGAGCTGCCAATGCTGTCAGGTCCGCTCTTCGATGGCCTGGACGGCATTATCGGCGCACAGGATCTGAGCGGCATGAAGGTGTCCGTCGATCTGCTCGCACGTCACTGCGTCATCGCGACATCACCGGTCGGAGCTGCCGACGACGCCAACGACATGGCCCTGCAGCTGCTGTCGCGCACGCTGCCAATGGTGTCGGCAACGCTCGCCGGTACGACGGTGCAGGTCATCATTGACACCGGCGCGACCGAGACGCTGGGAAATCCCGCGCTGCTGGCGGCATTGCAGAGCGTCGATGCGTTGAAAGCTCTGCATTCGATGCCGCCGGTATGGGATGTCACTGCGGCACGCCAGACGGGGCTGACGGGGCTCACCCCGCCCCTGCATCTGGCCGATGTGACGCTGCAACCCCCGGCCGTCACTTTCGGCGATTACGCGGTGTTTCGGCGCTGGCAGCTGTCCGACCATCCGGCGTTGTTGCTCGGCATGGACTCGCTCGCCACGCTGGCCAGGTTCAGCATCGACTACGGTCGATTGCAACTGCGACTGCATCCGCGAGTGAGCGCCGTGCTCTCCTGGCATGGCCAACCGCAAGCCCCCGCACCGCAATCGTAGAGCATTCATCGAAGTGCCACCCGTGCGGGGCATGCGCTCGTGTCGCACCGCGGCTGACCAGCGCGTCAGCTGAAGTGCGAGTGCGTCCGGGTCAATATCGGGGTAGCTCGAGCCGGTCCTGCAGCGCGCCCCCGATGGCAAGGGCGCTGAGGAACGGAACGTCGGCGAGCTTCATGACCACATTGCCCAGCCACAGCGACCAGCGTGAGCCTGGCGCAAAGAAGGCCGCGAATCGCAGCGCTGCCTTCTGCTTCGCCGCCAGCAGTCCCCGCAGCCGCTGCTCGTAGCGGGCGAACGCCAGCGCGTGATCGCCGCCGGCGAGCTGCAGCTCGCCCGCCAGAACGTAGGCCGCCGTCATGGCGAGCGCGCAGCCCTGTCCACCGAGGAGCGAGACACTGCAGGCCGCATCGCCGAGCAGAGCCACCCGCCCACGGTGCCAGCTGTCCATGTGCACCTGGCTCACACGGTCCATGTACAGCTCCTCCTGGCGCTCGAGCGCCGCCAGAATCTGCGGACACTCCCAGCCGTACGCGCCAAACTGTCGGCGCAGCAGTGACTTCTGCTCTTCGAGACTGGCGGGAATCGATGGGTTCTCGTCGGCAAACACGAACAGCAACAACGTGCGATCATCGCGCATGGAAAACCTGCCCACCTGCCGGCCGACCTGCCGGTGGATCAGGTACACCAGCTCTTCCCTCGGCCGATAATGCCCGGTCGTGAAGGCTGCCACTTTCATGTGCAGGTAGCGCTCGAAGCGCGCATCGCCGCCAAACACGAGCCTGCGCACCTGCGAATGCAGGCCATCGGCGCCGATCACGAGGTCGAACCGACCCAATCCGCCCCGCTCGAAGTCCACGTGGAGCGCATCCGCGTCGTCGCGCAGCCTGGCGATGCCATCATCGAAGCGCGTGACGACGTCGGCGGGCAGCGCCTGGTAGAGACAGACGGCCAGCTCGCTGCGCGGCAGGCTCGTAAAGCGTCCCTGCAGCAGGCGTTCGAAGCTCGCGAGGGATACGCCTGCGACGCGCGCGCCATTCCGGTCGACCTGTCGTAGTTCGCGCACCGGGTAGCCGCGCTGCAGAATTTGCGCGGCGAGCCCCATGCGTTCGGCGACCTCGAATCCCGCTCCCCAGAAGTCGATCACGTAGCCGCCGGTTCGCAGCGCCGGCGCTCGCTCGACGAGCGTGGGCTCAAAACCGTATCGCTTCAGCCAGAATGCCGGGCAGGTGCCGGCAATCCCGGCACCGCTGATCAGCACCTTCAGGGGCGAGGGGGACCGTCGGGCGGGCATGTGACGTGAGCCCGCCTCACGCGGCCGCGAGCGCCCGACGCCGCAGACCGATGCCCAGTGCCATGACGACGCCCACCGCGGCCAGGTGCAGCGCCAGGTCGATGACAGTGACGTCGAAGGGATGAAAGAACTCCAGCGCAAAGGCGGCCGTGGCGGCGACGCCGAGCATGCCGAGGGTCGCCACTGGCAGCGGATCGATGGGACGCGCGCGTCGCAGGACGAAGAACAAAGCTGCAGCCAGCGGCACGCTCACCCCGAGAATGAAGGCGAAGCAGTGCGAGCTCTCGCCGATGAAGCCGGCGGGACCGTGCAGGCTCCAGCCGTTGGCGAGGCAGCCGAGGCCGCTGGATGCGAGCCACAGGATGCAGCCGGGCAGTGGCAGCAGCGCCCAGCGCGGCGAGCGCCCCGGCACCGAGCGCATTAACGCCGCCAGCACCGCGCTCACTGCGGTGACGCCTTCCCCGGCGCACTGACACGCCACCCGTGGCAGCGCGACGCGCGACGAGAAGATGTGCAGTCCCACGGTAAGGCTCACCGCGAGCACACCGAGCAGCGCGGCCGCGCCGAGCCAGCTCGCGGCGCGCAGCGACGGTGGCGCCAGGCGTCGCACCGGCGTCAGCTGCGCGCCCAGTGATTCGATCAATTGCTCAGTTTCCATCCATCCTTCCTCGGGCCTGTTTCTCGCGCCCCTGCATCAGCGCCCGCAGCGCCTTGAGCGCCCGATGCGCATTGACTTTCAGCGCGCCCACACTCTGACCGGAGGCGGCGGACGCCTCCGCGAGGCTCATCTCTCGCAACTTCAGTGCCTCCACCGCCTCGCGCTGGCGCGGCGGCAGCTGCTGCAGCAGCGTCCGTACCTCCTCGGCGCAGCGCACGGTCTCCAATTCCTGATTCGCTGCGGCCGCCGCAAAGGTTTCAATCGATCGCATATCTGCCGACTCATGACTGGAAACGCGCTTACGGCGCCGCAGGATGTCGATCGCGCGCCGCTGCGTGATGGCTGTGAGCCACGGGCTGAACGGTCGCGCCGGATCATAGGTGTGGCGCACGCGGTGCACCGTCAGCAGGGTTTCCTGGACCATCTCTTCGAGGTCGTGCGGGTGACGGCAGTGCCGGCGCGCCACATTGCGCACGAAGGGCGTGATCTCGTGCAGCAGCCGCTCATAGGAGGCACGCTCGCCCGACTGCGCCGCTTGCATCAGGCTGCGCCACGTATCGTCCTGCCCGTCCACGACCGCAGTGTAACCTTTCGGCTGCGGCCGCGAATTACCCCACGACGTCCTGATTTCCAGGACTTGGTGACAAACGAGGGTAGTTCCATGAATCGCTATGCAATGGCCGCTTCCACTCTCTCCGCTGCGCTCGGACTCGCCGTGGCGATGACCTCGACCGTCGGCGCCGCCGAAATTCCCGCCAACGCGCCGGCGATCGTCAAGCAGAACATGATGCGCGCGCAGAAGGATCACCTCGAGAAATGCTACGGCATCAACGCGGTGTCCAAGAACGACTGCGCCGAGGGTGCGCACTCCTGCGCCGGTCAGGCCACCTCGGCACGTGATCCGAAGTCCTTCGTGCTGCTGCCGGCGGGGGACTGCGAGAAGATTGCCGGTGGGTCCGTGACGGCCGGCTGAGTGACGGCTGATCTTCCACCATGAGCGTTGCGCAGGCCGCGCAGGCTGTCAGCCCGATTCCCGCCGGTGCGGGAATCGGGCTGCGCTTTCCGCATCACGACGCGGTGGCCGCGCTGCGCCCTGCGCTGGCCTTCCTCGAAGTGCACGCCGAGAACTATTTCGGCGGCGGCCGGGTGCGCGAGTGCCTGCGCGATCTGCGGCGCGACTATCCGCTCTCGGTGCACGGTGTCGGCCTCTCCCTCGGCAGTGCCGGTGAGCTCGACGGGCGGCACCTGGAGCAGCTTTGCGCGCTGGTGCAGAGCCTGCAGCCCGCGTTGGTCTCCGAGCATCTGTCCTGGAGCATCAGCAACGGCCACTACCTGGCCGATCTGCTGCCTCTGCCGATGACGGAGGAGGCGCTACAGGTGGTTTGTCGACACGTCATGCAGGTGCAGGACCGACTCGGCCGGCCCATCCTCATCGAGAATCCATCGACCTACGTGCAGTTCGAGCATTGCGCTATCCCGGAATGGGAGTTCATCGCCGAGCTTGCCGCGCGCACGGGTTGCGGAATGCTCTGCGACGTGAACAACATCTTCGTCAGCGCGAGCAATCACGGAGCCGATCCGCAGCGCTACCTCGATGCTCTGCCCCCGCACATCGTCGGCGAGATCCATCTGGCCGGGCATGCGATCCGTACGCTGGCCGACGGCGCACGCGTGCGCATCGATACGCACGGCTCGCGCGTGAGCGATGAGGTCTGGGCGCTATACCGTCATGCGCTGTGTCGTTTTGGACCGCGTCCGACTCTCATTGAATGGGACACCGACATCCCGCCGCTGCAAACCCTGCTCGATGAGGCGGCTATCGCCGCGGTGGCGCTTGCGGCGAGCCACACCGCAAACCACGCCGCACCACCTTGGATGCAGCCTTTTTATGCCCTCGCTGGCTGAATATCAGCAGGCCATGCATGCCTATCTGCTGGCCGCTCAGGAGGCACCCGAGCCAGTGGCGGGTTGGTGCGCCGGCGATACACCGGCGAGCGCGGCGCGGCTCGCCATCTACCGCAACACCTGCAGCGCGGTCCTGGTCAATGCGCTCCGGTTGAATTATCCAGCCGTACGGCACGTGCTCGGCGGCGAATTCTTCGATGCGCAGGCCGCGCACTTCGCGCGCCGCGAGCCCCCCGCCAGCGCGTATCTCAACGACTACGGCGAGCGCTTTGCGCCTTTCGTGGCCGCGTTGCCGGCGACGGCGTCGCTGTCCTACCTTGCGGACCTGGCGCGGCTCGAATGGGCCGTGAGCCGTGCACTTCACGCGCCCGACCTGCCGGCGCTCGACATCCAGCGCCTGCAGGCACTCGACCCGGAGCAGTTGGCGCAGGTGAGCTTTCGCGCGCACCCCGCCGTCCATGTGCTGGCGCTGCAGGGGCCGGTCGAGCGCATATGGCAGGCCGTGCTCGCGCGCGACGAGGCGGCGATGCGCTGCATCGACCTGTCCGCTGGCAGCGGCTGGGTGCTCGTCGAGCGCGACCCTGCGCACGCGGTGCAGATCGTGCGCCTTCCCGATGCGATCGGGCGGCTGTCCAAACAATTGTTTGCCGGCGTTCCGTTGCACGTCGTGTTCGAGAGCGCCGGGGACGGTCTGCGGGCACTGCAGGATGCGCAAGCCGCGCTGGCCGGCCATCTGGCTGGCGCTCGCCTGGTGGACTTTGCTCTGACGACACCGCCCCGGGAGGGGCCTGCACCATGATGACTTCTTCCATCTCTTCGACCGTGGGCGGTCGCGGCGGCCTGGTGGGCATCATCGAGCGTCTGTATGCTCGGCTTGAGCGGGTGCCTTTCAGCGTCCTCGCCGTGCCGCTGCGTGTGGCGGTGGCGGTCGTGTTCTGGAATTCGGCCCGGGCCCACCTGGCCAACATGGATACGACGCTGGCGCTGTTCGAAGACGAGTACAAGGTGCCGCTGCTGCCTGCCGACTTCGCTGCGCACCTCACCGTCGCCATCGAGGTCAGCACGCCGATCCTGCTGGTGCTGGGCCTGGCGACCCGTCCTGCGGCGTTGCTACTGCTCGCCATGACCGCGGTGATCGAGATATTCGTCTACCCGCAGGCCTGGCCGACCCACATTCAATGGGTCGCCATGATGCTGGTGCTCCTGTGCCGCGGAGCCGGCAGTTTCTCGCTGGATCATCTGATCAGGCGCTGGGCTCGGCGCACGTCCTGAGCGCCTGCGCCTTTTGAGGTGGATCGCCAGCGTCAGGAACTTTGTATCGAAGAGCAAGCGGCCCCCGGCAGCGCCACCTGTACTCCTGAATGCATTGCGCTGAATCGTGTTGTGGCAGCACCTCAGCGCTGTCTTTCCGCCGTTTGACTCACGGAGCCCCGGCCACTAGTGTTGCGCCGCTCTCTATGCTGAAAGCCCACCGCCCATGACCGACACGCCATCCGCCGGGGATGCCCTGCGCAACAGCATCTACAAGCGCTACACCGGCCGGCGCATGGGCCCCGCGCGCCGGCTACTGTATCGATTCGCGGCACCGCTGATTCTCGGTATCGCGCGACTGTGGTGGAGCAGCTGCCGCGTCGTCGCGGTGGTCGGCGAGGAGAATCTGGAGCAGACGCTCGCGCGCTGGCCGTCATTTCTGCCCTGCTACTGGCACCAGCACACCTTGTTCTGCGCGCAGTATCTGCTGCGCCAGCAGCGCCGCCTGCCTGGATTGAAGGTGGGTTTTCTGATCTCCCCGTCGGTCGATGGGGAGCTGGGTGCCATGATTCTGCGTCGCGCCCAGGCGCACGTGATCCGCGGCTCCTCTTCGCGCACCGGCGCGCTCGCGCTCAAGGAGTATTACCACGCGCTGACGCGCGATGCGGTCTCGCCGGTCGTCAGCCCCGACGGGCCGCGTGGTCCGCGCTGGCAATTCAAGCCCGGCGCAGTCCTGCTGGCACAGATGTCCGGGCGGCCGATCCTGCCCATGGCGTATGCCGCTTCGCGTGCCTCCTTCATTCACTGGGATCGTTTCGTGCTCCCCTGGCCGTTTGCGCGCATCGCAATCGCGATCGGTGCGCCCCGTACCGTGCCACGCGTGCTCGACGCGGCCGGTGTCGAGGCTCTGCAGCGGGAGATGACCGAAGCGCTGCGCGCCGCTTTTGTCGCGGCGCGCGCGGCCCTCGGGGAATAACCGCGCCCATGGCCCAGATGCGGGGACTGCTCGTGCTGCTCGCGCTGTGGCTGTACCGGCTGGGGCGCTGCGTGCTCGCGGGCATCGGGCTTGCCTCGCTCGTTGGGCCCTTGGCGGCGGCGATCCTGGTGCTGTTCTGCGCGGCTCTCGAGCTGCAGTGGGCGTTGCGCCTGCTGGCTGCGTTCGCGCTCTGGCGCCTGTGGCACTGGCCGGTGTGGGCGGCCGTCCTGGCTGCCGCGCCGCGCCTGGTGCTGATACTCCCCGGCCTCATCACGACCGGCCTCGCACGCTGGCGCCACCCGCGTCCGCGCTGGTCGGCGACGACGCCGCAGCCCCTACGGACCCCCGCCGAGTCCTGAGAATGTTGCGCTACTGCGTGGCCCGCATACGCACCAAGGGCCACGGGCTCGGCAACGAGCTCGTGCCCTGGGCACGCGCCTTCCTCGCTTCCCAGGTCCTCGGCGCGCGGCTGCTGCCGCCGGCCTTTGGTCTCAATCGGCGCGAGTATTGGCGGCACTTTCATACCCCGCCCGACGACTGGATCTATAACCGCGCCATCGAGCGGCTGTTGCCGAAGGTGTGCTTCACCGAGGCCGACTATCTCGAGCACGGTGGCGACGATGTGGTGACGGCGCTGCGCAGTTTCGCCCGTGCCCGCAATCTGCAGCGTCGCAATGCCTATGTGTTCGTGACCGAAGGACTCTGGGGCGGCTTCCATCACGTCCAGGCGGCGCGTGAGTTCATGCGTGCCACGCTCTATCAGAGCCGCTTTGCCGCCCGCAACCTGCTGCAGGTGCGCGAGCGCATCGATCCGGACAAGATCCTCGTTGGAATGCACGTACGGCTCGGCGACTTCAAGCCCGCAGTGCCGGCGGCGGAGCATCGCGCCGTCGCGAACGTCTCCCTGCCGCTCGAATGGTTCTGCAATATCGCCGAGTCGCTGCGCGCGGCCTTGGGGGACGGGCTGCAGTTCCTGCTGGTCAGCGATGGTGCGCCCGAGCAGCTTCGACCATTGATGCAGCGTGTGCCCTGCATCACGACCGGGGATCTGCCCGATAGCGACTGTTCGGATGTGCTGGCACTCGCGAACAGCGACCTGCTCATCTGCTCGGCATCGACCTACAGCCATCTGGCGGCATTTCTATCCGATTCGCCTTATATCTGGTTTGCGCCGAATCTCTACGAGCATGCCGAGGGCTGTTATTCGGCCGGCAATCCGCAGGCCGATCGCGGACGTGGCGCCAGCCCGCGCCAGCGAGCCATCGACGAATATGTACTACGCCGTGGCGATTGGGTGTCGCGAGGAATTGGCTTGTCGATGGAGGGACGCGTACCAGACTGCCTGACCAGTCTTTTGCGAACGCGGCACGCGGCACGTCGCTGGCAATCCGATCTGACGCGCGGAGGGGTTGCGCCCGTCATTCCATAGCGGCCCGGATTGCTCCGGCCGCACCGCAACCGCTATTGGATGAGGGCCTGGATGGACGGGATCTCCATCTCGGGCCGAGGCAGTACGCCGAAATTGCTGCGGCGATAGTCCAGCGTGAGTTGCGAGAACAGGCCCAGGACATCCATGCCCAGAATGAGCGCGGGTCGGCGATCCAGGCCCCAGAAGTGGAACACGCGGAAGTCGCCGAAAGTCATATAGAAGCTGGTCATGCTCAGGGAGCCGAAGCGCAGCGACGGGATGTAGTGCAGCTCCCCCGCCTGCGAGGTGCCGGTCGCATCGAAGATCGAGGTCGCATAACTGGCTGCACTCGTCGGATATTTGCGCAGCAGCGCCGCGAGCAATGCGGGATTGCCCAGCGTGCGCTGGCTGCCCGTGTCGATGATGGCTTTGACGGGCACCGTGCCAACCTCGCAATCGATCACGAACAGATGGCGTGAGATCAGGTGCGCCGGCATGCTCACTTCAGCGCCCGTGACCCCTCCATTGGCGCCGGCGATGACCAGCCGATCGCGCGCGAAATCCGCAGTCATGGAGCTGTCGGCCAGGCCGTCGATGCCGAGTATGCCGTCGATATCCGCCATCAGCGGACCATTGAGCACGGGCAGGCGCAGATTGCGCATGCGCAGGGCGCCGGATTGGAGTCGCCCGATGACGACGGTGGGCGCCTGCAGAGAGCCGGCGATGCCGTGCACGATCAACCGGGCGTCCTCATCGAGCTTGAGATTCAGCCTCGAGACCAGCGACGCAGCGATGGCCGTATGGTTGGCGCCGCTGTCCACCAGGAAACGGTAGGGTCCCCGCCCATCAATCATCACGCGTGCCACCAGCCGCCCAATTCGATCGGGACTGGTGGGGATGGCGTATTCCGGACCGATCTGCGCGGGCACCGCCGTGGCGGGCGGTGATGAAGGCAGCGATGCGCCCTGTGCCGACACGGCCATCAGGCAGGCGAGCGGCATGAGTCGCCGCGCGACCGCTGAAATTGAAGGCATCCCGCGCAACACCGTGCTCACGATCCTGCGCCTGCACCTTGCGATTCGCAACAGCGTGCACTTATCGCAGTGCGGCCGCAGCATCGCAAGATGACCTGCGCTCCCCGCGCCGGGCATAAAAAAAAGGCGGCGACCCAAAGGCCGCCGCCAGGAGTGATCGCGCCTCGAGACGCTAGAACTTGGCCGAGATCCCCACAAAGACTTCCCGGCCGAGCATGTCGTAGGTCGGATAAGTGTTTGGTGTGCCGGTGCCGGTGACTTCCGTGCCGATGATCGGCGGATCCTTATCGAAGGCGTTGTTCAGGCCCGCTCGCAGGCTCGCATCCCGCCAGAAAGGCCAGATGACCGAAAAGTCGAAGTAGCTGAAGTTGCCGATGCGCGGCTGCGTATAGTCGTACGCGCCTTCTTCGGCGAAGTTCAGCAATGGATTGTTCGAATTGTTGTCGAAACTCGCTGCCCCGATGAAGCGCCAATTTGCCGACAACAGCAACTTGTCCCACGGAGTTTCCCAGTTCAGTCGCAGCGTGTGGCGCCAGCGTGGGTTGACGGAGTTCGTATTGCAGCTGGCACCGAACAAGCCTGCGCAATCGTAGCTTCCCGAGCCGGTAAACGGCGTGCTGATGGAATGCTCCAGGTACGTTCCATTCAGGGTGCCGGTCAGACTGCCGAAAGCGCCCAGGCCGAGCCGGTAGGTTGTCTGCACATCGATACCTGAGGTCAGGCCCGTGCCGGTATTGATATCGGTCTGCAGCACGTAGCCGCCGCCGGCGACTGTCGCGCCTGTCAGTGCGCCGGTGACGGGGTTGCGGACAATCTGGCTACAGTAAGCGCCACTCCCGGTCGCGAGACATTGGTTGAGAATGATATTCGCGGGTATGACGCCTACGAGGCCGAACTGCGCGATGTGCCAGTAATCGATGCTGGCGTAGAAGTTCGGTATCGCGGTGGGCGTGAGGGTAATGCCGATGGAATAGGTGTCTGCCTCCTCGGGCTTCAGCTTGGGATTGCCGCCGATGACCTGGCCGCACTGATCCGACACGCATTGAGGAATCGCACCATAGGTACTGGCGACGATGCCTCCGGTGCGCTCGCAAGTGGCCAGGGGCAGCGACGGTGTGGCGCCGGCGCACGGATCGGTGCCGACGATGGAGGTCTGTCCGTAGGACTGGGCGCTATATAACTCGAACAGGTTGGGCGCGCGAACGGCGCGATCATACGAATAGCGCAGGCGCACGTCGCGCAGCGGTGCGTACTGGACTTCGAACTTGTAGGTATGGGTCGATCCGGATACCGAATAGGCCGAGTAGCGGTCACCCAGATCAACGTCCAGATCCTGTACCCAGGGACGGTCCTGGATCAACGGCGCCCGCACTTCGAGGAAGCCTTCGTCGACTTTTTCGGCCGCATGAATCGGCGTGACCGCGCCGGAAAACCCGGACAGCGCGCCCGAGGCTTCCACAGAGTCGGGCGTGAAGTCATACGTGTCGCCACGGTGCTCGGCGCCGAGATTCGCGCCCACACCATCCGTCGCCAGAGGAGAGGTAATGCCGTACTGCCCCAGTTGGGCGGTGAAATCGATGTGCGCGATGGTCTCGCTATCGGTGCCGTAGCCGGTGCCCGGAGAGTCCAGATACGCCAGCTGCGCGGGTGTGACCCCTCCCTGCGTGAAGATATTCCAGGGGACGCAACCGCCCGTGCTCACCGTGCACGTCGGCGCCGCCGCAGTGCCGGTGGCGAGCAGAGCCTGGCCCATGTTGATGTAATTGAGGTAGTCGGTATTCGCATTGAACAGCTCGGTGTAGTAGTACTGGCCGTAGGCGTCGTAGCTGATGCCGGGGAAAAGATCTCCCGTGCTGCCGACGGCGAGGCGGTAGTTGGTGTGATCGTAAAAGGCCAGACGTCCGCCGCCCTCCACGTTGCGCCGCCCGATGTTGACGATGGCGAGACCGTCGGGATTGGTGCCGGGCGAGGCCGCATCGGCAGAGATCATCGCCGGCGAGCACAACGTCGCCTGCTCCTGGGCGCTCAGTAACGGATTGGTGCAATTGATGCGATAGAGATTATCGTCACTGTAGGGATAGGAGTTCTTGAAGGCGGCCGAAGGACCGACCAGTTCCTCCGTGCGGTCATCCATGAACGTCCCCGTCATATACGGATTGACGAAGGAATTGACCGTGACGTGTGCATTGAAGCCCGCGTTCCAGCGCGTGTCGGCGCGCTGCATGTATTCATAGGGCTGTGGATTGAACTCGAAGGGCGGGACGGTGCCGGGCGTTCCCCACGGCACGAAGGAAGTACCCGAGACGCTGTACTCACTGCCGGCATTGGGCCCGTTGAAAGGCGAGAAATAGTTGGCATTGGACGTCCCTATGCAGGCGAAGGTGCCATCGCCATTTGAAACCAGCTGGCAATTGGCGAAGTCGCGCGTTCCATCCCCGATCGGATCCTGGTGATGCCAGGTGACATAGCCGGTGATGTTGCCGTTGCCGTCCGCCATGTTGGTGCCAAGCAGAACCGATAAGTCGCGCTTGTAGCCGTCCTGAACGCCGCCGCTGGGGGCGCTGAACGCTGGAGTCGAAGGCCCCACGTCTGCTTGCGTGCCGGCATCCAGTGCCTGAATGGCGGTGTTGCCGTTGTCGTGATCGAAGAAGCCATATTGACCGTCGACTTCGATGCCCTGGAAATTCTTCTTCATGATGAAATTGACGACGCCGGCGACCGCGTCCGAGCCGTAGACGGCGGAAGCGCCTCCTGTGACCACATCGACGCGTTCGATCATGATCGCCGGTATCTGATCCAGGTCGGCGGCGGGATTCGGATTTTCAGAGTTAGGATCACCGATATACAGCCGCTTGCCATCCACCAACACAAGCGTGCGCTGCGGGCCCAGACCTCGCAGGTCCGCCGTCGCGACGCCGCCGGCGGCGGTCAATGGATTCTGGCCGTTACCGAGGTCGGCGCCCGAGGAGATGACGTTTTGCGGCAGCTGATTGATGACGTCCGTGGTATCGGAACGTCCTTCCTGGAGGATCTCCTGATTGCTGACCGCCGTGATCGGGCTGGTGGCCGACATGTTGGCCGGCACGGGGATCCGTGAGCCGGTGACGACCACCTCCTGCAGCGTCGTGTTGGACTCCGCGGCCTGATCGGCCGGTGGCGTGGGGGGCTGGTCCGTCTGCGCGACCAGCGTGCGCTCGTCGAAGCGACTCGGTGTGCTTTGATTGGACTGCGCGGCTACATCGCTTCGCGCTAGCTGTATGGTCTTGTGGGCCCGTGCTGTCTGGGCCTGGGCGGATTGCGCAGTGTGGGTTGACTGGATGATCTGGATACCAGCCTGCACCGCAGCCTGCACGCCGGCCTGAACGGCCGCCTGGTGGCTGACGTCGGCGGGTTGCGCCTGCGCGCCGAAACTCAGCGCGCCGCCGGCGATCAGCAGTGCCGCGAGGCCGAATCGGCGTTTGGTGTTTGGCCTCAATACATCAAAGAGAATCCCTGACGGATCTGGCATGACTGTCTCCCAAAGAAATCAGGATCCGGCCAATGCATCTGGAGTTGAATCAACTGGTGAATGTGGGCCGCGATCCTTACACCCAATACAAACACAGCGATGCCTCGAAGTGCTCGAGCGTGGTCGATTGGTGAGAGAAAGCGAACACGAGCAACGAGACCTGATGCTGCTCCTAGTGGATCAAGCATAATCCCGGCTATTGCTGTCGTACAGCGTCTCGTGGTATGGGGGCAACAGGAGATGTGAAGAGTTGTGAAGGCTCGCTCTAAGTAACCCATTTGTTATCAGTTTTCGGTGTTGGGTATTACTACCTATCGTAGGAATCATCTGACATCGCAAAATCAGTGGGTTTATGGCGGTCTCTGAACGGAATTGCGTAGCGCCATTGCAGATTATGTGCAGCTGCCTTGCGCCTCTGCGTCAGCAGGACCTGCGAAAGGGTGCCGTCACGGCTGCGGCTCGAACGTACGGGAACGCCGCCGTCTTATCTTCGCCAGCGCAACATCCGTCCGGCTTGCTTTTATTTTTTGCGCCGTGTTGGCTTGGGGGCTGCAGCCGGAGGGTCATCTGCATCGAGGTGAATCGCTCCATTGAAATCGAAGCGACTCACGAGCAGCGGTGCGCCACTGTCCAGTGCGCTGGCCGCGGAGATGCAGAAGCCGCGCGCGCGCACGCCGAGCCGATGCACACCATCCTGCACCGGCAAAACCCGCGCAGTTAGCATATCGATCGTGCAGTGGTCATCACCGCGCGTGGAATACAGGCGCCGCTCACCTTCGAAGATCACCGTGACATTGGTGGCCACGTTGCGCGCACTGCCGGCGCGAGGCGCGGCATCGATGCCGAAGATGAACAGCAGGTGATGCGTGTGTTGCGTGCCGCTGAAGCTCACACGCAGGCCGCGACCGTCGGGCCGCGCGCCGCCATCACAGCGCAGCGCGGCGCCATGCCAGTCGACATCCAGCGTCGTGGCCCCCCGCAGCCGCGCGGACAGGAACGCGCCACGCTGCATACGACAGGCGTCGGGAGCTGCGGCCGTCGGCAGCGCTGTCAGGCCGGACGCCGCGGGTGCAGCCGCCACGGCCGGCGCCGATGCTGCCGGCGCCGTGGGGGCTGCCGATGCTGCCGATGCTGCCGATGCCGCCGACGCGGCGACCCAAGATGCAGCCGCGAGCGTGACGAGCAGCGCCGCGCATGCACCGTGCGTGAGCACGCCGGCCAGCCACGCGCGCGACGCCGCTCGCACGCCCCTTGGCGGTGCAGTCCGATGGTTTTGCATGGGCCAGAGTGTACGGGAGCGCTCAATCCATGCCAGCAGCGCGAAGGGGCGCAACCTTGCTGTAGACTGCCGCTCCCCGGGCGGCCCCCCATCGCCGAGGTGTCGATGCCGAAACAACTCATTGAAATCTACTCCATCATTCCCGAGGCCATCGGACGGCTGCCCGAGCTCGCGAATAATCTGTTCTTCAGCTGGCATCGGCCGATGCGCGCGCTGTTCGAGGACCTCAATCCCGAGCTGTGGAGCCAGGTCAATGGCAATCCGCGCCTGATGCTGCGCGTGGTGGGCCAGGAGCACTTGGAGCTGGCGGCGTCCGATCCGCGCTATCAGGAACGCTACCGCAAGGTGCTGGAAGCCTTCGACCGCTATATCAACGAGCCGCGGCGCGCCGATGAGCCGCTGATCGCGTACTTCTGCGCCGAATACGGCTTTCACGAAAGTTTCCCGATCTACTCGGGCGGCCTGGGCATTCTCGCCGGCGACTACTGCAAGGCTGCGAGCGATGAGAAGCTGAATTTCGTGGCGGTCGGCCTGCTCTACACGCAGGGCTATTTCTCCCAAACCGTCGACAACGACGGCATACAACACGCCAATTACGCCGAGAACGATCCGCGCGATCTGCCGGTCGAGCCGGTGCGCGACGAGCAGGGCGAGTGGCGCAAGATCTGGGTGCGCATTGCCGGGCGCGAGGTGTACGCGCGCCTGTGGCTGGCTAAGGTCGGCCGCGTGTCGGTGTACCTGCTCGACACCAATTGCCCGGAGAACGCTGCCGAGGATCGTCAGATCACCTACCGGCTCTACGGCGGGGATGCCTCCTTGCGTATCCGCCAGGAGATGATGCTCGGGCTCGGAGGGGTGCGCGCGCTGCGGGCCGTGGGACTTGCGCCCAAGGTGTGGCACATGAACGAAGGCCATGCGGCCTTCCTGATCCTCGAGCGCGTGCGCGAATGCATGCGGGAGAGCGGCCTGGAATTCGCCGCGGCGCTCGAGGCGGTGGCGACGCAGTGCGTGTTCACCACGCACACCCCGGTCGCCGCCGGTCATGATGCCTTCGACACTGGCCTGTTCCTGCACTGTTTTCAGGACTTCCTGCTGCTGCTCGGTATGCCGGCCGAGGCCGTGCTCGCGTTGGGGCGCGCGCCGAATGCACCGCAGATGTTCAACATGACGCATCTGGCGCTGAACGGTGCGCGCGGCATCAACGGCGTGAGCCGCATTCACGGTGCGGTGTCCTCGCGGCTGGTGGCCGATCACTGGCCGGAGGTGCCGCCGGCGGAGAATCGCGTCGGCTACGTGACCAATGGCGTGCACGTGCCGACCTTCCTGTCGCAGACCTGGAGCCGCTACTTCGACGACAAGCTCGGCGTGCAGTGGCGCAATCACATGTCCGACGTGAAGGTCTGGCGTCCCCTGGAGGCCGCGCCGGACGCGGAGTTCTGGCAGATCGCGCAGCAGATCAAGGTGCGCATGCTCACGGGCGTGCGAGCGCGCCTGGCGCGCGAGTACGCTGCCAAGGGGTTCTCGCCCATGCAGCTGCGTCACATCACGCGGCTGCTCGATCCGGCGCGACCCAACGTGCTCACGCTCGGCTTCGCACGCCGCTTCGCGACCTATAAGCGCGCCTCGCTGCTGCTGCGCGATCGCGCCCGCCTGGCGCGCCTGGTGAAGAACGAGGAGCGCCCGGTGCTCATCTTATTCGCCGGTAAGGCGCATCCGGCCGACGTGCCCGGCCAGCAGGTGCTGCGCGAGATCAAGCTGCTCACCCTCACGCCCGAGTTTGCCGGCCACGTGGTGTTCCTCGAGGACTATGACCTGCAGCTGGCGCGCTGGCTGGTGACCGGCGTGGACGTGTGGCTCAACACACCGGTCGCGCCGCTGGAGGCCAGCGGTACCTCGGGCATCAAGGCCGCCATCAACGGCCGGCTGAATGTGTCGATCCTCGATGGCTGGTGGGCCGAAGGCTTCGCCCAGGACAATGGCTGGGGCATCCCGGCCGCCGACGTGCTGGACGCCGAGCGGCGCGATGCGCTCGACGCGGGCGCGATGCTCGATACGCTGGAAGAGGAGGTCGTGCCGCTCTACTACCAGCAGAACGGCCAGGGCTACTCGCAACGCTGGGTGCAGCGCTGCAAGCGCGCCATCATGACCGTGATCCCGCACTTCAACATGGGCCGCGTGGTGCAGGACTATGCGCGGGGTCTCTATTACCCGGCGGTCAAGCACCACGCGCGCCTGATGCAGGACGGCGCTGCCGCGGTCAACGCCTTTGCTCTCTGGAAGGAGCGCGTGCGCGAGCATTGGTCCGGCGTGGGCCTGCGCTACCTGTCCGACCTGCCGCGCGAGTTGCCGCGCGCCGGCTCGCTGAGCCTCACCGTGGCCGCAACGCTCAATGGACTGGCGAGCGAGGATGTGCGCGTCGAGTTCGTCGCGCAGCGGCTGCTGCCGCGCGCACGCCAGGAGTCCCCGCTGCTCGCTTCCTACCGTGCCAGCGATCGGGCCGATGAGGTCTGGCGTGTACCGATGCGTCCCACCGGCAAGACCGACGCGGAGGGGGCGAGCGTGTATGAGCTGAGCGCCGCTCCGCACGACAGCGGTCAGTACGCCTTCGAGATTCGCATCTACCCCTGGCACGAGCTGCTCACGCAGCCCTTCGAGCTGGGGTTGCTCAAGCGGCTCTGATGGATGAGTGGCGCTGATGAGCACGGACGCCTCAGCGCCGGGCACTGGCAAGGGCACCGGTCTGCCCGGCGCGCTCTGGCCGCGCGGGCCGGTCGAGCAACGCGAATTCCTGCGCGATCCGTCGGGCCGCGCCATCAGCTACGCCGAGGCCCGCGCGCGCTGTGCACAGCTGGCGCACGCGCTCGCGGGCCTGAAGGTGCGCGCCGGTGATCGCGTTGCCGTGCAGGTCGAGAAAAGCGCCACTGCCGTGCTGCTGTATCTGGCGGTGCTGCGCCTCGGCGCCGTCTATCTGCCGCTGAACACGGCCTACACCGAGGCGGAGCTCGAGTATTTTCTCGGCGACGTCGAGCCGGCGCTGCTGGTGTGCACCCCGGAGCGTGCCGCCGCCCTGCAGGGGCTCGCCGCGCGTCTGCGGCTGCCCGCCGTCGCGAGCCTGGGCAGCGACGGCGAATCCGGCACTCTCATCGACGCCGCCGCGTCACAGTCAGCGCAGTTCGAGGACGTCCCGCGCACCAGCGCAGATCTCGCCGCCATCCTCTACACCTCCGGCACCACCGGGCGCTCCAAGGGCGCCATGCTCACGCACGGCAACCTCATCGCCAATGCGCGCACCCTGGCCACGCTGTGGCGCTTCACAGCCGCGGATCGCTTGCTGCATGCGCTGCCGCTGTTTCATATCCACGGCCTGTTCGTCGCGATCAACGTGACCCTCGCCGCTGGGGGCAGCGTGCTGCTGTTGCCGCGGTTCGACGCCACGCTGCTATTGCATCATCTGCCTGACGCGACGGTGCTGATGGGCGTGCCCACGCACTACCTGCGCCTGCTGGCCAATCCAGCGCTGACGCGCGAGGCCAGCGCGCACATGCGCCTGTTCATCTGCGGTTCCGCGCCGCTTCTGCCCGAGACGCACCGGGCCTTTCGTGAGCGCACCGGGCACGCCATTCTCGAGCGCTATGGGCTCTCCGAGACGGGCATGAATTGCTCCAACCCGTACGAGGGCGAGCGCCGGCCCGGCTCGGTGGGCCTACCGCTGCCGGACGTGCAGCTGCGCATTGTCGATCCGGGCGGCGCCCAAGTGGCCGGCGTCGGCATGATCGAGGTGCGCGGTCCGAACGTGTTCGCCGGCTACTGGCGCAACCCCGAGCGCACGCGCGAGGCCATCCGCGCGGACGGATACTTCATCACCGGGGATTTGGGACAGCGCGACGCCGACGGTTACGTGACCCTCGTCGGGCGCGCCCGCGATCTCATCATCAGCGGCGGGTACAACGTCTATCCGCGTGAGGTGGAATTGGAGATCGATGCGCTGCCCGGAGTGCTCGAATCGGCCGTCATCGGCCTGCCGCATCCCGATCTGGGCGAAGCTGTCACCGCGGTCGTCGTGCCGGCCACTACCACCGGCGAGGCCGCCGCGGCCCCGCTGCTGGCCGCCCTGCGTCAGCGGCTCGCCGGCTACAAGCTCCCCAAGCGCGTGCTATTCGTCGCAGAGCTGCCGCGCAACGTCATGGGCAAGGTACAGAAGGCGCAGCTGCAGCGGACCTACGCGGAGCTGTATGTTGCGACGCAGCACTGACCGCAGCACTGACGCTGATACCGCCACCGTGGCCCGTGCGGTGGGCGGGGCGTGCAGCCGAGAGCCCGGCCGTTGTCAGCGGCCGCGCCGGTACGTGGGTTTTTCGACCGACGTATCAGTCCGCGCATTGCCGGCGGGGCGCTGCAACAGGCGCTGCTACTATAGTTAAAACAGCCCCTTGCAGACCGACCCATGGCCAATCCCCCGTCGCGCGCGTCCTCGGGACGTTACGTCAGTCGCCTCACCAGTGGCGCGCTGGCGGTCGTCATGGCCGGTGGGCGCGGCGAGCGGCTGCGTGATCTGACCCTGCATCGCTGCAAGCCTGCGACACCCTTCGGCGGCAAGTTCCGCATCATCGACTTCGTGTTGTCGAACTGCGTGAACTCAGGCATCCGGCAGATCTTCGTGATGACGCAATACAAGGGGCAGTCGCTCATCCAGCACGTGCAGCGCGGCTGGAGCTATCTCAGAGGCGAGTTCGGTGAGTTCATCGACGTGGTGCCCGCGCAGCAGCAGATCGGCCCGCTGTGGTACCGCGGCACCGCCGATTGCGTCTACCAGAATCTCGACCTGATCCGCGCGCTGCGTCCCAAGCACGTGCTGGTGCTGGCCGGCGATCACATTTACAAGATGGACTATGGTCCGATGGTCGCCTACCACGTGGAGAAGGGCGCCGACATCACCGTCGGGGTGGTCGAGGTACCGTGCGAGAAGGCGAGCGAATTCGGCGTGCTCACCACGACCGAATGGAATCGCGTGACAAACTTCAATGAGAAGCCGAAGAACCCCGATTCGATCCCCGGCCGTCCCGGCGTGACGCTCGCCTCCATGGGCATCTACATCTTCAATGCGCGCCTGCTGGAGAAGCTGCTGATTGCCGATGCCGCGGACGAGCAGTCGCAGCACGACTTCGGCCGCAATGTCATCCCCGCGGCCATCAAGATGCTGCACGTGGTTGCCTATCCGTTCACCGACGTCAAGACGCGGGCGCAGAACTACTGGCGCGACGTCGGCACCGTCGATGCCTACTACGATGCCAACATCGAGTTGGTGCACGTGGCCCCGGAGCTCAACCTCTACGACGAGGAATGGCCCATCTGGACCTATCAGCTGCATCAGCCGCCGGCGAAATTCGTGCTCGACGAGGAAAACCGGCGCGGCATTGCCGTGAACTCCATGGTTTCGGGCGGCTGCATTATCTCCGGCGCCGCCGTGAATCAGTCGCTGCTGTTCTCCAACGTGCGCGCCGAGGAGCACTCGTCCATCTTCCGCTCCGTGGTGCTGCCGAACGCCAAGATCGGTGCCGGCTGCATCGTCAATCATGCCATCCTCGATGAGGGCTGCGAGATTCCCGACGGCATGCGCATCGGCGTGGATCGCGAGCAGGATGCGCAGCGCTTCTTCGTGACCGAGCATGGCGTAGTGCTGGTGACCCCCGACATGCTCGCAAGGCTGCCGCGCACGCCATGAGCGAGCCGGCCGCTACGCGGCTGCTTGCACAGCGGCGCGCCGGCGTGCTGCTGCATCCCACGGCGCTGCGCGGGGTGGCCGGACATCAGCGCGGCGGTCTGGGCGCAGCCGCGCGCGGCTTCATCGACTGGCTCGCCAGCGCTGGCTTTTCCATCTGGCAGGTGCTGCCGCTCGGCGATCCGGGCATGAGCGGCTCACCCTACTGGGCGCGATCGGACATGGCCGGCGAGCCCGCCATGATCGACTCCGCCGAGCTGCCCGATGCCAACCACGACGCCGCCGACTACCAGCGCTTTCTGTCGGAAAACCACGATTGGCTCGAAGCCTTCGTGCTCTTCGATGCGCTCGCCGAGCACTTCCGCGCCCCCTGGTGGGACTGGCCGACCCCATATCGCAGCCGTGATGCTGCGGCGCTCGCCGAGTTCGCCCAGCGCCAGTCCGGCGCGCTCGAGCAGCGCCGGCGCGTGCAGTGGCACTTCGATTGGCAGTGGCGCGGACTGCGCCGCTATGCCGCCGAGCGCGGCGTGCTGCTGTTCGGCGATCTACCGATCTATGTCGCGCCCGACTCGGTCTCCACCTGGGCGCATCCCGGACAATTCCAGCTCACGCCCGAGGGCCGTCCCGCGCTGCTCGCCGGCGTGCCGCCCGATTACTTCTCCGCCGATGGCCAGCTGTGGGGCAATCCGCTCTACGACTGGGAGCAGGCGCAGCGCGATGGCTTTCAGTTCTGGCGCACGCGTCTGAATCATCAGCTGCGCCGCTTCGATCTGCTGCGCATCGACCACTTCCGCGGGCTCGCCGCCTACTGGGCCGTGCCCGCCGGCGCCAGCACCGCCCGCGAAGGCCACTGGCGTCCCGCGCCCGGTCACGCGCTCTTCCAGGCGCTCGCTGCCGAGCATCCCGACCTGCCGTTGGTGGCCGAGGACCTCGGTTTCATCACCGATGACGTCCACGCCCTGCGGCGCGACTTCGGTCTGCCCGGCATGCGCGTGCTGCAGTTTGGCTTTGACGGCGCGCGCGACAATCCGCACGCGCCGCATAACCTGACGCTCGATCTGGTCGCCTACACCGGCACGCACGACAACGACACCACCGTCGGCTGGTACCGTCGTCTCGACGCCGAGAGCGCGCAGCGCGTGCAGTTTTACCTGGATACTCCGCCCGGCCGCGTGCCCGACAGCCTCATGCGCGCCTGCCTCGCCTCGGTCGCGCACCTGGCCATGCTGCCCGCGCAGGACCTGCTGCAGCTCGATTCCTCCGCGCGTTTCAACACCCCCGGCACTGCGGCCGGCAACTGGACCTGGCGGCTGCCTCCCGGCAGCCTGACCGCCTCGCTCGCGGCGCACTTCCGCGAGCTCAACCGCATCTTCGACCGCCTGCCTGCATCGCCGCAGCAATCCCAGGGCACGCCGTTCCCGCCGGGTTATCCTGTGGCATCGGCATGAAAGCGCACACCACCACCTCGACCGGCCCCTCGCTGGCCCCGCCGCGGGCGCTGTACGCGCTATGCGTCCTGTGCGCGAGCCTGGCCGGCTGCGCGACCCTGGCCCCGCACCTCGTCGCACCCGAGGTCACGCTCACCAGCGTGCGCTTCGAGGGCGGCAGTCTTTCGCATCAGCGGGTGCGGCTCACCGCGCACGTCTATAACCCCAACGATCGTGCCATCGCCGTGGAGAGCTTGACTGCCGATGTCGAGCTGAACGGCATGGATTTCGCGAGCGGCCAGACGGAAGGCCCGTTCGTGCTGCCCGCGCAGGGCGCCTACGACGTCGTGCTCGACGTCACCGCCGACATGGGCACCGGCATCATCGCGCTCGCAGGCCGCATGTCCCATCGCGATCTGCCCTACCGCGTGCATGGCGAAGTCCACCTGCAGCGCGGCCTCGTGCGCCTGCTGCACTTCTCGCACGAGGGCGATCTGCGTCTCTAAGGGCCGCGGCGCAGCGTAGTTGCCGCTGGATGACCCCGGGGCGCACCATCAGACAAAGCTAGGTAGCTCGGCTGCCTAAGCATAACGAGGGGAGGGGGGCATGATGTCAACCGCGATCGGTCCAGCGGCGGAGCACTCGACGCAACTTCGCCGCGCCGTACTGGCGGCGACGATTGGGACGACGATCGAATGGTACGACTTCCTTCTCTACGGCGTGGTCACCGGCCTCGTATTCGCCCGGTTATTTTTCCCTACCTCGGACCGGTTGGTCGGAACATTGCAGGCTTTCGCGGTCTATGCGGTCGGTTTCATAGCGCGGCCAATCGGCGCGGCGATCTTCGGCCATTACGGCGATCGCCTGGGTCGCAAGGGTGCGCTGATCGCGACGCTGCTGCTCATGGGTGTCGCCACCTTCCTCGTCGCGCTGGTGCCGACCTATGCGCAGGTCGGCATCTGGGGTGCGGTCGCATTGACCGTGCTGCGTTTCATCCAGGGCGTCGGCGTGGGGGGTGAATGGGGCGGCTCGGTGCTGCTCTCCACGGAATGGGCACGCTCCGACAAATCGCGCGGCTTCATCGCGTCCTGGCCGCAGTTCGGCATACCGTGCGGCCTGTTTCTCTCCAACCTTGCGGTGCTGGCCGTCAGCCGCCTATCCGGTGATCAATTCATCCGCTGGGGCTGGCGCATACCCTTCCTGCTCAGCGCAGTGCTCGTGGCGATTGGACTGTACATCCGCCTCGGAATTCTCGAGAC
>Ga0134126_10002119_pt1 | contig 25201 bp, 25 predicted proteins | sample KB31752_FD_96881 | JGI IMG/M metagenome (GOLD analysis project Ga0134126, IMG submission 96881) | Terrestrial soil microbial communities with excess Nitrogen fertilizer from Kellogg Biological Station, Michigan, USA - KB3-175-2 | ecosystem: Environmental > Terrestrial > Soil > Unclassified ... | reverse complement strand
TGTCATTGCCTTGCTGGTCCCAACCTATTCACGCCCGCGCCCAACGCCGCCCACAATCTCTCAAAGCCAGCCGCAAACATCCTCTACTCAAGCCAGGTTGACGAACCCTGGTAACAGAGTTCCTGTGCAGATCGTCGCACATCGAAAAAGATTGATCCATCGAGCCAGAGCTGTTGAGGTGCGACAGGACGTTTTCCCCAGTCCCGAACCATTGTCAGAACAGGAGAAGCTCATGCTTCGCTATCTCTCGGCAACACCGCGTCAGGAACTGTTGGCACAAAGCCATCCTGATCCACTGCCAGATGAAAAAGCACTGGAAAACGAGTCTCAGCCCCGGTACTAGCAAGTTAAGCGATCCATAGGAGATATCAATGAAACGGTTATTCCCGCTGGTTTTTCTACTCACTGCGATTTCGGTGAGCCTGGCCCAAAATGAACCCAAAAAGCAGGAACAAGGAAGCAGGCCCGCTTCCACTAATTCTGAAGCGCCGCATCAAACTGCTTACAAACTCGAGTTCAAGCTTTTTGAATTGGACGACGGTAAACGCGTGAACCAGCGTGACTTTACGTTGATGGCCAATGCCTTCGACCACTCGGGACCATCGAGCAACCTTCGTAGCGGTACACGGGTGCCAGTAAGCATTCCAGGAGAAAAACCTAACTACATCGATGTCGGCTTCACCGTGAACTGTCAGCTCGTAACCCAGGGAAGTACGCTCGCAGCCAGCATCAGAATGGAGGTGAGCAGCTTTGCTCTTCCAGAGCAAAGCTCTGAGGCGCACCCTATGGGAATGCCGGTCTTGCGCAGTAGTAATTTGAACCTGGAAACCGTGATTACCCCGGGAAAACCACAAGTCATCGCAAGTATTGATGACGTGAACAGCAAAAAGCGCATGCAGGTTGAGGTTACAGCCACCAGGCTCGATTAGCATCTTTTGGCCATACTTCGCGAGGCATCCTCAGGGATGCCTCGCCCTTCAACAAACATCTCATTGCTTTCCGGCCTTTGAACCTGCAAAATCGTAGCTGAGGCGCGTTCTTCTCAGGTGATCCGACTCCGTCCCATTCTTCTGCTTGCGGTGGCGATGTTTGCGATGGCGCAAACGTCACCCCGTTCGGCGTCTGCGCCTGCGCTTGCTGCCGCCCAAGAAGACATAAATCGAGGAGATTTTCATGCCGCCGCTGCCGCATACCAGACATTAACTGAGAAAGAACCACTGCTTGCGGAAGCACACGCGGGTCTGGTGCAAAGCCTTCTGAAGCTGGATGAAGTCGACGCCGCTGAACAGGCTTCGCGAAAAGCCGCTGACGCGTTGCCTCAATCAGCTATCGTGCTCGCTGCCGACGGCGACGTGAAATTTCGTCGAGGCCTGCTGGTGGATGCCCGGGACCGATACCAGGCGGCGCTTCGTCTTGACGAAAAGTGCGCAAGAGCATGGCTGGGCATGGGACGAATTGATGCGGCCGAGTCACATCGTGCAAAATCCCGCGAGGCCTTTGCCCGCGCTCATGAACTTGATCCCGGCGATGGCGACATTCTTTACTACTGGGCTATCGGGCTGCCGTTTCCTCAGACTGTCGCGCAGCTCCAGAAACATCTGGCCGAGTACCGCAATGATGAGGAGAAGGAACGTCACGAGCGCGAGTACATTGAGTTCCTGAAGGCGCTGGCCGGGCGCAAGGTTTGGATTCCCGCCCGCGAAGTGCCGAGTGCTGAAATCAAATTGCGGGCGATCGTACCAGGAGTGAAGGACGGCACCCGGGCCTATTCCATACAGGTCAAGCTCAACAATCGCGCAACTGGCAACGTGATGCTCGATACCGGCGCATCTGGATTGACCATATCCTCAAAGTTGGCGGAAAAAGCCCATGCTACCTGGCTCTCCGACCATTCGATTGAGGGTGTAGGTAACTCAGGGCCAGCCAAAGGCTATGAAGCCTGGGTCGACAAAGTCACGATCGGCCCGCTGGAATTTCACGATTGCCACGTCCACGTCACTCCACGAAGCAGCGCAGACTTCGACGGGATGATCGGGACCGATGTCTTTGAAAAGTATCTTGTGAAAGTTGACTTTTTGGCGCACAAGCTGCGGCTCCAACCCATGCCTCCAGCTATGGACAGGGATTCGTTCACTCCTTTTTACCGTTTTGGCCACATCATGCTGATGCCCACCAGCGTGGGCGACACGGCGCATGGATTGTTTGTTCTTGATACCGGCTCTGTCACCAACTCCATGTCGCCAGGTCTGGCGCGCCAGATCGGCACGCTTCATAGTTCCGACATTCTGGTGAATGGAATGAGCGGCAGTGTCACGAATGTCTTTACAGTGGACGAAACTGTGCTCCAGTTCTCCCGATTTCGGCAGCCTCACGAGAACATGATCATTTTCGATCTCCATGGCGTCAGCAAGGATCTCGGAACGGAAATTTCCGGGCTCATCGGATTCGTTACTTTCAAAAACATGACGATTACCATCGATTACCGTGATGGGCTGATCGATTTTGATTCCAAGCCTTAGAAGCACTTCGCCGCTAAACATCTACCTGGAGTGTGCACTCCTCATGCGCGAAAGCGTATTATGTTGCGTCCTTCACTTCTTTTCTTGAGGAGCTGACTGCCGCTTATGAAGTTCTGGAAACACGGCCTTGGCCTGACCTGCATTTTCTGTCTCTCGCTTTTACCTGTGGCGCATTCGCAAGCAACGCCGCAGGGTTCGTCTGAACAGAAACAGCCAAAGAAATCTTCGACAGGCACGCAAGCCAAGCCGCAGAAGACCGTGGCGCCCAAGCCCTCTGCGCCAGGCGCTCCGGCGCCATTGGTGGATGAGAAATTATTTGGAGCGATGCGCTGGCGACAGGTTGGCCCCTTCCGAGGCGGTCGTGTGCTGGCAGTGATAGGCGTGCCGGGAGAGCCCAATGTTTTTTATTTCGGAGCAGTCGCCGGCGGAGTGTGGAAGAGCACGGACGCAGGCGCAAACTGGCAGCCCCTCTTCGATAAGCAGGACATTGCCTCCATCGGAGCCATTGCGGTTGCGCCCTCGGATCACAACATCATTTACGTCGGCACCGGGGAAGCCTGCATTCGCGGCAATATTACGTATGGGAACGGTGTATACAAGTCGGTCGATGGTGGCAAATCATGGAAGAACGTGGGTCTCAAGGATTCCCGGCATATCGGCGCGGTGATCGTGGATCCCAAAGATCCCAACATTGCCTTCGTCGCGGCCCTGGGTCATGCTTACGGGCCAAGCGAGCAGCGCGGACTTTTCCGGACCATCGATGGGGGAAAAACCTGGCAAAAAGTCCTTTATAAAGACAACAAAACCGGCGCGATCGATGTCGTTTTTGACCCTTCCAATCCCAACACACTGTTCGCCGCGCTTTGGGAGGTGTATCGCAATCCCTGGAGCTTAAATAGCGGTGGCCCGGGTAGCGGCCTCTACAAATCCACTGATGGCGGCACTACGTGGACTCGCCTCGAAGGCCACGGTCTTCCGCCAGGGATCGTGGGCAGAATCGGTGTGTCCGTCTCCGGAGCCGATTCGAACCGCGTCTACGCCATGGTCGAATCCAAGGAGGGCGGGCTGTTTCGCTCGGATGATGGCGGCGATAGCTGGGTTCGCATCAACGAGGATGGCCGCCTGCGCCAGCGCCCATGGTATTTCTCCCACGTCTTTGCTGATCCCAAGTCTGCGGACACGGTTTATGTTCTGAACACGGGGATGTTGCGCTCCACCGATGCCGGCCGAACATTTAATCTCCTGCCCGCGCCGCACGGCGATCACCATGGCCTGTGGATTGACCCGGATGATCCACGCCGCATGATCAATGGCGACGATGGAGGCGCTACGGTCTCAACCGATGGTGGCAACACCTGGACGACTCAGAATAACCAGCCCACGGCGCAGTTCTATCACGTGATTACCGACAACCGCTGGCCGTATTACATCTACGGCGCGCAGCAGGACAACAGCACCATCGCCATCAAAAGCTACGATGATAATGGCGTGATCGGCAAGGAAGACTGGTTTCCGGTTGGGGGTGGCGAGAGCGGCTATATTGCGCCATATCCGCCAGACCCTGACATCGTTTTTGCCAACGCGGAAGATTTCACGACCCGTTTTGATAAACGCACCGAACAAGTGGTCGACATATCGGTTTATCCGCTTGATGTTTCGGGCAATGCCGCAGACAAGCTTTTGCACCGCTTCAACTGGACATCACCTTTGCTGATTTCTCCGCACGATCCTAATGTTCTTTATACGGCTGCAGAGCGGGTCTTCAAGTCCACGGACATGGGACAAAGTTGGACGGCGATCAGCCCTGATTTGACGCGCAATGATAAGTCCAGGCAAAAGCCCTCCGGCGGCCCTATCACTCTGGACATCACCAGCGTTGAGTACTATGACACTGTGTTCGCCGTCGCCGAGTCGCCGGCAAAAAAGGACATGATATGGGCGGGAACTGATGACGGGCTCGTACAACTGACTACGGATGGCGGCCAGCACTGGGCCAATGTCACTCCCAAAGACATGCCGGAATGGAGCATGATCAGCATTGTTGAGCCTTCCCATTTCGATGCCGGGACGGCTTACATTGCAGTTGACCGGCACAAACTCGACGATCTGCGCCCAATGATTTTTCGTACTCGCGATTCGGGAAAGACCTGGATTATGATCGCGAACGGGATCCCGGACGGGTCCTACGTGCACTCCGTCCGCGAGGACCCGAAACGCAAGGGCCTTTTGTTTGCGGGAACGGAAAGCGGAGTTTACTTTTCCATTGACGATGGCGGCCACTGGCAGCCGCTTAAGCTGAACCTGCCCACCGTCCCTATCCATGATTTGACGGTCCACGGAGATGACCTGGTTGCGGCAACGCATGGGCGATCATTCTGGGTGCTGGATGACATCACTCCCTTGCGCCAGGTCGAAGCGGGTTCGGTGAACTCTGACATGATTCTGTTCAAGCCGGAAACGGCAATCAGACTGCATTTGCCGGATTCGGTTGACCGCCGCGGCCCCGTCGGAGATAATCCGCCGCCGGGAGCCATTATCAGCTACTACTTCAAGAACGCTCCCAGGGATGAAGTAAAACTTGAAATCTTCGATAAGTCGGGAAAGCTTGTACGGCGCCTGTCCAGTAAGGAAAAGAAAGAGTTTGAGCAGCCGCCCGAGTGGCCGGATCAGGTGAAGGAAGTCACCACAATTCCTGCCGGACCAGGTATGAACCGTTATGCCTGGAACCTTCGCTGGGAAGCGCCTGTGAAAATTCCCGGGGCCTTCTATAGCGACCAGGGCCCACAGGGTCCCATTGCCATGCCGGGTGAGTACACAGTGAAGTTGTCCATCGGAGATCAGAGCCAGACTCAACCGCTGCAGATCATAAACGATCCGCGAGCCAGGAACGTCAGCGGGGAAGATCTGCAGAAGCAGTTCGATCTGGCGATGCAGGTGCGTGATGCCAACGCGGAACTGCATCAGGCTGTCAATCAGGTTCGAACGATGCGAGGGGAACTCAAGGCGATTCACGGCCGCTTTGACGACGATCCTAAACTTAAAGCTTTGGTTGAACAGGCAGATGCGTTGGATAAGAAGATGGCTCCGGTTGAAGAGCAGTTGATTCAAGTCAACATGAAGGGCTCAGAGGCCAACCTGGCATTCCCCAATATGCTTAACGAACAGCTGGACGGATTGGCCGGGGTTGTTCAGGCTGGAGATAATGCTCCCACGCAGCAGGAGGTTCAAGTTTACAAGATGCTGCGAGGCAGGCTTGACGAGCAGCTTGCCGCATGGAAAAAGATCATGTCGAGTGATGTGCCGGCATTCAACCAGTTGGTGAAAAGCAGTGATGTGCCCGCATTGTACATTCCGCCTGCGGGGGAGTAATATGGCCGGGCCAAACGGCTCTGAGAAGGCCAGGTGGCTGCAAACGGAGCAAAATTAAGCCCGCGCAAGAGGCATCTTTTCTGCTCTGTTTGGAAACCAAAGAAAGGGGCCGACTTCGTCTCCCTCACGGCCTCTCGGTAGTGTTGTAGCTCCACCCAGAACTCCAGAGGAGGTTTCATGAGAGCCATCCTGTTTGTCGATGACCATGAGGTCTTGGCGCGTCTGAGCTGCGAAATCCTGGAAATGCAGGGCTACCGCGCTGTCAGTGCCTACAATGGTCAGGACGCATTGCGGAAGTTTGATGAGGAGGACTTCGATATCCTTGTGACCGACTTTCGCATGGAAGGGATGAATGGGGTGGAACTTGCTCGCAAGGTGCACGAAAAGCATCCCGAAGTTCCCGTCATTATCGTGACGGGCTACGGCCCGGTCGATGGGGGCAAAGACGTTGTTGCCTGTCTTCAGAAGGAAGACCTCTTCCCGACACTACTTGAAAAAATCAAGATGTTCCTTGACGAAAAGACTCCTCAGCCCGTTTCCAAGACGGCCTGAATCGTTCTTGAAGTAAAGCTTTCAGAACTGCCGATAAACGGGTTTGGCCGAGAACCGCTCCGTTAAGGTTCTGATCTGGCACGTGTACGTCTGCGGTATTCACCTGTTTGGTAGACTCACACGGTGCGCCGCCTGATCGTCAATGCAGATGATTTCGGTTTAACTCCCGCTGTGAATCGCGCCATTGCGCTGGCAAATCAGCAGGGCGTGGTCACGTCAGCCACCATCATGGCCAATTCGCGCGCTTTTCAGGACGCTGCGGACCTTGCTCGAAAACAGCCCACTTTGAAGACTGGCTGCCATGTTGTCTTGATTGACGGCGAGCCGATTACCGCCAATGCGACCACTCTGACAAACGGCTCAACGCGATTTCGCAGCAGTCTCAAGGGATTTGCCGAAGCTGCCGTGCGTAAGCAGATCGCGCCGGCGGAAGTCCAGCATGAAGCTGAGGCGCAGATTCGCAAGATTCAATCCACCGGGCTCAGCGTGACCCATGTGGACAGCCACAAGCACACGCACATGTTTCCGCACGTCCTTCGTCCGGTTTTGCGTGCTGCCAGGGCGTGCGGAGTAACGGCAGTGCGAAATCCATTTGAACCCTGGCGATGCTGGCCGAAGCCGGTTCTTCTGGGTTCGGCGGCAATGTGGCTTCGCTCGGCCGGCGTGGCCTGTTTTGGAATTTTTGCCGGAGCTTTTCTCAGGGCGGTGCAAGACGAGCGCATGTTCACCACAGACGGAACAATTGGGATTGTGGCAACCGGAAAACTCGACTTGAGTGTGCTTCTGGCAACGTTGGAGGCGCTGCCTGAAGGTACCTGGGAATTGGTCTGCCATCCCGGATACTCTGACGCTGATCTTCAGGCTACCGGCACTCGCCTGATGAAATCGCGTGAGATTGAACTTGAAGCGTTGACTTCACCTGAGGTCAGGAGCGAGATTTCGCGACGCGGAATCAGCTTGATCTCCTATGCGGATTTGGTGCTGTAAACGGCTTCTGGACAAGGAAAGAAACTGAATCCCTGCCAGCAGTTTTGAATCGAAAGGCAGCGAGGGGACCCGTTTGAAAATAGGTATCACCTGTTATCCCACATATGGCGGCAGTGGAGTAGTTGGAACCGAACTGGGGATTGAGCTGGCGTCCCGTGGGCACGAGGTACATTTCATTGCCTACCAGCCGCCGATTCGGCTGAACACCCAGCAGCCGCAGATCTTCTTTCATGAAGTTACGGTCTCACAATATCCCCTCTTCGAATATCCTCCGTATGACCTGGCGTTAGCGACGCGCATGGCCGAAGTTGCGGAGATTTACAACCTCGACATTCTGCACGTTCACTACGCCATTCCTCATTCGGTCAGCGCACTGCTGGCGCGGCAGATGCTAGCCGCCGCGGACATTCCGCGTAAGCTGCCTTTTGTCACCACGCTGCACGGCACCGATATCACTATTGTTGGCGCAGACCGCTCCTACCTTCCGGTTACGCGTTATTCCATTGAGGAGAGCAATGGCGTAACGGCCATCTCGAATTGGCTGAAGCAGCGTACCGTGCAGGAGTTTGAAATCAAGAATCCCATTGAGGTGATCTATAACTTCGTCAACTGCGATACTTACCGTCGCGACACCAAAGCGGCGGAAAAGCGCAGTGAGTTCGCTCACGACGGCGAACGCATTCTGGTCCACGTCTCTAATTTCCGCCCGGTGAAACGTATTTGCGATGTGATTGAGATTTTTGACCGTGTTCAGAAACAAATTCCCTCGCGATTGCTGTTGATGGGAGATGGCCCCGAGCGTTCGCGCGCGGAATGGCTCGTCAGCAAGAAACAGCTGCGCAAGAAAGTTGAATTTCTAGGCAAGGTGGATCGCGTAAACGAAAAGCTTTCCATCGCTGATCTTATGCTTGTGCCCAGCGAGCTTGAATCGTTCGGTCTGGCTGCTCTCGAAGCCATGGCCTGCGAAGTACCCACGATCGCAACCGCTGTCGGCGGCGTTCCGGAAGTGATCGAACACGGCCGTACCGGATTCCTGGCTCAGGTGGGCGATGTGGATACCATGGCGCGCTGCGCCATCGAGATTCTTTCCGATGAGAAGCGCTTGCGCGAAATGGGAATGCTGGCGCGATGGGAAGCTCAGTCGCGATTCTGCTCCACCAAAATCATTCCCGAGTACGAAGGGTTTTACGAGCGCGTGTTGGAACGCGCAGCGTAAATCGAGGACGAAGCGCTCTCGCCCAGCATTTCTGGCTGCAGCACCGGGACTTCCAGCATAACCAGCGTGCCGTGCCCGTCACGGCTTTGCACAATCATCTTGCCTTCATCGCCAAACAGCACATGCAGCCGCTCCGCGACATTCATCATGCCTATGCCGCGGCCGGAGGCCATGGTTTGCGCGGCAACCGCGGGAGGCGCACTCATGCCCACACCATCGTCTTCCACCTGGATCATCAGCTTTCCATCCTTCAAACGGCTGCGAATCGTGATGCTGCCGCCATCCACCTTCGGCGACAATCCATGCTTAATGCTATTTTCAACCAGCGGTTGCAGGAGAATCGAGGGCACGAGCACGTCAAGCGTGTCTGGGTTCAGATGCTTGTAGACGCGTAATTTGTCACGCCCGAACCGTGCTACTTCAATTTCCAGATAGTCATCCACGAACTCGATCTCGTCGCGAAGCTGCACGAACTCGTCGTGCTTCCCCAGCAGGCGGCGAAGGATCTTGGAAAGCTTCAGAATCAGTTCGCGCGCGCGATCGGGATCAAAGCGTACCAGCGAAGAAATTGAGTTGAGGGTATTGAACAGAAAATGCGGGTTGATCTGGCTTTGCAGGGCGTCCATGCGTGCTTCCAGCAGCAGCTTCTCTTGTTCCTCCAGCTTCATTTCAATACGTGCGTTGTTCCAGATTTTGATCGGGATGGCGATGGTAGCCACCGTGGCGGCAAAGACAAAAAACATGGCGACGGGCGAGGGGAGATAGAGTACCCAAAGCCATTTGGGACGCCAGGCCATTGCAGCGTAATGGAGTTCCAGTCGTGCCGCCTGCAATGCGATGATGATCAGGAAGAAAGCCGTCTGCCAGTCAATGCGCGGGTGGCGGAGGTTGCGCTTGACCCAGCGATAGACGCTCAGGTCAATGAACGGTGAGAAAGTCCAGATTTCTTCTTCATTGCGGCAGAAGTGACGCAGGGAACCAGCAAGCAGGCCTGCCAGAACGTTCACTGGGAGCGTCAGATATTCGCCGTAAAACATTGCCGGCAATGCCATTAAAGCGCCGCCCAGCGTCCCGGCTACGCGTCCACCAATTACGCCGGTAAGGATGGAAGCTTCAAATCCCATGTCCGCCGCCAGGAAATTCTTCACGTTAAAGCGGATGTACACCCCTAGCGCGAACGGGAAACAGGTGAAGAGAATGAAGATGAGGTTCTGCCGGACGGTCCGGCGATGGGCAAAGAGCAGCTTCTTAAATTCGCGTGAACGCCCCAGCGCGCTGGCCACAGCCGTGGCTACGCCAAGTTTGACCAGAAGCTGGATGAGCAGGTACTGGAGGTCCACGTTCCTATTTTTTCATGAATTTCGCCGAAACGAGTCGTTATTCGAGGTTACTGTCGGGTCAGTTTTGCAGAGGCAAACCGGGAAGGAGCGAATGGGGCCATGTCGCTGTCAATGGCTTCGCCCATCACCATGGCGGCGACGACTTCCGCTACAGCCGGCGCCAGCAATATTCCGTTGCGGAAAAGCCCGCTCGCCAAAAAGACGTTCCGTTCGTTGGTGGGGCCGATCAGAGGTAGATCGTCAGGGCTTCCCGGGCGCAATCCTGCCCAGCTATCAATCACCCTTGCCGATGCCAGTGCGGGCACATATCTGGCTGCAGCCTGGTGCATTGTTCGGATTGTGTCTGCGTTGACAGATTTATCGAACCCGACGTCTTCTACTGTCGTGCCGATCAGGATCTTTCCCGAACTGCGCGGAACCAGGTATGCGCCGGGCGTTCTGACCACGTGCTCAAGTGATACGGAGGGTGAAGCCTGAACATACAACATCTGGCCTTTGCGTGGCTTCACAGGCGCGCCTGACCAGGCGCCCATACAATTTACCGCTGTTTTCGCTGTGAAGAGCCCCTGGTCCGTAGAGACTTCCACTTGACTAGCTGACTGCCGCACTGACTGAACCGTGATGCCGGTCCTGACCTCAACGCCAGCCATCTTCGCAGCTTTAACGAGGGCGAGCATCAGCAACTCAGGATCAATGCTGTTGTCCGCGACAAAAAAAGCATCATGCCCTCTCGGGTTCAACCCGGATTCGACGCGACGCAATTCTTCCGGCGACAATTTTAGATATTCTTCGGGTGGATGTTGCTCGCCAATCACAATGCTTCCGGTGCGGCGAAAATCCACTTTGCTCCGCGAAACCGCCTCGAGTCCTTCTACCCAGCCGGAGTATAAGCGAGCTGATTTGAGTGCCAGAGGACGTAGCGCGCTTGGAGTTTCTGGATCTGCGGCCGCCAGCATTCCTGCCGCGGCAGAGGAAGCCTCGCGCCCAGGAGTTCCGCGTTCCAGGATAACCACACCGGCGCCGCGGCTTCGCAATGCCAGCGCAATCGAGAGCCCTGCGACACCACCACCTGCGATGATGACTTCGGAAGAGTGCACATTGTCGATTTTATCGCGTGAGGAATGTCAACCGAGGCTTACTGGCCGGCGCCGCGAGCCAGCGCCTGAGCAGGAACGTCACTGCTGCTTCCTACCAGCTTGGAAAAGACAACCAGTCGTTTTGGAGCGGGTCCAATGTAATAAGTCGGATAGCAGGTAATCAGCGTGAGCTGCGCGTCAGGCGTCTGCTTCAGGACGGCGACGTCATCCGGCATGACAATCTTTTTGCCGGTGACCTCGTACCTGAAAGTTTGTCCATTCCGGCGGACCATGATGTCATCGCCCTTGTTCAGCTCGTAGATGTGGCGGAAGAATGTGTCGCGGTGTCCGGTAATCACGGCATTACCCGGTTCTCCCGGAGCGGCGGTTTCTTTCATGTGGCCTGGCCCTTCCGACAGCTTTTTACGTGAAGCGCCCTCCACCACAATTGCATCCAGGTTGATCTTGGGGATTACCACCCGTGTGAGCAGATCATCGGCGGTCAGCTTCGGCGCTCCCGGAATATTAGCTGTTGCGGCCTGGCGCTCCCACTGCGCTTCAAGATTCTGCTGGCTGCGATACATTCCCCAGTACTGTCCACCGACATAAATGAGCAAAGCGACGCCGACGAATACCAACACCCACGAATATGACTGCCGGTTGGCGAGCTTAGAGAATTGGGCAGACCATAGCCTTCGGATCAAGTCCATGTGAACTTAGATGCAGGAATCCAGCTACTTGTCTCTTCGGTTTGCCCAACGCGCTGAAATCAAACCTCCAAGCGCCATACCTCCGCCCATACAGGAGAGCAGCGGCACAGCACTGCTGGATCCGTGCTGGTTCTGGACCATCTGGGTCTCCTTGTGTGCGAGCGCCGTGTTGTCAGGTTTTGTTGGGTGTTTCTGACTCGCGAAGCAGGTAATGCTGCTCAGCAGGAAAATTGATAGCGCTCGGCAGGTAGTCGTCATGATTCTTGTGCTGCTCACTTTCTCCGCGTTGATCCGGATGTGAGGCTGGTCCGGAAAAATTTGAGAATTTTCTTTCCACTTGTTTGAACCTGAGTCTGGATCGATGAAGCTAAAAGCTTTTCGGTCAGTGACCCTAACTGCACGATTTGTGAAGGAATTACGCCGCGACAGGGGATTCTTGGCGTGCTCTTTTGTTGGTGGTCGGTGCAATTACCGGCCCAAACGTTCGCGAAAGTATTGGTGCTGCGAGCAATAAAGAAATTACTTTGACAGCAAATCAGTTCTGCTGAACAATGTCTCACATTCAACCAAGATCCAAGAGGGAGTCCCAATATGTCCGAAATGCCGCAACACGACGGCGGAAGCTCCGTTGTGCGCAAGATCTTGCTGGTTGTGGCCGCCATTTACGTGGTCGGCTCAGGCCTTTTCATGTTCGAGGCGCAGCTCCGGATTTCCGATCTGGAAAAGGCCCAGGCAGCGGAACAAAAGGAAGTTGCTAAAAAGCTTGAGGAGTCGAGCGGTCAGACTCGTGCTTCACTGAATGTGCTCGCGGAAAAGCTGGGCATGACTCACAAAGAGCTCAGCAAGAAGACCACCGATATTCAGACTGCAGAACAGGCGACAGAGACGCGCCTGAAGGCCGACGAGCAATCCACCAAGGAACAGATCGGAGCCGTAAACGGCGAGGTAAGCGGCGTCAAAGGACAAGTCGTAAAGGTCAGCGCTGATGTTACCGACACACGCAACGATCTTGAAGCCACCAAAGGCAAGCTGGAACATGCGATTGGCGATCTGAACAAGCATTCCGAACTAATTGCCACCACACATGACGAACTTGAGACGTTGAAGCACCGCGGGGATCGCGATTATTTCGAGTTTACCCTCCACAAGGGCAAAGATCCCACGCGATTGTCGATTGTCAGCTTGCAGCTCAGGAAGACTGATCCCAGGAAGAGCAAGTTCACGCTTTACGTGATGGCTGAAGATAAGAAGATCGAAAAGAAGGATCGCACCATCAACGAGCCGCTGCAGTTTTACACCGGGCGGGAGCGCGCGCTTTTTGAAGTGGTGGTCAATGCTGTGAACAAAGACACTGTGACCGGATATCTTTCCACTCCTCGAAGTGCGGCCACAACCCAAATGCCAAGCCACGGGGCCGAGCAGAACTGATTACAATCACCGCTGCCGCAGCGGAAATGCGCGGAAAAGCCAAAAGATCCGCGCAGTTCGGGTTGGCAGCGGTAATTCTTTTCCGGGTGGCATCAATTAAACTGTTTGCACATGGCATCCCAGCTCACGCGCAGACAGATTCTCGCCTACCTCATGCTTTGCGCCATATGGGGAAGCACCTGGCTGGCGATTCGCGTTGTCGTTCGAGATGTGCCGCCACTCGAAGCCGCAGCCATCCGCTTCCTCGCCGCGTCGCTCCTGTTGCTGGGATTGGCGGGCACCCAAAAACGACGCTGGCCTTCGACTCAACGGCAATGGAAGGCGATTGCGGCCCTCAGCATGACGATCATGGCCATCCCTTATGGCCTGCTTTTCTGGGCAGAGCAGTACGTAACCTCATCCATGACCGCCGTCCTTTTCTCCGCCATGCCGCTCTTGGTGGCTTTGTTTACGCCGCTGATGATGCATAGGAGCGTGCCGCGAAGGGCTGTGTTTGCGATGGTGATAGCTCTCGGCGGTCTGCTGTTGCTCTTTCCCAGCGGTCTCACCACCAGCGGGCGATCGCTGCTGGGTGGCTTTGCGATATTGACTGCGGTGATTTTGAGTTCGTGGTCGGTAGTTTATGCCAAATACAGGTTGCAGGAGGTTGATGCGGTTGTTTCAACCGCCATGCAATTGCTGGTTGGCTCGGTGGCACTGTTCTGGGGAAGTTGGGCCTTGGAGGCCCGGAGCCATGCGCTCTGGACAAGAGACGCAGTGCTGGCGCTCAGCTTCCTTGTCGTATTCGGTTCATGCGTCGCATTTGTCATTTACTATTGGCTGCTGAAAACAATGCAGCCATACCAGTTATCCACCATCAGCCTGATAACTCCGGTTGTCGCGGTTCTGGAAGGAGCATTACTCTTGCGTGAGCCTGTACCGCTGCTGATGGTTGTTGCGATTGCTATCGTGCTCGGCTCCGTCGCTACCGTCTTGCTGTCAGCCGCCGAACCGGAGCGCGATCAGTCACAAGTTTTGCTGGTGCATGAATAATTTGGAGTCGAATGTCTCCGCACAGAAGCTCAGGACATATTGGTCATATGAAAAAAACGCTTACTACTCTGTTCTTTCTGACAATTGCAGTGTGCTCGCAAGCCCAGTCGCTACCAACGGTTTCTACCTTTTCGATTGTCGCCATTGACCCTCAGAATGGGGATCTGGGCGTAGCCGTGGCCTCGCGCTACTTCTCTGTGGGTTCGGTGGTTCCGTGGGCGATGGCCGGCGTCGGCGCCGTGGCAACGCAGGCAAATGTGAACGTCGGCTTTGGGCAGCAGGCAATCGACCTTCTCCGCCAGGGCATGAGCGCTCAGGAAGTGCTGAAGAAAATCCTGGCAGATGACAAATTTGAAGGCAAAGATGGGCGCCAGGTAGCCATCGTTGATGCCAAGGGAAATGTCGCCGCGTTTACCGGGCCTAACGCGCCCAAGTGGGCCGGTGATCGCCAGGGTAAGACATGGTCGGCGCAGGGAAATATTCTCGTTGGGCCACAGGTGCCCGAAGCCATGGGCAAGACGTTTGAATCCACACAAGGAGAATTGGCAGAAAAACTCTACGCAGCGCTCAAGGCGGGTGACGCGGCCGGAGGCGACGCGCGCGGACGCCAATCAGCTTCCATGCTGGTGGTCCGCAAGGGCGGCGGCCGCAACATCAACAACGATCGGTATATCTACATCAACGTTGACGATAATCCCGATCCGTTCAAGGAATTGCGGCGTCTGCTGGACCTGAATCTGGCTTACAACTATTCTGACCAAATGTATAAAGCCATGGAGGCGAAGCCCATCGACATCAAGCGAGCCCAGGCTGGAGCCCAGAAGGCAGCGTCCTATGCCCCCGACAATGACAATATGCACATTGATCTTGCCTTCCTTGATTACCTGGCCGGAGACAAGCAGGCAGCGCTCGACGAATTTGCGAAAGCAAAAGCCCTGAAACCGGCGGAATTTGAACGCAAGTGGAAGGAAGAGGTTGCCTATGATCCCTTCAAGCCAATGGCTGCCGATAAAGAATTTCTGCAGAAGTTATTCCCCAACGGAGTACCGCCAGTAGCGCCAAAATGAACATCCGGAGCTGCTGGTCAACACTTTCAGGTGAATGGGAATCTAAACTGTGATGTGTGTCTTTCGCCGACGGGGAAGCCTTCGTGGATATTCTGTGCTCATTCTCGTCATCTTCATCCTTTTCAGCTCCTTGCCGTTGCCGGCCTATTCCGTGCTGACACACGAGCAGGTAGTAGATTTTCTCTGGCAGTCAGACATCAGAAAGCTTCTCCTGGAGCAATATCCGGCAACCACGCCTGAACAGCTGCGGCAGGCGCACGCCTATGCCTATGGCGGAAGCCTTATTCAGGACATGGGCTACTACCCGGGTGGCAACAAGTTCTTCAGCGATCTTGTGCACTATGTCCGGAGCGGCGATTTTGTGCTGGAAATGATCCATGAGGCGCATAACGTCAACGAGCTTGCGTTTGCGTATGGCGCCCTGGCGCATTACGTGTCAGACACAAATGGTCATCCCACCGTGAATCGCTCTGTGCCAATCGAATTTCCCAAGCTGGGTAAGAAATTTGGCGACGTGATTACTTACAGTGACGATCCACCGTCGCACATCCAGACGGAATTCGGATTCGATGTTCTGGAAGTTGCCAAGCAGCGCTATGCATCAGATGCGTTTCACGATTTCATCGGATTTCAGGTCGCGCAGCCGTTGCTGGATCGCGCGTTCTTTGCAACCTATGGGTTGGATTTGGAAAAGCTGCTGGTGAATGAAGAGTTCGCCATCAGCAGCTATCGGCATGCGATCAGTGTGTGGCTGCCTCGCCTGACCGAGGTCGCGCTCATTACCAAGAAGGATGAACTGAAAGCCGTCCCCAATTTCAACGCCAAGGAATTTCGCTACACACTGCACCGGGCCCAATATCAAAGAGAGTGGGGCAAAGACTACTATCGTCCGAGCTTCTTCGCAAAGGTCCTTGCTGTGATCGTTAAGATTATTCCCAAGGTTGGTCGATTAAGGGCGATCGATCCGAAACCTCCGACCGCGCAAACCGAGAAGATGTACCTGGCCAGCGTGGAACAAACACTCACGGCTTATCGAAGTGCGTTGCATCTTGCGCAGGAAAAGCGGCTGAATCTGCCCGATAACGATCTCGACACCGGAGAACCCACAACGCCAGGTGAGTATAAGCTCGCGGACCGATCTTATGCCCGGCTCCTTAAAGAGCTTGCCCGTAAGGATTTCTCCAACGTTCAGCCCAAACTGCGCGAGAACATGCTCAGTTTCTACAGTGATCTAGACCAGCCGTTCGACACCAAGAAACATAAGGGCGACTGGAAACGCGTGCTCGAGAACCTCGATGAGTTGAAACAACAGGACCACTCCGTCGCGAACACGTCCGCCCCGTGACACTCCATTCACGGATTTCCTGACTCTGAACTATGGCTCCACTGATACGAAGGACACGGGGCCCTGAGAAAACTCCGGCGGGACCTGGTCTTTCTCCGGAGATGCGCAAAAGTCCTTCCATGAAGCAAACTGACTCTGCCTCGCTTCGATTTCCTCACGCGATGTTCCTGCTGGGGAGGTGAGGAAAGCCAGAAATTTCTCCTGCATCTTCACTTCCGGATTGAATTCGTCGAGCCAGAGGAATTGCCCTTCTTCATTGATCTCCAGGAACCACCAGCGCCCGTCGGCGTCGATTGCAAAATCGAGGCTGCCGAACGAGACCCCTGCTTTCTTCGCGAAGGCGAGCACAGCCGCTTCCACTTCCGGCGGCGTCTCAATACTTTTTACCTCTACCAATCCCTGGCCCGCGTCCTGTCGCCAGTCCAGCGCATTCTTTGGATTGTGTAGCGAATAAGAATAAACAGTGCTGCCCAGCAGGACCATCCTGACGTCAAATTTCTTCACCACCATCTCTTGATAAATGGCGGGGGCATAAGTCAGCACCTCGTCCGCGGGGAGCTGGTCAAGGCTGATTTCAAATGTCTCGGTTACCGCAATACCACCGCTGCCTTTCTGCCACACGTGGGGGAAGAAGGCTTTGCAGATGGTGCGGCCGCCCTCTCGCTTGTTCAGAAAATTCTTCACGGCCTCAGGTGAATTCGACATCAGAGTTTCCGGCACCTCCATCCCCGCCTCTTTGGCGATCACCAGCTGAACAGACTTGTTATTGATAAATCGCGAGGCAGAGTAGGAATTGACGACCGTGACTCCGAGCGACTCGAACAGATACATGATCGACCATGAAAACCAGCGGTATTCGCCTTCGGCAAATTTTCTGTCAGGCTCGGCCACCTTTGGATTATGCATGGGCGGATTGGGACGCCGGATCCAGACAATGTCACCGGCTTCGAGCGTATAAGGCCCAAGCGTCAGCCGTGCGCTTCCGTCAAAAGTGATTGATGCCTGTTGCTCCGGGCTCCAGCCCAGCCCGCTCCAGCATTCCACTCGATACCCAGCTTTCTCCAGGGCCCATTTCAAAGGCGCCGTATGGTTGTCATTTGCGTACGCTAAGATCACGATCTTCATGTATCCGCCTCCATGGATAATTAAGCCGCGGGTGGCGTCTCAAGGACACCTCCCGCGGGAAAACGAGTATCAGCACTCGCCGATCGCCGTATCACCGTTGAGCAGGTTGCCCTGACGGTCAACAATGCATGGCGTCAAAGTGTGTACTCTGAAGCCGCCGCTTACTGCATCGACTTCATCATTCGTCAGATCGCGAGCGCCAACGCGACCGAGTACCCGGTTGTCCTGATTCATATTTGCTCCTTCCGTATTTTTGCGGACTCAGCTGTCCTCAAATTTCGCGCTTTCGAGCGCCGAAAATGGTTAACACTCGCCCAGATCGCCGTCGGGGCCTTTTGGACCAAAGCTGCACACGGTGGCTGTACGCACTCCACCGGTCACATTTTCCTGTTCTTTTTTGGTAAGTTCGCGAGCCTGGATACGTGCTAATACTCGATTGTCTTGCTTCATGTTGTCCTCCTTGCGTGTTATTCAGGACCGAGTCAGCCGTGCGTTAGTTCATTGTCACGCGTCAGAGGCCGCCGCATTCGCCGCGATCGCCATCCGCGCCCGTGGTTCCGGAGAAAGTGCACACTGTGTTCGTATGTACTCCACCGGTTACCGTTTCCTGCTCTTTCTCGGAAAGCTCCCGAGCCTGGATGCGCGCTAAAACTCTGTTGTCCTGCTTCATTGTGTTTCTCCTTTCAAGATTCTTTATCGGGGCCATTTCTGGCCCCGGTGCTCATCGAAGTGTCTCAGTAGAAGTGGGGTTCGGCATCGTGGTCACTGCAACCGTCACCATCGCCCAGCCCCGTCACTGTGGCGGTGGCCGTAGCTGCCGTGCACACCAGAGTATGAGCTGTAGCTGCGCCCGCAACATACTCGAGTTCTTCTGTGGTGATGTCGCGCGCACCGCGGCGGCTGAGTACTCTATTGTTAGTGTTGTCTGCCATAGTTGCTCCTTTTCGTAAAGGTAAAATTTCCTTTCCTATACCTGTTGCTCAACTGATTCGCATGTTGTCACTTCAAAAACTACTTTGCTCAGCGACACAGCTGGTTGATACCTAGTCTCCTCGCGCGCTGACGTAAGTTTCTCCCGTTTCAAGTGTCGTTCCATTTGTGTGCCTGATGTCTTGATCAGGCTTGGCAGGCTGAGCCGCTTCTACCAGTCCTGCCCCGGTCAAGGCGATTACGCGTTCTGCAATCGCCACTGTGTCAGGCCGGTGCGCTGCAAAAATGCGCGTGATCTGCAGTTCCGAGAGCATGGCCGCGATACGCTGCTCGGTTGCAACATCGAGATGGCTCGTAGCTTCGTCCAGAATCAGAATGGAAGGCTGCTGATACAAGGCTCGCGCCAGCAATAGCCGCTGTTGCTGACCGCCCGACAGCGCGCTTCCCATTTCGCCTATCAGCGTTTCGTAGCCCATCGGCATGGCCATGATTTCATCGTGCAGGCAGGCGAGGCGGGCGCACGCCTCAACTCGCGCCGGATCAGGCAAGTCGGTGGCAAAGGCGATGTTGGATTTGACGCTTCCAGCGAAGAGGGAATCATCCTGCAGTACGAACCCCACTTTACCCAGAACAGCGGCGCGGCTCGTGCAGACCGAATGGCCGTTAATGATCACGTCGCCTTCCTGAGGCTGCAGCAATCCGGCCATTAACTTGAGGAGAGTCGATTTCCCGGCCCCGGAAGGCCCGGTAATGGCGACACATTCACCGGTATGGATGCAGAGATCAATGTTCTTCAGCAGCCATGGCTCGGCTTCCGAATAGCGAAAACTCAGCGACTGGATTTCGATTGCAACGGCGGAGGGCTCGCCGGAAGCGATCCCCAGTTCGAGCGGTTCGGGCCGCGCGAAAACGATATCCGCAAGTCTTTGCGCCTGCAACGAGAGCATGCGGAATTCATATCCGCGGTCAACCAGCGCAACCATTCTTGCCTTGAACAACTCCTCGTAGGCTACAAAAGCAAACAGCATGCCCGTGGTGAAGGCGCCGTGCAGGACAAGCGTGATGCCCAGCCATACGACGGCGATGGATTGCAGGCCGAAGATCAGGGTGTTGGCGGATTTGAACAGAATGGAGAGCCTTTCAGCGGCCACCTGCGCGTTGGTGGTATCCACCAGCAGGTTCATCCAGCGAGTTTTCCGGCTGTCCTCGCGGCCGAAAACCTTGATGGTACGAATCCCGCGAAGGGTCTCTAAAAAGTGACTCTGTTGTCTGGCTGAATTGATGATCTGTTCTTCTGTGCGGGTTCGCAGGGGCCGGTACGCAAGATTTCGCAGGGCTACATAAAGAAAGACGCTTACAGCCACCACGACCGCAAGCTTGCGACTGTAGATGAGCATGACTACCAGAATGGAAATCGAGATAATGCCGTCCAGCAAAGACTCGATGAAGTTGTTCGTCAGGGTTCGCTGTATCGATTCGGCACCCTCGAATCGTGACAGAATGTCGCCGAAATATCGCTTCTCAAAATAGGAAACTGGCAGCCGCACCAGATGGGAAAAGACATTCGCGTACCATTGCAGCTTGAGTGATGTCCCGAAATAGAGAGTCGCCCAACTCCTCAGCCCGCCGACCAGACTCTGCACCACAACCAGCAGCATGAAACCGATACCGAGTACGGTGAGAAGACCCGGGTTGTATGCTCCTACCACCTTGTCAACCGTCAACTGGAGGAACAAAGGGCTGAAGATAGCCAGCACTTCCAGCGCAACAGCAAGCCCAAAAATCTGAAGGAGAGCACGTTTCAGCCCGCTCGTATGGCCGGCGAGATCGCGGAGCCGCAAAGGACGCGACTCGTCCCGCTGAGCGAAAGCGGGTGTTGGGGTCAACTCCATGGCCACGCCGGTGAAGTGAGTGTTGGCTTCAGCGTAACTCATCCTGCGCATGCCCAGCGCGGGGTCGTGCAATACAAGCTCGCGCTTTGTGGCCCGCCTCAGCACAACAAAGTGCGTCATGTCCCAGTGAAGAATGCATGGCGTCTGGAGATACGGGAGATCCTCCAGTTCCAGCCGTATAGGACGGCAGGAGAACTCCAACTGGCCGGCAAATTTGATGAGGTGAGCGAGGGTGGCGCCGCGTAGGGAAATGGAAAAGCGCTGGCGCAACGATTGGAGATCCGTTCGCAGGCCGTGGTACTCCGCGATCATTGCCAGGCACGCCAGCCCACACTCCGTAGCCTCGGTTTGGAAGATCACCGGGAGTTGGTGCCTGAAAGGCTGTTTCGTTTTCAGTAGTCGCATCAATAGCCTATATCTACGGCACCAAAGCTCCGGTCAGCAGCCTGATCAATGGCCGGCTCTCCAGAGGGAATTCGGCTTCCAACTTCGCGCCCTGATGCAATTGCTCCACGTTCATGGGTAGCGAATTTAGCGGTGATAAAGCGACGGTCACCCTGCTTAAGGTGCCGGCTGGGTCTGAGCTCGGGGATGCAACGTGTGCGCCAGTGTGTTGAACCGGTGACAGCTCCGTGATGGTGCCGTTAAGAGAAAGCTCGTGCTTACATCCCGAACAGTGCACGATCAAGCGCGAGCCAGTGTGAAGTTCTGCTGTCCACGCCAGGGGCACCTTAAACGTTGCCTTTAGCGGCGAACCGTCCTCCTGCGAAAGAGAGATGACCTCTCCGCGTGCTTTTGCTCTCGGTTCATATTTGGCGACCAGTAAAAATACGAGAGTAGCTAGGGCTGTCGCGGCAAAGAAGGTGAAGAGAAAGACCGGAGAGAATGCACGTATGTCCAAGACCTCCCCGTGTAAATTTTCCCTGGCGGCTAAGGCCTCAGGACGGAACAGGGGCAAAGTCTTTGCAGAGCCCGCATTGGGGGTACAGGTTCCCATGATCGATGCGTACGTTGCCAAAGCCAGCGCGACTTATCGTACGCTTCAGATCCCGGGAAAAATGAGAACCATCTAAAAAAACGAGGTTCTTAGTTCCGTTTTGGAATCACTGTGACTCCAAGAGTGTGCAAATCGTGAACGAACTCCGTTAGATCTGCGTAGGGAAGCTACGTGAATCGTTTGAACAGTGAGGACGCGGCGTTCTCTCTTGCAGTACGGCGTGCGTGATAACCTCAAGGATTAAACAGAGTTTGGCGTGGAAGAAGCTCCCAAAATCGAACTGGTGAAAGAAGTAGAAGAGCCAGAGGCCAAACTGGAATCGCCCGCGCACAGCGGCCGGCTCAACCAGTGGCTGGTTTCCCTGGTGGAACGCGGTGGCAGTGATCTGCTATTAGTCAGCGGTGCTCCCGCGTGTATCCGCCTCAAGGGGGAAGTGATTAACCTTGACATGCGACCCTTGCCGAGCGCGGAGATCGAGAGCGCGGTTCTTCCGGTGTTGTCACCTTATGCCGCACAGCAGTATAAGGACGTTCAAATCGCGGATTCCTCGTATCGTGTGACTGGCCTGGGACGATTTCGAATTAATTTGCATCGCGAGCGCGGGCATGCTGCGGCGGCAATTCGCGCGCTTCCGACAAGAGTTCCGAGTCTCAAAGATTTGCACCTGCCCGCGGGCCTTGAGGCGCTTACGCGACTTCCGCGAGGGCTGGTCCTAGTCGGCGGTCAGGCAGGGTCAGGTAAGACAACTACGCTCTCCGCGCTGGTGCACGAGATCAACCGCCGCGAAGCCCGCCATATCCTCATCATTGAAGATCCCATCGAGTACGAACATGTGAATTTGCGCAGCGTAATCGAGCAGATCGAAATTGGTACTGACGCGCCCGATTTCCCAACCGCTCTGCGCGCAGCACTGCGGCAGGCGCCAGACGTCATTGTTGTAGGGGAAATGCGGGACCCTGAAACCATGAGGATCGCCGTCAGCGCTGCAGAAACCGGCCATCTTGTCTTTTCCACGGTTCACACGACTGACATGGCTTCCACCGTGTCACGCGTCTCTGATTCTTTTCCTCTGGAACGGCAGAACACGATTCGCCAGGAACTGTCGATGGCGCTGGCTGCTGTTGTAACACAGCTTCTGGTGTCAACAAAGACGGGTGGACGAATGCCTGCCGCAGAACTGCTGATCATGAATTATGCGGCGCGACAGCATGTCCGCCGCAACGCTCTCCAGCATTTGCATCAGGAGATTACGATCAGTAAGAAGGTGGGTTCTTTCAGCCTGGAAGAGTCGCTGATGGAACTTGTCTTGCAAGGACACATCAACCGCGAGGATGCTCTGATGTATGCCATCCACGCTGACGATCTGGAAGCCATGTTGCGCAGCCTGGGCCGGCGCTAATCCAGGTTTATTGATGTTGTTTGGGCGGCAAGACCAGACCAACGTTGACGTTAGTGAAGGTAATCCATTCTTTCTTCGAACTGGATGCCTGGGCATCACGGAAAGTCAGTTCAGCCTGGGAATCTCCCAGTTTTGACTTGAATTTCACCGGGCTGGAGGTGTCTACGAGCATTCGCCGTATCACAGAAGGGATTTCAATCTCCCTTTTCCACGTCAACATCAAATGCACTCGCAATGGCGCAAATATTTCCGGTCCCGGACAGAGCAGATGAAGGATTGGCATCGCCAACGCAGAGTCAAACTTCACGACCGCACAGGAAACCGAAGCGTCGGAAGCCTTGAAGTCTTCCGTCTCCCATTTTCCGTTAACCTGAGTGCTCGGGAGGGAAGGCCCTCCGTTCGGATTGTGGTGATTGGGAGCACATCCGGTGCCAGGGCAAGGTTGTGATACTCCCGTGTCGTATTGTCCAATATCGGTCGTCACCTGGGCCATGGTCGCAAATGATGCACAAACGAGAAAAGCAACTGTAGTGGCCATCCGAAACAGCATGTGACGCCTCTTGGTGTTTTAGACGACAACATCGACAGTGCAGTTCAGCGCCAAAGAACGCCTGAGTAGTTCGCGAGCGTCTTAGGCAGATTTGCGTTTCATGAAGTTCAATTTGTCCTGCTGATTTTGCGGGATAGTGAACCGACAGGACCAGGAGGCAAGCTTGGGGCTGGGCAGCCGCCATCTGAGCGACCGCCTGCTTGGGCCACGCTCTGCGGGACCGTTTTCCCGCCTTAGCCCGAGTAGCACCATTGCTAATCGCTCCAGGCGCTTGACAGAGTGGAACTTAGAGGTCCTTTTTGGGGGAGCGCCAGCACTGAGGCTGTGCTAGAATGAACTTGCGTTAGAAATTGAATTTCTGCAAGCTGCTTCTCCTCTGCACCTGCTGAAACACTCGATATCAGCGTCAAATCAACATCTAGGAAAATAAGGAACATGGAACAAGGAACAGTTAAGTGGTTCAACGCCGCTAAGGGCTTCGGCTTTATCACCCGTCAGAGTGGGGAAGATGTATTCGTGCATTTCTCCGCTATTCAGAGCAACGGCTATCGCAGCCTCGAAGAAGGCCAGGCGGTTGAATTTACTGTGACCAAAGGCAAGAAGGGCTGGCAGGCAGAAAACGTTCGGGCTCTCTAATCCCGATCAAATATCAACAAATGGCGGCCACGATGGTCGCCATTTTGTTTTTGTACCTAACGCTCCAACCGATCACGTCCTCTCGGGACCGCAGATACCGCTTTGACAGTATCCGGCCCGAGCTTCTTGCGTCGGCGGTTTTAATCGACGGATAATACCTGACTTCAGGGCGGTTGTCTCAAACACGCCAACGTAAATCCATCGTGCCTTAGAAAACGAGCTGATCTCGCGTGAAAACGCTATTGGCAATGATGCGTGTCTTCCATTATGTGGTGGGGATTACCGCACCGGACAAAAGCCACGAGAAGCAGATCTTCTTTGTTTGGATAGCGGTCATCGTAGGGTTGATCACGACCGCAGTGCTGTTCGCCTGGTTCCTTGTCGCACATTTCTTCTAAATCCGATGATTTGGCGGAGGTCGACTAGACTCACGCTTCAGCTTTGCCCGGTGCACCATCCAGAATGGCCCGAATCTGCTTGGCGTATTCGGCGCTCGCGCGGTCTCCAGTAACCAGTTCGATTTGCTTCGGCCCGCTCACACCCAAATTGAGTTGTACCGCTCGGGCAATCTGCTCCTGATCGAAAATGGCTCCCTGGGTCACTTCCTTCGTTGTGCCGTAGTAGCGCAGCAGGGCAACGCCGACGGCATCGATAGCGACTCGGTCTGTTCCGGCGAGGATCACGTTGGAATTCACCAGCTTGCCTTGATCGGGGCCGCCCGTTGTAAACGCCTGAATACCATCCAGGACAATCAATTCAGGATGGTAGGAGGTGTTGATTTCGGCGATCATGCGCCGCTGATTGGGAGAGGAGTGCAGCTCGCGCATGAAATTGTAGGAATCGCCGGGAATAGTCTTGGCCGCCAGTCCGACCGAGTTCTTCAATGACAAAGTGAAGTGGCCACCGTAACGGTGGGTCTTGAGACAGCAGGTCTGCACGATTCCTCCCGCCTGCCGCAGCAGGCGCGGCACGGCAAACCCCTGCTGCCAGTGACTATCGGAATGTTTGAGAGGTTCCCAGTCATTGGCCGA
>Ga0134126_10002118_pt1 | contig 25202 bp, 18 predicted proteins | sample KB31752_FD_96881 | JGI IMG/M metagenome (GOLD analysis project Ga0134126, IMG submission 96881) | Terrestrial soil microbial communities with excess Nitrogen fertilizer from Kellogg Biological Station, Michigan, USA - KB3-175-2 | ecosystem: Environmental > Terrestrial > Soil > Unclassified ... | reverse complement strand
GAACGTCACCATCCCCATGGTTCGGGCGATGCTGAGGGTGTGTGCTTGCTCGGCCCAGCTGATCACGGTCAGGGTCCCGATGGCGGTGACCAGCCCGGCCGTGACGAGCCAGGTGAGGGTCGGGCGGCTCAGGATCGGCTGCCCGGGCGGCCGGGGCGGGCGCTCCATCAGTCCTTCTGCGGGCCTGCTGTAACCGAGGCCGATCGACTGGATGGTCACGGTGGTGAAGGCCACCCACAAGACCTGCAGCGAGCGGAGCGGCTCGCCGTTGGCGATGTCGAAGATGCTGGCGCCCAGGAAGCAGGTGATGAAGCCGAACATGCAGCCCATCTCGAACCGGATGTACCGGGCGAGGTTGTAGTAGAGGCCGCGGCCGAGCTCGATCGCTTTGATGATCGTGGAGAAGTTGTCGTCGGTCAGGATCATGACCGCGGCCCGCTTGGCCACCTCGGTCCCGGTCAGGCCCATCGCAATCCCGATGTCGGCTCGCTTGAGCGCGGGCGCGTCGTTGACGCCGTCACCGGTCATCGCGACGGTCTGGCCCGTGCGCTTGAGCAGGTCGACCAGGCGGACCTTGTCCTCGGGGCTGACGCGGGCGATCACGCCGACGTCGTCGATCGCGTCTGCCGCCTCGGCATCGCTCATCGCCGCGAACTGTGTCCCGCTGATCACCGTGCCGTCGATGCCGACCTGGTTGGCGATCGCGGCCGAGGTGATGGCGTGATCTCCGGTGATCATGCGGATCCTGATCCCGGCGGACTTCGCGCGCGCCACCGCCGTCCTGGCGCCGGGCCGCGGCGGGTCGACGATCCCCACCAGGGCGAGCAGTTCCAGGCCGGTCACCAGCGGGAGCAGGTCAGCCTCGGGATCGAAGGCGGCGGGGTCGAGATCCCTGCGTGCGGTGGCCATGACCCGCAGGCCCTGTTGCGCGAGTCGCTGGTTCTCGGCCAGGTACGCTTCCCGGACGGGGTCGTCGGCCGGGACCGGGCCGGTGTCCGGGTCGAGCATCGCGGCAGCGCGGGCCAGGAGCTGGTCGGGGGCGCCCTTGACGAAGCAGCGGATAACCGGCTTGCCTGACTCGTCGGTCATGTCATGGAAGGTGGCCATGAGCTTGTAGGCGGCATCGAAGGGCAGCTCAGCGACTCGCGGGTAGGCCTGCCGGGTGGAGACGGCGTCGATCCCGGCTTTCGCGGCCAGCGCCACCAGGGCCCCCTCGGTCGGGTCGCCGATCAGCACACCGTCGGCGAGCACCGCGTCCGAGGCCAGGACCATGGGCATGAGGAACTCATCGAGGGGGATCTTCGCCTGCCCGGCGACGCGGGTGATGCGCCCGTGGCTGGAGTATCCCTTTCCCTCGACGGCATAGCGGCGGCCGGCGACCGACATCTGGACCGCGGTCATCTGGTTCAGGGTCAGCGTCCCGGTCTTGTCCGTGCTGATCGCGGACGTGGACCCCAGGGTCTCGGTCGAGCGCAGCTGCTTCATGATCGCTCCGGCCCGGACCAGGGCCCTGGTGCCCCAGGCCAGGATCGTCGTCACCACCATGGGCAGCTGCACCGGCACCGCGGCGATCGCGAAAGCTACCGCCGCGGTGAACACCACCGTGAAGGTGTAACCACGGGACAGGTTCACGGCCATCGATGCGATCAGCGCGACGCCCGCGACCAGCAGCAGCTGCCTGGAGAGCCGGTCAAGCTGGCGGGTAAGAGGCGTCCTGGCCGGCCCCTGCGCATGGAGCAGGCCCGAGATCCGGCCCACCTCGGTCGCCATCCCGGTCCCCGTGACGACGAACTCGCCGGTCCCGCGGGTCACCGAGGTGTTCATGTACACCATGCAGGTCCGGTCGCCTAGCGGCACATCGGCCTCCGGCGCCGGGGTGGTGTCCTTGGCGACCGGAAGGCTTTCCCCGGTCAGCTCGGACTCAGCGACTTCCAGCGTCGCCGCCTGCAGCAGCCGGCCGTCAGCCGGCACGATGTCACCAGCTGCTAGGGAGACGACATCGCCGGGGACCAGCCGTTCGGCGGGAACCTCAGTCTCCTGCCCGTCGCGGCGCACCCGGGCCGTGAGGACCACCATCTTCTGCAGCGCGGCAACAGCGGCCTCAGCTTTGCCTTCTTGCTGCAGGCCCAGCACCGCGTTAGCCAGCGTCAGCAGGACCAGCAGGACTCCGGTTCCCAGCTGCCTGAGCGGGAACAAGCTGAAGACCCCGGCGGTCAGCAGGACGATCTGCATCGGATCGGAGTACTGGCGGATGAACGCATGCCAGCCGGGCTCTGCCCGGGCCGCGGCGAGCTTGTTAGGGCCGAGCCGCTCGGCGCGCTGCGCCGCTTCCGCCGAGCTAAGGCCGCGCCGGGCGTCTGCCTTCTCGGCTCGCAGCACCTGCTCAGCGCTGAGCGTATGCCACATGGATGGCTCTCCTCCCCCCGACCTGGGTACCCGCTGCCGGGGCGAGTAACAGCGCCCTCCACCTGGGTCAGCAATAACAGACGGCCCGCCGGATGGCCGGCGGGATCGCCAGCGTTCAGCTCTACGCCGACACCGCCGCCGTCCAGCCCGCCGAGGCCTGACCGCCCGGCCTGACCGGGCTGGCGGGCGGCTGCACCGCGGACAGGCTATCCGGTCACGTCGCGGATTGCGCGGCGTGGCAGGATGCTGGGTAGAGCAGATGCTCCTGTTCTGCCGGGAGGGAGGGCCGCCACGTTGGCCGCCACGGCTGTAGCTCTCGCGCTGTTCATAGCTGTTGTGGTGTGCGGTCTGCTCATCGTTCGCGTGGCCATCCGCCTGGTGTCGCGCCGGTGGCAGAACCGGCTCTGGGCGGGCCTCGTGGCCCGGCACCATGAGCTAGATGGCGAGCTTGAGAAGGTCTGGCTAGGCCGTTAGATCCGGTCAGCCGCGACTACCGGTCCGGCTGGGGGTGAGCGCAAAAGTCATCGATGGCGGCTACCCGGTCTAGTCGGTGGCGGCTGACCTCAATCCGGCGTTGCAGTTCCAGAGGCGGTACGCGCACGATCCGGCCTTTCCAGCGGACCTCCTCGAAAGGACTGGCGATCGTCCACCTGGCCCCCTCCAGCGGCCACGGACCATCCAGGGGGCTGGGAGGATTGCCGAGCCACTCCACGCGGATTCCGCTGGTGAACGCGCGGCCGAATCTCCCGAAACCAGGGATGGTGAGTGCCGGACCGACCAGGACGGCCTCATAGGAATCCGCCAGGGCGTCAGCGCCTTCCGGGGTCGTCATCACGTCGATATCGGCGGGGCGCACCTCAATACCCCGGACCGCCAGGGCGGCGCTGCCGACCACCGCGAGCGGAACCTGCACGTGCTCGGCCCGGCTGATCAAGTCAGCGAGCGCCTCGGCCCAGTCAGCCGCGGAGCCTGTGATGGCCTGGCGGACCATCTCCTCAAGTGTCCGCTGCAGATTGGCCACCGCGCGGTCGAAGTGGCGGGTCCCCGGCGGGTAACGCTGGACCAGATCGGGAGCGAACCCGAGCTTTCCCAAGGCCGCCCGCTGGTCCGGGTCAGCATCCAGGACCCGGATAGTGCGCCAGCTGCCCTCCATCCCGGCCAGGATCCGCACGCCGCCCTCTCCTTCCGAAGACCTTCTCGACCGGATCATCATGACTCCGCCAGGCCTGCCAATGTCAGCGTCAACATTGTGTCCAGCCTTCTCGACTACGTCCCGGCCGCGATTCGCGCCGCTGAAAGCCGCGGCACGGACGGCGTCGAGCGGAGGGCGAGGCAGTGTCCGCGATGGCCAGCCCCGGCGCGACGCTCCTGATGCTGGCCTTTGGCCCCAGCCGGTTCCGGTCGCTCGTCGGCGGAGTCTCTCCGGCCGAAGTTGAGGCCGCCTTCCCCGGCTGGCAGACACTCGCCATCGATCCGGCGGAGACAGCCGGACTCGGATGGCCGATGAACCGGACGGCGCCGCATTGGTACCGGCTACGCCGCTAAACCCGACCAAATTCTGCTCCAAGCAGCAGAGGGCGGCGTTGGACCAGGCCCTCGGCTAGCAGGGTGAGGACTATGGCGTCGTACACGCGCGGCGGCGGCGAGCGAATTCCCGCGATCTGCGGGCGGCGGCGAGGTGGTCAGGTGAGTGGTCTTCGCCGGGCTGGGGCGCGAGGCTGTGGCCTGCGGTGATGGGGTGCGGGGGAGTGCGACAGCAGTATGTGGCCTCTCTCCCTTACGAATTTGAGCGTCCGAAGATCTCGCCGAAGTAAAGGGCGGGGCCATCGCGGAAAGTGCGGTACTGGAGCCGCTGGATCAAAGTAACGGACATTCTTGAGCTGCCCTCTGCTAAAGGTCTACTGCCCTTGTGTTTGCCGGACTTGACCCGCTGCCCGGGGGAGCAGACCTGACCGGGCCGGCCGGGCCACGATCGCGCGGACCACGCTGAGCTGAACATCCATTCATCGCCGCGCCGCCGGGTCCAGCCGCCGGGCCAGCCCTCGGGGCGGCTGGCCGCGCGCTCTGGCAGCTGAAAAATGCCTATTTACTCGCCGGGAGCCCTGACATAGCATTGCGCTTGCCCAGCCCGACTGCCAGTCAGTATCGGGCAGTTGGGGGGGAGTCAACGATGCCTCTACCGCGAATGCCGCGGATCCTGCTAGTCGTTCCTGGGTTATTAGCTGGCCTCCTGGTGCCGGCGCTCACCTCGGCCCCGAAGTCCCTTCCTGCCGGTGCCGTGGGCATGATCGGTACTGACTTTGTTCGGGATTCCGTCACCATCCATGTTGGTCAGCGGCTCGTCCTTTTCAACGACTCGAATGTCGTCCACGTAATTGGTCCCGGCCGGGGCGGCCGCATCATCGGTGTCGCCCGCCACGTGCCGATGGCCGGATTTCATCTCATGCAGACGAATAGCGTCTACCGGACGAGGCCGTGGGAGGCGCCGGGCACGTACTACCTCACATGCTCGGTGCATCCCGACATGACCCTCAAAGTCATTGTCACCCCCTGACCATGCCCTCAAGGAATGGCTCGCAGGGACTCGGAGAGGAGGTGGCTATGAGGTCGTTTGTCCGTAGCGTCAAGCACGTTCGTTACGTGCTGGGCTCGATGAGCGCTGTGCTGTTCAGCAGCCCGACCGGCGGTTCGTTCTAGCGGATCCGCCGGGGCCGGCGCCATCTGCGGATGGCGCCGGCCCCGGCACCGATAGGAAATGGAGCGACGATGTTTGAGACCGGCATCAGGCAGCTCCGGATGGCGGTGAGCATGGTGTCCGGGCGGCGGCTCAATACCGGTAACCTTGGCCGCCTGGTCGATGACGCGCTCGTCACGATTGCGGAGTTCGGCGAACCTGGTGCGGATGCCCAGCAGCTGCTCGGCGGGCCGATCGATGATCCGGAGGAGCGGCTGGAGTTCGCCCGGCGCGGATTGCGCCGTACGGCCCGCAGGCTCGAGGCGCACTCGCCGTTCTACGCCCGCCGGCTCGCGGCCACGGATACCACCACGAGCGAGCTCGATATCACCGGGTTGCAGGCGATTCCGGTCACCACCAAGCGGGACCTGATCGAGCGGCCAGGTGACTTCCGGTGCGCCGATGTGGCCGTCCACCTGACGACCCGCACCACCGGCACCACCGGCACGCCGGCGGAGATCTGGCTGTCGCGGTATGAGATGGAGCTGTGGTCCGCGCTGGGAGCGCTGGCCGGAGTGATCCGTGATGAGCTGCGACCCAACGACATCATGCAGGTCAACATGAGTTCCCGGGCCACGGCCGCCACGCACCTGGCCGCGGCGTCCTGCCGTCTGGCCAGGACGGGGTGCCGGCTGCTCGGAGTGGTATCGCCGGATGAAGCGCTCGACAGCCTGTGCTCCGGCGGGTCGACAATCTTGTCGACCTATCCCAGCTACCTGGCCGAGTTGGTGACCGCCGCGCGGCGCCGTGGCCTCGGCCCTGGCGACTTCGAGCTGCGACGCGTCACCGTCGGCGGGGAGGTACTTTCGCCCAGCCTGGCCCGGGCCGCCTGCCAGGCCCTGGGCGTGCCGCAGATCGACGACATCTTCAGCATGACCGAGGTGATCCCGGTCAGCGGCCGGATCTGCAGCCAGGCGCATCTGCACTACGACCTCAGCACCGGCCTGGTCGAGCTGCTCGACCTGGAGACCGGAGAGCCGGCCGCCCCTGGCGCGCTCGCCACCGTCGTGATCACGCCGTACTTCCCCTACCGCGACTGCATGCCGGTCTTCCGCTATGACACCCGGGATGTCGTCCGGTGCCTGGCCGGCGAGACGCTCAGCTGCGAGATGGCTAACACCCCCGCCGCCAGCCAGATCCTCGGCAAGGCCGACAGCCTGCTGCGCCTGGGCCCGGCCGACGTGATCACGCCCCGGCAGCTGACTGACGCCATCGAGGCGCTGCCGACCGAGCCATGGCCCGCCCGGTACCGCGCTGCGGTGCATGGCGGCCGGATCCGGCTCACCCTGCCCGCCGCGGCGATCAGCGACTACGGCGAGACCGCCGCTCGCCAGCACTTTGCCGAGGCCGGCCTCGACGTGGACCTGGCCATCGTCAGCGATGACCAGGCGGAGTCCCTGCGGCACACCAGAAGCGACCTGCGCGAGCCCGCGTTCGCCCGCCCGCAGGCCCCCCTCGTAGGAGCCGGACATGTCGAGTGAATTCGCGATCCCCCTCCTGCAGCAGAGTTTCATCGAGTTCGGCGTCACCCTGACCGCCTCGGTAACGGTCGCCACGGGGGCGCTGTACTACCTGCGCCGGGTGCGCATGGAGCGTCCGCCGATCGGCACGTTTAACGGCCGGGACATCGTGATCGTGATGGTGCTGATCATCACCCTGCCGTTCCTGTACGCGGTCATGCCGAGCTGGCTGATCACCTGCTTCCTCGTGGCTACGTTCGCCGCCTCGCTGTCCATCGGCTACCGCCAGGTGGTCGGCTCCGGGCCGGTGTGGCTAGGGATCGGCGTGCTGGTCGGCGCCAATATCTGGGAGAGCCACACCATGATGGGCAGCGTCGCCGGATGGCAGCTGTGGTGGGCCGAGCTTGACGTTCTCGTGCTGCTAGGTGCTATCGCGGTAGCGAACCTCTACGTGCAAGGCGGGATGCGGCTGCAGCACGTGGCCTGGTTCGGCCTCGCCCTGGCGGTGTACGACCTGGCCGCCAGCCTCGGGATCAACGTGACGGCCGTGCTGGTCGAGAAGTTCATCGGCGCGCCGCTCGACCCTACGTTCGGAATGCGATTCAACGTCAACAATTACGGTATCGGCATTGGCGACCTGCTGTTCTACGCATTGTTCGTCACTGCTTCCTACAAGGCCTTCGGCTGGGCGGCGGCGCGCCTGGCGTTCGTCGTGATGCTGGTATTCGGCGCGGCCGCTCCGGCCCTCGCCCCGCTGGCTTTCACGCTGATTGACTTCCGCAACGACATCCTGATCCCGTCGCAGGTGTTCTTCGCCCCGGCGGCGTTCTTGTGCTACCTGTGGATGAAGCGCCGGTATGGCCGGGAGCGCACCATGGCGGAATTCTGGGCCAGCGCCGACAGCGGAGCCATCCAGGCCCCAGTCCCGCAGCCAGAACCGGCCCCCGAGCCCGCATCAGCCTGAGTCGGGAGGCCAGCCATGCCCGGGATGAGCTCCGGGCTTAACCTCGACGACCCGGCGGTGGTGGCGGCGTTCAGGTCCGCGCTGCTGCATCAGGGACTTCTCGCGCTGCTGGTCTTCGCCGTGATCGCGGCGGTCTGGGGTGGCCTGCGGGCCTGGCGGCACGCACCGGCCACGGTCTCCGGGCCACCTGATCCGGCTCGCGGCGCGGTGGCTCGCGCCGTTACGGGCGAGCCCGCCGGCCGGCTGCTGCTGGTGATCGGATTCGGCAACCTGTGGTTGTTCGACGGATTCCTGCAAGCCCAGCCGAAGATGGCCATCGGCCTTCCGTCTCAGGTCATCGAGCCGGCTGCGGCCAGTTCGCCGCTCTGGGTGCAGCACATGGTGAACTGGGCCGCGAGCACGTGGACGTACCACCCGGTGCAGGCCGCCGCCGCGGCGGTATGGATCCAGGTCGGGCTCGGAGTCTGGATACTGGCCGCCCCGCGCGGCACCCCGTCCCGCCTGGCCGGGCTGGTCAGCGCGGCCTGGGGTCTGGTGGTGTGGATGTTCGGCGAATCGTTCGGCGGCATCCTCGCCCCGGGGCTGTCCTGGCTGACCGGCGCTCCCGGGGCGGCGGCAGTTTACGTGGCCGCCGGGGTGCTGATCGCGCTGCCCGACCGGGCCTGGCGCTCGCCGCGGCTCGGTCGGCTGACGCTCGCCGGGCTTGGCCTCTTCCTCGCCGGGATGGCGGTCCTGCAGGCCTGGCCGGGCCGCGGGTCCTGGTCGGGCGTCTCTCATAGCCAGCCCGGAACCCTGGCCGGGATGGCGCTGTCGATGTCCCTGACGCCGCAGCCGGGGCTCCTGGCCGGCTGGCTGTCATCGTTCGCCGGCGTCGACGAGGCACACGGGTTCGCGGTCAACCTGTTCGTCGTGGCTGCGCTCGGCGTGACCGGGGCGGCTTTCCTCAGCGGCCGCCCCCGGCTGATCCGCCCCGCCGTGATCGGATTCACCTGCGTCTGCCTGGCTGACTGGGTTCTGGTCCAGGACCTGGGTTTCCTCGGCGGGCTGGGCACCGATCCCAACACCATGATCCCGTTCGTGCTGCTGGCGGCGGCCGGCTACCTGGCTCTCACCCGGCCCGCGGCCGGGCCGGGTGAGCAGACGGCCGGGCGGGCGCAGGCGGCCGGGGTTCCCTCTCCGGCTCGGTCGCCGGTGCGAGCCTGGCCGCCCGCGCTAGTCCAGCGGGCGGTCGCGGCCAGCAGCCGCTCGGTGGTGGCCGTGGGGGGCGCCGGCCTGATCGTCCTGGGTGTCGCGCCGATGGCAGCCGCGCAGGCCAGCCCGGATGCCGACCCGATCCTGGCCCAGTCGATCGCGGGCCCGGCCGGGCCCGCCGACTATCCGGCTCCCGGCTTCACGCTGACCGGGCCGCGGGGCCAGGCAGTGACCCTGGCCAGCCTGCGCGGCAAGGCCGTGGTGCTCAGCTTCGTGGACGCCGAGTGCACCACGGGGTGCCCGCCGATCGGAGCGCAGTTCCGGCAGGCCGCCCAGCTGCTCGGCGCGAGAAGTGATCAGGTCGAGCTGGTGGGGATCAGCACGTCCAGGGCCGGACGCTCCGTGCGCGCCGGGCAGGCATTCGGTCAGCAGGAGGGCCTCAGCCGGCTGCCCGGCTGGCTATGGCTCACCGGAACGCCCGCCGAGCTCGGCCGGGTCTGGCAGGAATACGGGATCACCGCGACGACGGCACGGCACAACACCCCGGTCTACGTCATCGACCCGGCCGGGCGCGTCCGCCGGGTAATCCGGCACGATCCCGGGCCGGGAACGGCCGCCATCAGCTCATCGTTCGCGGTGCTCCTCGCTGACGCCGCCCGTCAGGCACTGAGCACCGGCTAGCCCCATTCAAGAAGACTCTGGCCGAGTCGATCCTGTCTCATATATCGAGACATCTTTCTCACTTACTGGACACTAGTGGGAAGTGCGGGCAGACTTCGTGGCCGGAAGGAGAACCATGAGCACGTACACCCACGGCCATCACGAATCGGTTCTGCGGTCGCACCGGATGCGCACGGCGGCCAACTCTGCCGCGTACCTCCTGCCGCACCTGCGCGAGAGCGACTCGCTGCTCGATATCGGCGCCGGGCCTGGCACCATCACCGCCGACCTGGCCAGCCTGGTCGGCCGGGTCACCGCCACCGAAATCGGGCCGGCGGAACTGGATCTGTCGCGCGCGACACTCGCGGCCCGCGGCATCACCAATGCCGACTTCACCGTGCAAGACGCCCATGCCCTCGCCTTCCCCAGCGCCTCCTTCGACGTCGTCCACGCTCACCAGGTACTCCAGCACCTGGCCGACCCGGTGCTAGCGCTGCGCGAGATGGCCCGGGTCACGCGCCCGGGCGGCATCGTCGCCGTCCGTGACGGCGACTACGCGGCCTTCACCTGGTGGCCGCAGCTCCCCGAGCTCGATGAATGGCTGCGCCTGTACCGCGTCGCCGCGCGCGCCAACGGCGGCGAGCCCGACGCCGGCCGCAGGCTCCTGTCGTGGGCCACGGCAGCCGGCCTCACCGACATCACCGCCACGTCCAGCACCTGGTGCTTCGCCACGCCCGCCGACCGCGACCACTGGGGCCGCATGTGGGCCGACCGGATCACCGAATCCGCGCTGGCCCGACAGCTGGTCGACGACGGACACGCGGCCTGCGACGACCTGCGCCGCATCAGCGCCGCCTGGCTCTCCTGGGCGGCCGCGGAGGACGGCTGGCTCTCAGTCCTGCACGGCGAGATCCTGTGCCGGACCCGGGCCGCCTGACGCGGCCAGCTATCAGCACGGCCGCGCCAGCTTCCCCCTCTGATGCGCGCGCGGTGCGACATCCCTCCAGTAGCGGGACAAAATGGCGGTCGGGCAATTACATTCTGTGTATGCGTAAATGCAGAGCGTGTGTTTGATTTATGACACATGGTTGGTCATAATTGCGCCTGGAACAATAATCATAATTGGGGGGCAAGCGAAAAGGCGAAAAGATTAGAAATGGCCGCGACGCTGCCGTATACCGTTCGATGTCCCATGTGTGAATATTCGGACACCTGGATGGTGGCAATGCCGGAGAGTCCCCATGCGGGAGTTCTGTCACCCCGAGAGAGCCGGACATTCGTGGAAGAATTGGCAGCAGAGCATCCTAATCATCCGAAGCGCAAGTACTGGCCCGAGGCGTCCTGAGATTCCGGGCCAGCGCCTCGCGCAACGGGTCAAGGCCCATTGCACCCAGGCTGAGTGCCTGGGCGTGAAAGTCCTTGAGGCTGAAGGCTCCTCCGGCCCGTGCCATGGCATCCTGCCTGGCTTGCAGCCAGATCCGTTCGCCAAGCTTGTAGGAAGGGGCCTGGCCCGGCATGCCGAGGCAGCGGCGTAGCTCGGAGCGCAACTGCCGTTCATCCCAGCTGGAGTGGGCGCGCAGGAGCTCCCAGGCGATCTCGGCATCCCAGCGCTCACCCTCGCGCCAGCCGGTGCCCTTGGGCACATCCAGCTCCAGGTGCACCCCGATGTCCAGGGCCACCTGGGCGGTCAGCAGCTGCTGACTGTCGAGCATCCCGAGATATGCCCCTGGGTCGTCCAGGTATCCGAGCTCTCCCATGAGCCGCTCCGCGTAGAGCGCCCAGCCCTCGCCGTGGCCGGATACCCAGGACATGCGCTGCCAGCGGTTCAGGCTCTCCTTCTCCGCCATGGCGTGCGATATCTGCAGGTGATGGCCGGGAACGCCCTCGTGGTAGACGACCGTTACCTCCTTCCAGGTGGAGAAAGTCTCCACGCCGTCCGGCACCGACCAGCACATCCGCCCGGGCCTGGACCAGTCATCGGAGGGCCCGGTGTAGTAGATCCCTCCGTCGTTGGTGGGTGCGATCACGGCCTCGATCCGGAGCGCGGGCTGCGGGATATCGAAGTGCCGCCCGTGCAGCTCCGAGATGGTGCGCTCGGCATGTTCCTGCATCCAGGCCCGGAAGTTCTCCCGCCCTTCGACGCGCCGGGCCGGGTCGTCGTCCAGGATCGCCACGGCCTGCTGCACGGAGGCCCCGGGCTGGACCAGGTTGCTGACCCGTGCCATCTCGGCCCGCAGCCGGGCGAGCTCCTCCCAGCTCCAGGCGTAGGCTTCCCTCAGATCCGCGGCGGCGCCGAGGTAGTGCCGCGAGGCCCGGTCGTAGACCTCAGGCCCGCAGGCATCCTTCTCCCTCGCCAGCGGCATCAGCTCGCGGTCCAGGAAGGCGCCCAGCTCGGCCGTGGCGGCCGTCGCCGCGCGCGCGGCCACGCCCAGATCCCCGCGCAGCGAGTCCGGGACTCCGGTCAGCCGCCCGGCCAGTCCTGTATAGAAGGAGTCCTCCGGCCTGGCCCAGGCCGCGCACTGCCCGGCGACCTCCTCGACCTGCCGCCTGGCCGCGGAGCGGCCATTCCTGGCCGCCTCGAGCAAGGTCAGCGACAACTGGCGGTAAGCCCGCGGCACCGCGGCCATCCGCCTGGAGATGTTGGCGGCCGCCTCCTCGCCGTCGGTGGGCATCAGGTCGAAGACCTCACGCACCAGCTGCACCCAGCTGGCGATGGTGTTGAGCTCGCTGGTGGCGTCCCCGGCGTCGTAGCGCTCCACAGCCAGTTCCAGGCGCTCCCGCATCGCGGCCCGCGCGACCTGCTCGCGCGGCTGCGGGGCTTCGGCCACGTCAAGGGCCGCGAGGGTCGAGCGATCCAGCTCGGCCCGTTCGGCGAACCCGTCAGGACCGAGATCCGTCAGCTCGTGGTCGTGCCCTGCGATACCGGAATAAGTGGCGTAGCACGGGTCCAGGGCGGCGGCTCGCTCCACGTACTGCGCCGCGATGTCGTCGATCGAAGGCATACCTGGAACCTAGCCCAGGCGCCTCATATCGCCGGGTCTTATTAGCCGCGGGTTACCCGGTCCGCCGCGTCCTCCGCAAGCGGCGGCCGTTCCCGGCCCGAGTAACAGAGGTCTCGGTCCCCGGGTAGCCCGCAGCCGCCAGGTCGGCGCCGCGCCGTCCCCCTCGGCCGGCGCGGCGCCCACCTGGATGGGTCAGGTCACGGTGATCGTGACCCTGGCCGAGATGAAGCCGTTACTTGTCGCGACGGCCTCGTGCTTGCCCTTGGCTGTTCCCTTCGGGACCTTGACCGAGGCCGCGCCGCGGGCGTTCGTCGTCACGGTCTTGCCGAGGAACTCCACCTTCGCGCCGGCCACGGGGTCGCCGGAGTCGGTCACCTTGAACGTGATGGTGGTGGCGTGCTGGTGCGACACCGTTCTCGGCGACGCGGCGATCCGCAGCTCAGGCAGCAACTGCGTGTCGTAGTAGGCGGGACTCGAGCCTGTGGTTGTCTGCTGGACCAGGGCCAGCACGTCGAGCGGGCCCTGGCTGCCCTCTGCCCTGAGGGCGCTGAACAGGGCGATCTTGGGCGGCCCGCTGATGACCCGGCGGTTCGCGAACCGGGTGACGGCTGAGTTGGTCCGGACCACGTCGATCTTGTTCGTGGACTCGTTGAACCACAGGATCCACATGTGCCCGCGCGGCCCGGCGGCGATGGTCGGGAAGAAGGCGTTCTGGCCCGATGAGCCGGGCACGGTGATCGCTCGGGCCGAGCCGACCTTCCACAGCGCGATGTGGTCGCAGCGCTGGGTCTTCGTGGCCACGCAATAGGTCAGGTAGGTGCCCCCGCCGATCCGCGCCGCGAGCCCGACCGCGCCCAGCGGCTGGTTGTTGGACAGGGTCCCCCCGCCCGAGCCCGGTGCCTTCACCGGCGCGGTCTTCGACGGCAGGATCTGGTCGGCCCAGTACCCCTGGTCGCTGTGGCTTGAGCTGGTGAACCAGGCCACGAAGACCTTGCCGTTGCTGTCGCGGACCAGAGTCGGCCCGACGGCGTCGCTGCCGGCCTTGAGCGAGATGACGCTGTCCGGGTCGCTGGCCGGAGTCGTCGGGCTGACGCCAGCGTGATAGTCGACGCTGGAGCCGTCCGACCACGCCGCCACCGGCGTCCTGTTCGCCTGTGTCGTGGCCGAGGTGTCGGTCAGCGGCACGAGGGTGGAATGGGACAGCGAGCCAGGGGTGAGCGACCAGTTGGTCCCCGCCGCGCTGGCCGTCGCGGAATACATCGCGTCCAGGTTGTACGGGCTTCCCCCCTTCCCGTCCGCGCCCGTGAAGACCAGCCTTATCCCGCCGCCGGGCCCGGGCACCGGGCGCGGGTATGTGCTTATGCCCGACCACTTGCTGACGATGCTGCCGGTGTTCACTAGTTTGGCCCGGCCGCCGATCGTCGAGTAGTGCAGCGAGAACGTCGTGCCGTCATGACTCGGCCAGATGACGTGCAGCCGGCCGTCGGCCGTACGCAGCAGCCCGGCCGACGCCAGTGACAGGCCGGTGTTGCCCGAGATCTTCGTCCACTTGGCGGATGCGGATGCGTGAGCGATGCCGGGGGCCGAAAGGACGGTCGCGCCCGTCACGGCGACCGCCCCGGCCAGCGCGGCCAGCGATCGATAGCGGGAAGGTTTCACTGTGCCTCCTGTTTTCCGGCTGGACGCACCGCGGCGGCCAGCACTGAGATCAGCTCGTCGCCGCTGCGGAAGGCCATCCGCTGGCCGGTCGCCACCTCGTCGACGACACCGCGCAACGCGTCCTTCTGCGGCGTGGCCGCGGTGTCCTCGTGGACGCGGACGATGAATGTCCTCATGGCCCTACTGTCCGGGCCGGCCTTTAAGCCGCCTGTGGCTCTTCTTAAAGCGCCCCGCGCCTTAAAGCGCCAGGCGGCGCCGGCCGCAACCCGCGGCTACGCCCGACGGCCCGCGGTGTCGGCGAGGGCGACGGGGGCAATGCCGAGGTCGGCCATCCGGCGGACGTAGGCCGCGTACCGGCGCCGCGCCTCCCCGTGGCGGTGCAGCCGCAGCTGTGCGGCCACCAGGGCGAGCCACGCGTCCTCGTCGTAGTGGTCGAGCTCGAGCAGCTGGCCTAGGTGCTCGCAGGTGATCTCATCGCTGCCCTGCTCGGCGGCCGCGCGGGCCAGCAGCCTGAGCACCATCAGCGCGGCCGACCGTGCCTCCTCGCGGCATTCCACGGCCCAGTCCTCGTAGGGGTCGTCCTCCAGGAAGTCACCCGCGTACAGGCTCCGGGCCCGGTGCAGCCGCGTCTGCGCGGCCTCCAGGTTCCCGGCCGTGGCGGTGGCGATGGCCGCGCGGGCCGTGTCGAGGAACTCGACCACGTCGACGGAGAGGTGGTCGAGGCGGAGCGCGATCGACTGGCTGTCGCCCGCGAGATAGTGGTCTGGCGAGTGAGCTCGGTCGGGGTCGAGCACCTTGCGGATGGTGCTCAGCGCCACCGACAGCCGGTTGCCGAGCGTGCCGGGCCTGGCCGCGCTCTGCTCCGGCCACAGCGCCTCGACCGCGGCCTCCCTGGTGAGGGGCCGCCCGCGCCGAGCGATGAGCAGCTTGAACAGGTCACGCGCCTTGCGGGACTGCCAGGCGGCCAGGGCGACCGGCTCGCCGCGGCGAACCACCGCGAACCGGCCCAGCGTCGCGACCAGCACTTCCGGCCCGGCCGGGCCGTCTCCCGGCACCCGGCCCGAGACGTCGGCCAGGGCGTCGCGGCGCGCCACGAGGTGGCCCGCCGCCCCGACATCGACCGCGACGCCCAGCTCGGCGAGACCGCGCCGCGCCGATGCGGCATCGGCGGCACCGCCACGCTCGACGGCCAGGGCGAGCCGGGCCCTGGCCGCGGCGATGGGGTCGCCGACGTCGTCCCACAGCTCGATCGCCGCACGAAGCCGGGGCTGGCTAGGCTCGGCATCCGCTACGCCGCGCAGCTCCAGCGCCTCGGCCAGGGCCGCCCGGTCCCCGGTGCGCCTGGCCTCCGCCTCCGCGCGCTCAGCGACCGCAGCCGCCTCCGCGTGGTCACCCGCGCGCAGCTCTACTTCGGCCAGCGCGCACCAGGCGGCCGGCCTTTCCAGGCTGCTGGCCAGGGCGACCGCCTCCCGGGCGGCGGCTCGGGCCAGCTTCACGTCATCGGCGGCCACCGTCCGGGCCAGCCCGCACAGCGCGGATACGCGCGCGTGGGCGTCTCCGCTCGCCTCCGCGAGCCCGCGCGCCCGCTCGAACGCGCTGCGTGCGCGGGTCAGACTGCCCTGCTGGCGGTGCAGCTCGCCGAGCAGGCGCTGGGGGACCGACGCGTCGAGCGAGCCGAGCTCGTCGTAGGCCTCCAGCGCCTCGTCCAGCGAGGTCCGGGCCGCACCGAGCTGGCCCAGCCGCAGGTGCGCCTCCGCCTGGTTGGACAGCGCCAGCGCGGAGAAGAAGCGGTGGCTGGCGCCGGTCTGCATCGCGAGGCCGGCCTCCTGCACGGCGCGGGCGTAGTCGCCTTCCTCCAGCGCACGAGAGCTGAGGTTGGCGTGGATGCGCGCGAGCTGGACGCGGTCACCGGCCTCGGTGGCCGCGGCCAGCGCGGCCCGGTAGCACTGCTCGTTTCGCTGGCGCTCGCCGCGGCTCGCCGCGACCAGCGCCAGCGCGACGTAGGCCGCGGCCCGGGCGCACGCGTCGCCGCTGGCCTGGGCCTGCGCGAGTGCCGCCTCGGCCAGGGGAGCGGCGGCCGCCACGTCGCCGCGGCTCCACAGCGTGCTGCTGAGAAACGCCGACACCATGGCGTCGTCCGCGCCCCGTGACTCCGGCGCGTGCGCTGCCGCGAGGACGTCGAGCGCCCTGGCCGACTGGCCACGCAGGTAGAGCAGGACGCCGAAACGCCAGGCCACGGCGGGTGCCAGCCCTTCGAGGTCGGCCACGTGCAGCACGCGGGAGAACAGCTCAATCGCGCCGTCCCAGTCCCCGATGGCCTGGAGCGCCTCGGCGAGGACGGCATCCAGTTCCGGATCGCCGCCGGTGCCATGCCGGCGCAGCGCGTCCACGAGCCGTGCCGCGCCGCCGCGCCGGATGAGCGCGAGCCCGCAGCGCGCCGCGAAGCCGCGTACCTGCCCGGCCCAGCCGTCGACGTAACACTCCAGCGCGTCCTCGAGCCGGCCGTGGTCTTCGAACCACCGCGCCGCCGTGTCCCGCAGCGCCCGAGTCTCGGACTCCGCCAGGCCGGCCGCGACGGTGTCGGCGAGCACCGGGGACAGCCCGTAGCCGGTGCCGTCGCCGGCCTCGGCCAGCAGCCCGCGCTGCCACAGGCCCTCGAGGTCGCTGGCCGTTGCGGGCACGCCCACCGCACCGAGCAGCGGTGCGGTCACGCGACGCGCGGCCCAGGTGGCCGCAAGGATCCGGCGGGTCCCGGCCGGCTCACCCGCGACCATCTCGTCCGCGAAGTTCCGCCAGGTCTGGATGTGCCGACGCAGCCCGGCCAGGCCCCCGGCCCGGTCCTCCGGGGGGAGCCGGTCCAGCCGGTCAACGAGAAGCTGGAGCGCGGCGGCCCAGCCGCGGGTGAGCGCCCAGCACTCCTCGGCCATCGGCACAGCCTCCTCGCCGAGGCGAGCGCGCAGCAGTTCGGCCGTCTCCGCCTCCGTGAAGGCCAGGTCGGGCGCAGTGACCTCCACGACCTCGCCGCGGCCGCGGGCCGTGCCAAGACCGAGCGCGGGCAGGCGCCGCCCGCAGAGCACGATGTGCAGCTGACGTGGCGCCTCCAGGCACAGCACCCGGAGCAGCTGACCGATCACGTCGTCCGCGCCCACCGACTCCAGATCATCGAGCACCAGCAGGAGATCGTCTGACCGCTTGTCGGCCTGCTCGCACAGCAGCGCCGCGCATCGCTCGGCCAGCCGGCGGCGGTCGTCGGCGCCTGTCGCCGCGGCCAGAGCCGAGTGCTCCTCCGGCAGCGGTGCCCCGAGCGCTGCGGCGATGCGGGCGGTCAGCGTCTCGGTCAGCCCGTCGGCGGGCCGCAGCGTCACCCACCGGGACTCGCCGCCGGAGGCGGCCTCCCGCAGCGCGGTGGTCTTGCCGTATCCGCCTCCGGCTACCACCAGCGCCGTCCGGCGCTGCCACGCGGCCGCCAGCAGTGAGCCGATCCGCGGCCGGGCCACGATCGTCGGCCCGGACGGGCGGGCGATCGCATCAGCCACGGCGCACGTCCATCGCGTCTCCCCAGGGGTGATACGACACGATCTAGAGGAATAAAGCACCCTACTGCGCTAACGCTTGGGCGCCGACGCTGTCGGAGCCGTGCTGCGGAACGGTGTCCTGTGCGCCTGACGGCTACTGCGCCGCCATCGGTGAGCACACCAGCGGTTCCGCCTTGGAAGACCGGATGTTCGAGACCACCCGGTCAGGCTGAGGGACCGCTCAGAGAGGACCAGCGAATGCCGTATACGGCCCAACCGCTCGACGCCTCCACCTGGGATGCGTTCGCGGAGCTGGTCGAACGCAACAACGGGATCTACGGCGGCTGCTGGTGCATCGCGTTTCAGTCGGCGTACCAGCGCGGTGTTAGCGATCCCCGCACGCTGAAGGAGCAGCTCGTGCGGGCCGGGCAGGCGCATGCGGCGCTGGTTGTCGATGAGCAGGGGCTCGTGCAGGGCTGGTGTCAGTACGGCAGCCCGGACGAGCTCGATCTCAGGCACGTCCGCGAGTACCACAAGGACCCGCCGCCCCCGGCACGCTGGCGGATCACCTGCATTTTTGTCGACAAGGGGCATCGCGGCCAGGGGGTCGCACGTGCCGGGCTCGAGGGCGCGCTGACACAGATCGCCGCCAGCGGCGGCGGCCTAGTCGAAGCGATCTCCGAGACCACCGCCGGCCGCGTAGCTCAGAGCCGGTTCCTGTTCAGCGCGACGGCCGAGTTGTTCGAGCAGTTCGGGTTCGCGCGGGGGCGGCAGGTAGGCAAGCACGCGCGAGGTCAGCGTGTCGGGATGGTCGGGGCCCTGCGTGCGCTCACGTGCGTCGTTGGCCTGCTCGTAGAGCGGTATCGCGGTTGTGGGCATCCCGGCGCTGTGGCATGCCGACGCCAGGTTCCCGAGCGATGTGAGGGCGAGGTGAGCATGGGCCAGGCTGCTGCGCGCGGCCATGCTCTCGGGGTGATCACGGCCGAGCGCTCGCTCCAGTTCCGCGACGCTGATCTCGAGCGCGGCGACGGCGTCTTGCGGCCGTCCTGCGGCCTCGCACGCGGCGGCGAGGTGTTCACGGGCCAGTCAATCGTGAAGGCCGGCGCGGTGGTCTTCGTGCTGGCGCTGAACAAGACGTTCTCGATCAACCTGCAGCTGCTCGGCGGGATCTGGGTCCTGCAGACGTTCCCGTCGATCGTGGCGGGCCTGTACACGCGCTGGTTCCACCGCTGGGCGCTGATCGCCGGCTGGGCCGCGGCGATGGTGTACGGGACGATCGAGGCCTACCGGCAGCCGGGCGGCGGGCAGGCCCACTTCGGCGCCTCGCCACCGTTGAAGTCAGCGACGCCGCGATGGAGGAGTATCTCGCGCGCTCGGTGGAGGGCATGGACGAGGAGGGCCGCCGCGCGGCCGAGGCCCAGCTTCGCTCCATCCACCGGGGGATGGCCCTGATATCGATCGAGCCCCGCTGGGCGCGCTATTACGACTTCGGGGCCGGGCGAGTGCCGGAGTTCCTGGCCCGGCTCGGCCAGGACTGACGGGCTGGCCCGGCTCCAACTACATCGAAGATTGATATAGTTGTGCTGTGGGCCGCATACCGGTGGGCGAAGGGCTCGACGTTGACCGCCTGACGACGGTGATCGAGGACTTCAACACGATCTTCATCCGGCTGGCGTCGGTGCAGCGGTTCAGCTTCTCGACACTGTCGGTGCTCCACAGCTTGTCGCGGGACGGCCCGATGCGGCTGACCGACCTGCTGGCCACCGAGCAGATCAAGCAGCCCGCGCTGACCAGCCTGATCTCGAAGCTGGAAGCGGATGGCCTGGTGTCGCGGCGCCCTGATCCGAGCGACGGCCGTGCAGCGCTGCTCTCGCTGACCGCGGCCGGCGAGAGCGTCGTCCGGTCCCGGCACGACGACCGGGTCGCCAGGCTGGCGCGGCTGACCGACCGGCTGGACGACCAGGACCGGGCCGTGCTGACCGCTGCCCAGGAGGTGCTGTCCCGGCTGGTCGCCATCGCCCACGACGCACCGACCACGCCATCTGACAGCTCACCAGGCCAGCCACGAGCAAGGAGGAGAACGACGTGACCCGATTCGCCGTGGAGCCGGCACCGGTCCACGTGCCGGACGAGGTACTGGCCGATCTGCGCCGCCGGCTGCTGGCCACGAAGTGGCCGCTGGATGCCGGCAACGAGGACGGCTACTACGGCGTACGTCGCAGCTACCTGCAAGAACTCGTCGCGTACTGGGCCGAAGGGTTTGACTGGCGGGCCGCGGAGCGGGCGATCAACGCCTACGAGAACTACCGCGTCGACGTCGCGGGGGTGCCGGTGCACTTCCTGCGCCAGCCAGGTGTCGGCCCGAACCCGGTGCCGCTGATCCTCAGCCACGGCTGGCCGTGGACGTTCTGGCACTGGTCCAAGGTCATCGACGCCCTGGCCGACCCGGCCGCGTTCGGCGGCGATCCCGCGGATGCGTTCGAGGTGATCGTGCCGTCCCTGCCGGGGTTCGGGTTCTCCACTCCGCTGCCCAGCGCTCCGGACATGAACTTCTGGAAGATGGCCGACATCTGGCACGAGCTGATGACCGGCGTGCTCGGCTACGAGAAGTACGCCGCCGCGGGCTGCGACGTCGGGGCCCTGGTGACCGGGCAGCTCGGCCACAAGTACGCCGGCGAGCTCTACGCCATCCACATCGGCTCGGCGCTGAAGCTCACCTTGTTCAACGGCGATCTGGGCTGGAACATCTCCAGCAGCCAGCCTCTCCCGGACAATCTGCCGCCGGCCATCCGCGCCGGCGTCATCGCCAGGCAGAAGCGATTCGCCGTTCACCTGACCGCGCACATGCTGGACTCCAGCACGCTGGCCTACGGGCTGGCCGACTCACCCGCCGGGATGCTCGCCTGGCTGCTGAGACGCTGGGACAGCTGGTCCGACGACCACGGCGAGGTCGAAACGGTGTTCACCAAAGACGATCTGCTCACCCACGCCACGATCTACTGGGCCGGCAACGCGATCGAGACCTCGATCCGCACCTACGCGAACAACAACCGCTACCCGTGGACTCCGGCCCATGACCGCTGGCCGGTGGTCGAGGCACCGACCGGCATCACCTTCGTCGGCTACGAGAACCCGCCCGGCGTCACGACCAGTGAGCAGCGAGTCCAGGGCTTTCTCGACAGCGATCGTGCCGCCTGGTACCGCCACGTCAACATCACGGCCCACGACCACGGCGGGCACTTCATCCCGTGGGAGATCCCCGGCGAGTGGACCGATGACCTCCGTCGCACCCTCCGTGAGCACCGCCCCGCGTAATCAGCGGACAGACCGCCCCGCGTGATCAGAGGACAAGCTGCGCGGAGCTGAGGTATCGGGGTCATGCCCAGCGCCGCGGCCCATTCCCCGCGCCGGCTGGCCTCGCCCCGGGATCAACCCGCTGCGGCGAGGCCAGCCGCGCCCGCCTACTTAGTCAAATACCAGTACTCAGGCAGGAAGGTGTAGTACGGGTTGAACGTGACCCCGTGCAGAGTGCTTTTCACCGGCTGGATGAAGTAGCTCTGCGGCATCCAGAGGAACGGCAGTTGCTGGGCGGTGTAGGTCGCCCACTGGTGGAACAATGACAGGCTGCTGTTGGTCTGCACTCCCTTGATCAGGCTGTCCATTTCCGGGTTCGAGTAGCGGCCGTCGTTGGCGGCGCCGCCGCTCTGGAACAGCGGCTCGCCCGTCGGCAGGAAACCCGGCCCGTCGTAGGCCCAGCCGCTGACGTCGCCCATGACCCAGGACTTGTTGGTGTTGTTGATCTCGCCGAGCATGGTGCTGAAGCTCTGGCCGATCAGGCTGATCTGGATGCCGGCCTTGGAGGCATCCGACTTGTACACCGCGACCTGACTGGCCAGGCTGCCGAACCCGGTCGTGTAATCCATCGTGAACTTGGCCTGCAGGCCCTTGGTCACCCCGGCACCGCACTTGGCCGGGACCTCGCAGGTCAGCACGCCGCTGACGACCTGCCAGCCGTGGCTGGTGAGCAGTTGCTTGGCCTTGGCCGGGTTGTAGGGGTACGGGCCTGCGCCGCCGTTGGCGCTCTCGACGGCCGGCGCGAACTGGTTGGCCGGCTTGGGCGGCACCGGGCCGGTTGTCGGGTAGGCGTAGCCCTGGTAGACCGCCTTGGACATCCCCTCCTGGTCGGACAGGTAGGCCAGGGCCTGCCGGAAGTACAGCTGCCTGAACACCGGGCCGTAGGTCGGGTTGTCGAAGTTGTACTCGGCGTACGCGATCGCGTACGAGTAGAACGGCTGCAGGTTGTAGTTGGTGCCGAGCGGGTTGTTGGCCGGGAGGGCGGACCCGGCTGGCTTGTGCGGCAGGTCCTCCGGCGGGATGCCCACGCCGATCGCCGCGACGTCGAGCGCCCCGGCCTTCAGCGCGGTGTACTCGGCGGTGTCGGTGGTGTAAGAGACGTACTGCAGCTTGGACACGCTCGGCTTGGGCTGGCCGGAGTAGCTCTTGTTGGGCACGAACGTGTCGTTGCCGGTGTCGTTGAACGCGGTCAGCTTCCACGGCCCGTCGACGACGCCCCAGATCGGGCTGGAGCCATAGCTGGACGGCTCCTTGGCCTGCGCGGACAGGAACTTGTACACCGCCGCGCACTTGGCCGGGCTGGTGCTGCAGCCCCCGCTGCCGGGCTTGGCTCCGGCCTTGGTGACGTCCCAGGCGAGCGGGAACGGCGTGATCATGGCCAGCTCGTTGTAGGTGAACCAGGTGGGAGCGTAGGCCTTGGTCAGGTGGAGCACGATGGTGTCCGTCGAGGTGACGTCGAACGAGGCCAAGTTGTCCGGCAGGCCGCCCGGTGAGTAACCGACGTAGTTCGCCTTCTCCGCCTTCAGCAAGTTGAGGTAGAACGCCACGTCAGCGGCGTCGACGGTCTCGCCGTTGGACCACTTCCAGCCCTTCATGTGGATGGTCACGGTCTTCCCGCCGTCGGAGTACACCGGGGCGGCTCCGGTGGACAGGGGGTAGTTGACGGTGACCGAGTTGCCGTTGTTGCCGAACATGTACAGCGGCCGGTACAGCATCCACTGGAAGTCCTGCTTGTTGACCACGCTGGAGTCGGCGATCGGCTCGAACGGCCAGATGTAGTTGGGCGCGGCGCCGTCGATCACGCCGACGGTCACGGTACCGCCCTTGACCGCCTTCGCCTGCCCTGATGAAGGCGAACTGCTACTGCAGCCCGCGGCTGCCAGGGCCGCGGAAACCGCCACGGCCGCCACAGTCAAGATCTTCCGGCGCCGACCACTCATGGTCACTGCTCCTGCCTAGGTCCGCTGCCGGGTCCGCCAGCACGCGGTGGCTGACCCGTGTATCACTGATCACGTTAATGGTGCAATGTGACATATCATCAAGCCAGAGTCACGATTTCCTACCGATGTCGACAACGGATGGCGGCCGTTCCGCGCTGCCCCGCGCTGACCGGCTCGTCGACTCCGCGGTGACCCGTCACCTTCTCCGCTCGTCACACTCCGCCGCTGGCTGCCGTCATAGAAGAGAGACCACCCAGCCGATTGGACGTGGCCGGCCCGTGCCGCGGGCCAGCCTGAAGGTGAGGGAAAGACTCATGACATCGACGGTTCTCGTCACTGGCGGCACTGGCCGCCTGGGGCGATCTGTCGTTGCCCAGCTGGTCGAGGCCGGTCAGGACGTGCGCGTGCTAGCCCGCCGCCAGCGCGACACCGAGCCGCAGGTCACGTTCTTCACCGGCGACCTCCGGCGGGGCGAGGGCATCGACGCGGCCGTGCGCGGCGCCGGGACGATCATCAACTGCGCGACCAGCACCAGGGGCGACGCGGAGGTGACAACCAACCTGATGACGGCGGCGGCCAAGGCCGGCTCGCCGCACATCGTGCAGCCGTCGATCGTCGGCATCGATTCCATGGCGCAGTGGGGATACGTGAAGACCAAGCTCGAGGTCGAGCGGATAGTGGAGGACTGCGGCCTGCCGTGGACGATCCTGCGGGTGACGCAGTTCTACAACTACTGCTTCGAGAACTCACGGAAACTGGCGAAGTTCCCGCTCGTGGCGCCGGTGCCCAGGGGCTTTCGGGTCCAGCCGGTCGATTCCCGGGACGTCGCGGCCCGGCTCGTCGAGCTCGCGCTCGGCGAGCCCGCTGGACGGGTCCCTGACATGTCGGGACCGGGCGTCACGAGCTGGAATGACCTGTTCCGCAGCTACCTGAAGGCCACCCAGCAGCGCAAGCCGGTGGTCCCGGTGCCGGTTCCCGGCAGCAAGGCGGTGCGCAACGGCGCCCTGCTCCCGTCGCCGGGCCACACCGAAGGGCGCAGGACCTGGGCCCAGTTCCTGGAAGGAGAAGTACACCCGTGAAAGCCCGCATGAAGAGCCCGGCCGTCATCATTCCGACGCGATGACCGCGATCAGGTCGCTGAACGAGGCCATACAGCAAGGCGGCGTGCCGCCGCGCACGCTCGATCTGGTTCACCTGCGAACCAGCCAGATCAACGGATGCAGCGTCTGCCTGGGCGCCGCGGTCAAGGCCAGGAAAGACGGCGAGACTGAGGAGCGGCTCTTCACGCTGTCCGCCTGGCGGTGGATCGCCACCGTGAATGTCTTCAACCGCGTCAACGTCGCCACCAGGCAGGTTCCCGGACAATGGCCCCACCAACGGCCGGCGTAGCTCACCTCGGTGAGTAGGCATCCTCGTCGAGCATGGTCAGGTCGGCCTCAGCCGCGCGATCGGGGTGGTCGATGATGTCGATCGCGGCGATCTTCCCGTCGCTGATCGCGAATACGGTGAGCGTGATCGGCCTGCCGGGCGCGGCGGCGACCAGGCCGATCGCTCCGTCAACCAACGCAGGCAGGGTGACCTCGGCGAATCGCGCGAACCCGGACGTGCGTCCGGCCACGGCCGCCGCACCGCGAATCACCTCGACGCCGTGAGAGCGGATAACCACATCCGGGTCTAGTGCCTTCAGCAGAGCCTCGAAGTAGCCGGCGCGGGCAGCGGCGAGGAAGGCGGTGACAATGGAGCGCTGCTCGCGCAGCTTGGTGCCGACAACAGGAGCCACGCCCCGCACCCGCCGGCGGGCACGGCTAGCCAGCTGCCGGGCGGCCGCGGGCGAGCGGCCGACGACCGGCGCGATGTCGACGAACGGCACCGCGAAGATGTCGTGCAGGACGAACGCGAGCCTTTCCGCGGGCGGCAGCGTGTGCAGGATGACCAGCAGCGCGGGACCGATCGAGTCGGCCAGCAGCGCCTCCTGTTCGGGATCGCCGCCGGAGTCGTTCACCGCTGGCTCGGGCAGCTGTATCCCCACCGGCTCCTCCCGGCGCGCTTGCAGCATGTCCAGGCACACCCGGGCGACAACCGTCGTCAGCCACCCGCCCAGGTTCTCGATGCAGCTGGCGTCGGTGCGGCTCAGCCGCAGCCACGCCTCCTGAACGGCGTCGTCGGCCTGGCTGGGCGAGCCCAGCGTGTGGTAGGCCACCGCCCCCAGTCGGGCCCTGTGGGCTTCGAACCGATCCGCGAGCCCGGCATCTTCGTCCATCAGCCACATTCCCTTGTCGTGGTCGTTTGTATATGTGACTCGTCCGGCGCCGCCGAT
>Ga0134126_10002117_pt1 | contig 25203 bp, 23 predicted proteins | sample KB31752_FD_96881 | JGI IMG/M metagenome (GOLD analysis project Ga0134126, IMG submission 96881) | Terrestrial soil microbial communities with excess Nitrogen fertilizer from Kellogg Biological Station, Michigan, USA - KB3-175-2 | ecosystem: Environmental > Terrestrial > Soil > Unclassified ... | reverse complement strand
TCGATGCCGATAAAAAACACAATAGGATTTTTATTGAAACATCATCTCGATTCTCGATAAATGACTAAAATGGCACTTTTCTACTCATATAAGTAGAAAAGTCGACTTTTTAACTGCATCGTCTCGATGGTAATTTCTTACTTCTTCAGTGGCATCGAAGTGGCCTGCAGAGGGTAGTAGCAGCAATAAAATTACCTGTTATGACAGTCTATTGTTATACGAGTTGAAGCTAACGAAAAACATAATTGGTTTGACTCATGTTTTCTACTAGGAAACTACAATTTAGCCCTTCACAAATCCCTATAAAATACCCATGGATAAAGACAGCGATGATGATAAATGCCTCATTTATCATGTTACATCAACTGACAAAGAATTTATCCTCTGGTGTTTTAACAGTAAAAGTGAGGTAATCTGCATCCGTGTTCCAGTCCAAATCGAAATCATCGTAGAAGCTCTAACAGTTGATGAGAAAGGCTGTCTCACAGACAAATCTGAAAACACTACCATCGACCCAGAAAATGCCTTCAAGAAGTTTCTAGAACCACTCAACACATCATTAAAGCATTTCGGAGTAACATCTCTATCCATTGTCTATCGTAAGGAAATCTACTTCTATAACACATCAACGAAGCCGTATATCAGAGTAGAATTCTCATCTCTCATCGGTTTTAACAAGTTTAAACAACTTTTCACTAATGAGGACGGTACAGTAAAACGAGCGAATGTCGTCATTCAAGCAGGATTTCAAGTTCGTTTACGATTGTTAGAATCAGATATTCCACCAGTTTGGCAATTCCTTTACAAGTTCTCTATTCGTTTCTGTTCCACAATCTATCTTCCATCTGACACAGACATCTGCGTTGAAGGTAATAAGATATCTCAATGCACTATCGAATACAAAACTCCAACCATCACTCCCTGTGATAAAGATCTTGTCATATATCCTCTCATCTTCTCCTTCGACATTGAATCATACTCTCATAATCACAACATGTTCCCCAATGCAGATAATCTTGATGATGTTGTCTTCTTCATTGGTATTCATGTCAAGAGATATAGAGCACCAGCAAGTACAGAAAGAAGGATAGGTCTCTACTTAATAAGAGAAGGCCTCCTCCCATCTGATGAGAGTGGTAATGAGATTCTACTCTTCAATACAGAAGAAGAACTCTTGTCAAAGTTCTATGATCTCATTTGTGAGATCAAACCGCAAATCGTCTTATCTTTCAACGGTCTAGGATTCGATAACAAATACATTCACAGAAGAATGTGTTTGCAACACCTCTCATATCCAAACTTTTCAACTCTTGAAGACAGATGTATGGGACCTGTTAGAATAAGGAAGACAGATTGGTCATCTTCAGCATACAAAGGAATTAAATGTTATTACTTTGATGTTCCAGGAGTAGTCTACATGGACATGTTCCTTGAAATCAGACGTAATTACTTCTTGAAGAGCTTCTCACTTAACGAATCATCTCAAGTGTTTCTCAAGGAGAGTAAAGTTGATTTGAAGGCGAAAGAGATGTTTAAAATCTACCATGACTATTTAGAAGGACATCCAGAACCAGAGAAGATGAAACTTATTGCTGACTATGGCATTCAGGATTCCATTCTCCCAACCCGCCTATTCGATTGTCTTCATCAGTGGACTACCTATACACAGATGTGTAAGATTATGAACATTCAGCTGATCGAACTAGTTTCCAGAGGTCAAACAATCAGAACGAAAAGCAATGTTTATCGTGTGTCCAGAGCGAGAGGAATGGTCATCAATATTCCCAAGAATAAGCCAACATTTAAAGGCAAATTTAAGGGAGCATTCGTTGGAGATATGACTCCAGGTCTTCACGACAATGTCATTTGCATCGACTTTAGCTCTCTATACCCTTCCATTATTGCAGCCTATAACCTCTGTTATACAACATTTATACATCCGAAAGATTGGGATAAGTACAAGGAAGGAGAATATAGGGAATTTATTGTAACACTTCCAATAACTGGGCAAAAAGTTCCAGTACGCTATGCCATTGCAGATGAATATAAGGGATTCAAGGGATATAAGGGAATCCTACCAGAGGTTGTCGAAGGGTTTTTGAAGTCAAGGAAGGTTGCCAAGGCAATGGAAGAGGCAGCCACAGAAGCATATGATGCTGCCAAGAAAGCACAGAAAGAAGCTGAAGCTGCAGGTGATACCGTTAGAGCTGCCAAATTCGCTGAAGAAGCAACCAAACACGAAAGTCAGCGAATCATCTTCGAGAAGGCACAACTAGCCATCAAGACCAGTAACAATTCAGTTTACGGAAGTCTAGGGGCAGAATTCGGAGCATCGGCAAACGGAGCAATCGATGCTGATGATCAAGGCGGTTCACAATTATCGCTAAAGTGGATTGCCATGACTGTAACAAGTATTGGGCAGAAGCTAATCACTGATTGTAATGAGTTTATCGTAAAGAAATACAATGGAACAATTATCTATAACGATACGGACTCTGTCTTCTTTACAATTCCTGGGCTAACATCGGATAAACTGAAAGAAGTAGGAAGTGCTATTGCTAAAGACTTTAGCAAAGATCTCGATAAGCCTCTATCAATCGAGTATGAGAAGGGTCTTCGTATGATTGGACTGACGCCTAAGCGTTACATTTATCGCAAGTATGACAAGGATGGAATCTTAACTCCCAAGATTGAGTTCAAGGGTGTTACAGCAAAGAGACGAGATTCTTGCGCTTGGACAAGTTCTATCTTCACTCTCGTTTCCGAAGGTATTCTAGCCGGTTTAACAAAGGAGAATATCGACAAGATCATCTATACTGCAATCGTTAATATTCTTGAAGGAAAGGTGGCATCGAAGAATCTACTTCTTGGTGGATCAATTGGTGAGAATTATAAGAGCAAGACATGTCCGATGGCAATCATCAAGTCAAAAGCTAAAGCTGACGGAAAGCCAATTGAAACTGGAAGCAGAATCGAATATGTTATTAGGAAGACTGAGTACAAAGGACCGAAGTGTAAGGCACCAAAGATTGGAGAACGTATTGTTCTTGCTGATGACATCGGTGATGATGTTGAAATCGATTATGTTCACTACATTCTTAACAAGTTGATGAAACCTGTAGATCAGTTGTATGGTAAAGTGTTTTCAGGCGATAAGGTGATTGCTCATCTTGCTAAATCACTTCAGACTGAACCCGAAGCAGTGATGAAGAAACTGAGGAAATATCTAGGTCATGATGTTGAAGAACTGGAAGTTGAATCTGAAGTGACTGATGAAGAAGATGAAGAATAATCATGCAAATAATTATTTGCGTGATCTAATAAAATAACCTTTTTAAAAAAGTCTGTTCAAACTTGATTATTACAAAGTAAATCTCTAAAAATATTCCATATTTACTATCACTGTCCACGGAGCACCACTCTGGAAGACCCATACGGCATATTGAAAATTCTCCATTAACATACTCCGCAGAAGATGTTAATCTTCTCAAATCATCAAATATGCCAATTTCACAGGTTTACGTAGTATAACTCACCACATTTTTAATCTTGCCATAGACGAGCAAAATTGATAATTTTTACGTAACTCTAGTAATACACCAGTTATGAAGATGGAATAAATTTGATATTTACCATTGTTTTACAACGTGTTAAAATATTAAAAAATATTTGTTTACAATATTGCATCGCTATAGTTCGAGAAAAATAAGATGATTTTATTATCACTGTCTACGTGAGTAGACCTAACGACCTTTAAGGGAGAATATGGAAATTTTTCAATTACATACTCCGTAGAAAATGTTAGTGCTCTGAAATCGTTAAAAACAACGATTTTAAGACCGCATGTAGTATAGTCCACGAGATTTGGAGGTAGAAGCTTTTGGAACGAAATGCGAACTTTTTAGCAATACTTCGTCACAAATTTATTTAGAAAGGAAGAAATAAAATTTTAAACTTTATTTCTCGATTGGTGATAACTGACTTGCTGGAAATCTGCTCTTAAGCCATTCAATGACTTCGAATGATTTCTCATCTGGAATCCTGTCAGATTTAAGGGAGGAAATATTGTGAATCATCCATTTGAAGACATTGTTCCAATCCATTACAACATCGAGATCGCTAATTGTTCTGAATAATGATAAATCTCCAGTTAATGCAATTTGAGTAGAATAACGTCCTAGATTGAGAGGAGAAAGTTGATAGTCGGCTCTCCACTTTACTAATTCCTTCATCAAGATTTCAAGTTTTCCTGCCTTAATGGCAATCGGAATGAAGTCATGTTCAACTTGCATACATTTCTGCCACATGTAATAGAGAATTGTAAATGCTGATTTCTTAATAATTAATTCTTGAAACTCGTTTGAAGCGAGAAAAGCTGTAAATTTCGTATGTTCAAAAATATGCATGAAGAAGATCTTGTTATCATTATCAACAAGCATTCTTACTATTGTTTCAGTCATCGAGGTACTCATCGCTTCCATATTCTTCTTATCTTCAAGCAGTGCAACAAAGCAATTGATTGCTCCATTGTTAATCGCATGAGGCATCAATATGATGAAGTCATCTAGCTTTGTATCATCGAAACGATAAAAGAGCCTCACGACTCTCGAATTATCCTTGTTGATTGCAAATGCTATCACTCGATAATACTCATTGCTTGTAAACTCAGACTTCTCATTTAACCATTTTAATACTTGAATTTGATCGCAGTGAGATGCATCTCTCAATATGTCTGATCTGTATTCATCACAAAATAAAATCTCATCGATTTTCTTCAGTAAATCAACATGTCCTTGCTTTGAAGCATACTCAACAACATCTCGGAAAGACGGTTTCCGAACTACTTCCATTATTTCACTGGGCATAGTCATCAATATGACAGTATTAATGACAGTTCCAATTGTAAAAGATCTATGCTTAATAAATATGCGAAATGAAAATCGCTAAAGAAAATACAATCGTTCAAGTGATTTGCGAGACAGCAGAGATTCATTCTCTTCGTCCATACCTTAAGCCAACTACGAAGATGAATGCAGGCTCAGGAGTCATCATCGACTCTCAGAAAGGAATCATCATAACTAATGCTCATGTAGTAGGCAACTCAATGATGATACAGGCATTCTCACCCATCACTGGCAAGATGCCTCTTCGTTGTGAACTCGTTTCCATTATTCGTGATAAAGATCTCAGCCTAATTCGTATTATCGAAGAAGATCGACAGCAACTTCTCTCGCTCAAAGACTCAACTCAACTTGACGCGCAGATGGTGGATCACTTGACCATCCCACAAGGCACACAATTATATGCTGCAGGTTTCCCCCTTGGCACTCGTCTTCTCCAAATAACAAGCGGTTGTCTCTCTGGTCTCTCTACTCCCGACTCTTTCATTCGCATAACACAATGTGAAGACTCTTATGCCAGAGATTCCACATTCATCGCGACAAGTGCTGGTCTCAACTTTGGAATGAGTGGCGGAGGCTTGTTCACCGAGAAGGGAGAATTAGTGGGCATCATCACCGCAGGCTTGCCGAGTGCTAACCAAATTGGCTATGCTATTCCATCAAGAGTAATATATGCCAACTATCTCTTGATGATGCATAATTTAATCCCACGTCTTCCCACATTCAATATTCGTTGGTCCAACGTCAATCAATCAACATTTGATTTTCTTGTCACCAGTCCACCAACTAAGGGTGGAGATAAGAAGACAGGAGCGTGTAAAGGCGTTTTGATACGTAAGATCCTTCCAGATTCAATCTTTAACGATGTTCTTGAAGAAGGGGATTTACTCTTTGAGATAAACTTTACTCTTCCATCTACTTCTCCAGACTGTCTAAAGAATGCTCAAAACATGGAAGCAGAAGGAATAACAGTAACAGGATGTATTGAACCACATGGCGATGTTACCCTTCATGATGGCAAAACTAAAAAGCCTCTCTTTGATAGAAAGTTTTCTCTAACAGAAATCTCTGACTACATTGCATACGGTTCCGATATCACCATCCACTTTATCAGAAGAAAGAAAAAATATGAGAAGACTGTCCAGAATCTCTACAAGAAATCGCAAAGAATACGTGGTATATATCCTTTACTCGAGAATTTGAACTGGATGATCATTGGAGGAATTTGCATTCAAGACATCACCCTAAACACAATTGCTGAATGTCCTCGTTACAAATATATTGACGAAAACTATTATTATGATGAGTTCCTTTTCACTCCAAGTATCATTATCACTCATGTTTCTCCCAGTTCTTCAATTGGTTCATTAAATCTTTTTAACGAAGGAGACATCCTCACTCACTTGAATGGAAAGAAAGTTAATACGATCAAAGATGTCAAGGATATTCTATCTGCTCTGATGGAAAATGGCGAACATGGTTTTGTTACAATTAAAAGTGATAGAAAACATTTCACAGTATTAAACCTAGATTTGAAAGGAGATGCATCTTAATTCTTTATTAGTTATGATACTTATAGCTCACATATTAACAAAATTTTTAATTTTGTTAATCTACTTCTTCCATTGCTGATATATTTGCGTTATTATTTTGTTGTTCCACTGACATTGCCAATGGAATAGGTATTATAACATGTTCATGGACTTCTTCAACATCAGGTATTTGTGATATTTCTCCGTTTTCATATAACGGCTCTTCTAATGGAACATTCCTAATATTATTGTAAGCCGCAAGAAGAAACGACATTTCAAAATAGTCTAACAATTGAAGATGATATGAAAATCTACAAATGAATCATCAATGATGGCTATGATAGTGTTCTGCGACCAGCTCCATAATTTAAAAGCGTCAGTTGACTTTCAATATGTGGTGGGTATGATACTCCATATATAATCTTCTTTGCCATACATTGAGCAAGAAGTTCAACATAAAATTTACTATGAATCTTACTATCTGGATTCAACATGTAAAAGTCGATTAGAGACTTGGTGTAATTAACGAGTCTCTTCTCTGCTAAACTTGTCATATCTTCTTTTCATTACAACAATGTTCACGGCGTGTTAAGTCGCGGTTTAGATTTTTTCCTCAATGGCTTTATCTCCTTCTTAGCATGTTTGTTTACAAAGTGCACTTGAGGAAGATTTTTGAATTTAGGATAGATTTTAACCTTGAGTTGATCTGGTATTTGCCACCTTGATAACACTTCGACACGATCTCTTGCATTTGGTTCCTTGGCTTGCACTATCTCGGTGACTTTACTGGCTAGAGAACTGCTTTCATCAAGTGCGTCGAAAATTCTAGCAAAGTCTTTGACAGCTTTAGTTGGAGATGTTGTTTCATTGTTAGGTTCCAGCTCTAACATGGTCCATATGCTAAGTAGTTGATTCTCTTCTGGTGAACACTTCTCGGGGTATGGCTTTGGAGGTCCTACTCCGATGCATATAAACTCATAGCACATATAGGGACGAAATAGCCATACTTGAGTGAAGAGATTAGACAGAAGGGTCATGAAGTCGATGAGAGATGGGAGTGATAAGCGACCTTGTGTACGTTTGTCTGAGCCATAGGGGATCACGATGAAGCCTTTGCCTGATAATTGGGAGAGGGAGGAGAACATTGTCATAGTCATTGTTGTTAGAATGCGAAGGGAGAGAGTATGATGGGAAACTATACCCATCAAGTGATAGCCGTCAACTGGTCTTCCTTCAAGGACGGCAGGGATGTCATATTCGACGAGATCGAGATTAATGCTTTCGAGTTCTGGTCGTCCTACTGATTTGGAGGAGACTAATCGAGTAATAGAATAGGGGAGTCTCCACTGAAGATAGGAGTAGAGTTCGAGATTCCTGTCCTCGAAGAAGAGAGAGTAGAAATGCATGTTGTCATTCTGCGTTGAAGTGGCGAAATAGCCTCCGACATGACCAGTCAAGTTGAGAACTGCATCAATGTTGGCGAAGAGAACTGAGCCTTTTTGATCAAAGCGAGAGTAGCCTATGTTATGATTATCATGAAATCTGGGTATATCTTCAGCTCTCTGCGGTTTTCCACTCAGATGAGGTGGAGAAAAGAATGATATTGCTTTGTTTTCATTGTCGGAAGTTGATAATGCTTCCATCGTCTTCCTCGATTTGCCTGTGTACGTTGGATCGTACATCTTTATAACTTGTTATTTTATCAAATATTACTAAATGAGAAAAACCTACCATATCGATGTTGAAGACATCAAGAAACGCAGCAGAGGATTCTGTGATTTAGATGCTCCATATCTCTGGTTCAACGAATTCATCAAACACGATACGAAGCGTAGATGGGAACATGTTGCTAATCCTAAACAAGTGGTAACGTTTTCATCTTATACTGACAAATCTAGAATTTCTTATGATATTCCACATTCTGAAGAGTTTAATCAGAAAGAGAGATTCATACAGCATCTTGGTAATGAGTCGTTTGTTCCGATGTCGTATATCATTTCACCTTCGACATGGAAAGAATTTGAAAAAATACTTTCATCAGAGTTTGTTGGATTGTGGTTCTTGAAGAAAGCAGGTAAAGGCATTGGAGGTGGATACGATGTCAAACCGATTATCTATGTTAGTAAGCAACAGTTCTTGAAAGACATACGAGACGAAATTCAAGAAATGAATATTCATCCACTTTATCGGAGAAATATTTTCATACTGCAGAGGGGTATTGATAGTCCTGTATTAACTCCAACTGGAGAGAAGTTTGACTTGAGAATATACATGATGATGGTTGGAACGAAGAACTTTCTTCTTTCTTATCTTTGCAAATTAGGAGATGTACGAATTGCATCGGAGAAGTATAGTTCGGAATGTTTGGATTTAAGAGTTCAGGTAACCAATACAAGTCAGAATAAGAAACATAAGGCTCTTGCGTTGATTAAGAGAAAGTTTGACGAAGAAAATTACGGAGAATTCTACCGATTAGTTTTTCCAAAAATAAAACAGATTGCCAAGAGAATTGCAGATGTATATGGACCGATCATACTGGAGGAGAAAGGAAAGAATAAAACTGAATTAAATCCTACTTTTAAATCTTTCTTTGGATTGATCGGATTAGATATCATAGTCAATAGAATTGATGGACAACCATATTTGATAGAAATGAATAGAAGACCAGGTGTTGGAAGACCGGAAGAAGAAATGAAGTATGACTTTTCAAACAAAGTTTTTATGAAAGATGTTTACGAGAAAGGACTTTGTCACTTTGTTGATTTACCACATGATTATACTAATGCAAATGATGGATCATTCATTCTTCTACGAAAGCTTCAAGTAATTTCTTGAGGAAGATAATGACTTGCATGGAATCTGAATCAGAACGTGTGTCTTTGTTTGTTGAAGAAAGATTAGATACATTAATATCTAATATTTTCTTGCAGTCATTCTTATCGATAATATTATATTCATGCAGAAGTTTTAACGCTTCGACACTTGCATGATTGGCAATGATATCAAGAGCTTCATCTTTATCGTCTTTCGATATTGATGGAATGAATGCACGACGTAGTGGACAAATGCTTCTCTTCTTTCTTTCCACTAGAAGGCATTCAAGAATGCATAGCCTATCATTCTTGACGAAGTCAACGTAATTCATATTTGTAAACAGATATGAATCCGTAAGACAATTAATATGTCGTCTCATCATTTCTTCGGATCCAGTGTTGATAATTAACTTGCATAAATTTTCCATCTCTGCGCTTCTCTTGACTCTGTCATATTCAAGATATTCCTTCATACTTTGAAGCATCTCATGGTTGTTGTTCTCAAGAATTAATTTAATTAATGTGTCTATTTCTCCATAACCAAGATCTTTACTGAATGGTTTATTTATCAAATATTTAAAACATTCCGTTGCATTCTTTTCTGCACATAAAGTTAAGTAGTATGCATATACTTCTGGATTTAGTGACCTGGAACAATATATGTGTTTAAAAGTGCTTGCGTCATCGACATTGATCACCATGACAGTACATTTATAGAGTAAACACCTACTGACACCTTCTTTAGTAATATAGTATTTGACTATGTCGAATTTAGATTTTGAACATGCATTTAATAAAACTCTGTCATCACGACAAAAGTTAGCTTCTTCAGTCATGGTCAAAGTGTCAAGATCAGAAACAAATGCAACATGAGCAGTGAAATCTCCATTACACTTGAAATCTACTGAACATCTCTTCAAAAATTCTATCTTATCCTTACGGTACTCAATAGCTTGCAACTTATTCCAAATGTCGACAACAGACATGACAGAGTTCTTGATGAGCTTATTGAAGATAAGTATTTATGTTCGATAAATTTGCAAAAGTTTTTATTTAACAAGTTTAGTCTTTGACCAATTGATTACTTTCATAGAATCTAAATCAGGACGTCTGTCTTTATCAAAGGATTTAATGTTAGATATGTTAATATTTAATATTTTTCTGCAATCATTCTTTATGATAAAATCGTGATCATAAAGAAGTTCTAATACTTCAACATTTGCATGATTAGCAATAATGGTTAAAATTTTAACTTCATCATCTTCTGATATTGAACATGGAATGATAGAACAAAGCACCGGATATCTTGCTCGTTTCTTCTTTTCAGCCAGAAGACATTTCAAGATATCTAATTTATTTTGCTTGATGATATCTATGTAATTCATATTTGTAAACAGATATGAATCGGCAATACAATCAATATATTCTGATATAATTCCAACATCTTCAAACTTGAAAAGAACTTCGCATAAATCTTCTAATTCGAAAACTTTACTATGATCCATATCCACGAACGAATACAAAGTTCTCAACATATGGTAATTGTGTGTTTCAAAAATCAATTTAATTAACTTGTTGATTTGCTCTATATTGAGATCTTTACTGCGAAAAGTTAGAAAACATAACATGTAATTTAAACAATTTATTGCATTCTTCTCAACACACAATGTCAAGAGATACATATAGCTATCAGACTTCGATATCCAAACATCAAAATGTTTTAATCCATCTATCTCATCATTACCAATCAACAAAACAACACCTTTATATTTTGTTGAACAATTCGTCGTGTTATGATCCATGTACCATCTTAATATAGGAATATCAGATCTTGAACATGCTGTGATAAACACTCGTTCATCATAATACATCCTGGCTGTGACACATAACATAATATCTTCTACTTTACCAATTGTTGCAACGTAAGCAATAAAATCTCCATTATACTTAGCTGATTCAGGGCATTCCTGTATCAAGAAAGTTGCTCTATCATCAACAACATCAATAAGATCGCGCAAGGTATTACTTGGTGACCGTAATGCATCGGTGAGTGTTTTATCTTCAATCAATTTCATTCTGTTCCAAATGTCTTCAAACAACATTGTCTATCACTGATGCCGACTATTATTAAAATCATCATTTATGCTTGATAAATCTGCAAATTAAAACTTCACGAACAAGCTATTCATAAAATGGAAGACATTATAGATCTACTTAAAGGTAAAGGGATCGCAATCGATCCTTTCAACGATAACTATGAAGCCATCGAAATTGATACTGACATTGAAGACATCGAGGGGTCATGGGTATTCCCACCTCTCTATAAGGAAGATAGTCATGGTAACACTGTCAAATGGCAAATAGGTTTCAATGACACTACTAAGAAACTACTTACTGTTGTTGGAAGAGTTGAAACTGGTTCTGAACCTCAGCTCTTCCCAGTGGATGTTGTCCCTTCAAAGAACAAAACTTATCAACAGAAAGCTTTCCAAGAAGCCAAGACTAAGTTTGAGAATAAGATGCGAGAAGGCTACAAGTATGATAACGGTCATTCCACTGTTGAGATACCACAGCCTATGCTTGCCAACAAGTATAAGCCTCCTACTGATAAGTCGAAGGGAAACATCACTCACTTCCCAGTTGCAGCACAAGTAAAATTTGATGGCATTAGGAACATTGTCTACATTGACAAGGATGATCAAGCAATCATGTTAACAAGGAAGATGAACAAGAGAGCACACTTCAATGATGTAAGGGAAGAATGCAAACGACTCCTTCAATTCCTTCCATCAGGCACAATTCTTGATGGTGAGCTATATAGTGGAGATGTTAAGTTTGAAACCATTGCAAGCATTGGAGCAAAGGAGTTAGCCAAGCATCCAGAAGAGCACAAGCTATCCTACTACATGTTTGACATATTCCATCCTAAGACAATCTGGACCAAAGACAGCAAGAACTTAATGCCTGGTATTGCAGATGATGGAATCTATGTTAAAGCCTCTGGTTATCCAGCAGAAGATTACACTGAGATCGATCATTACATTGAGTTGAGAGATTCCATGCTCGCATCAGATCAATGCCGTCCAGTAGAGGATATTGCCGATGTTCCTCTTTGGGTTCTCGAAGTGCGATTGAAGTTGATGGGAAATGCTTTCGGTTGTTACAAGGAGAAATACGGAGAATTCCCTCACTTTGTTAAGTTGACGAAGACGTATATCATCAAGTCAAGAGAAGAAATTTTCAAAGCTTTCACTGAGTTCAAGAATATGGATCAAGAAGGTGCAATGATTAGGCACTTTGCTAGAGGAAATACTACCCCAGAGAAGAGTCTCTATCGACCAGGTCGTTCCGACAACTTGCTGAAAGTCAAAGACATCATGACAACAGAAGTCAAGATTACTGGTGTAACATCAGGGAAGGGGAAGTTCAAAGAACTGGCGATGTTTATATATGAGGAAGTTGATACAGGTCACCGAGGAACATTTGTACCAGCAGGCAGTTTTGAGACTCGAGCTCATTTCCTCAAGCATCCCGAAGAGGCTATCGGTAAGTATTATACTGTGAAGTTTCAGAATCGTACTAAGGATGGAAAGCTTCGTTTCCCAATTGGTATAGGCTTCCGTGAAGAATAGAGTTTTTGTTCGGCATAAATATTGTTTTAAAGACACTATACCAAACAAGTTTGAGTAGGCATTAAATGGAAAGAGAAATTCCTTGTGTCTGTGGCAAAGTATTATATCCATGCAAAGCAACAAAACATTATTGTTCATGTCATTATGATTCGAGAGTATGTTGTCTAGGTGAAGAAGACAAACATCTTTGTATTTGTACTGATCACTGTCAAGTTGGAGATTGTCAGGCAACAACAAATCATTATTGTTGTTGCATCTATTATCCAAGAAGAAAATGTTTATCAACAGGTAAACATTTATGTATATGTGGTGAAGATTTAGAAGATGGAGCATGCAAAAGCGTTAAGCATAATTGTATCTGCGAAGAGACGAAAGAAACTATTGGTTGTTTAAGCGAAAATCATCTTTGTGTATGTTTCAAGAATGTAGGATTTTGCAGATCAACATCTCATAAATGCTATTGCTTGTCTGATAATTCAGAATGCTATTCACAACGTCATGATTGTATTTGTGGATGGGCTAAAGGTTTCGACTCTTGCAAAGCAACAAAACATACATGTCTATGCTCGAGCTGCCCTGAGAAATGCCGTTCAGAAAGTCATAAGTGTTATTGTTATTATCGCGGTCCTACCAAATGTAGAAGTGTTAGTGAACATGAATGCCAATGTTTAAATGCTCATTTAGAAGGAGAAGTATGTAAAGCAACTAAACATGCATTATGTATAGTATTCGATTGAAATTTTACTCATCATTATTTCTTTAAAACGTTGTAAGATGAGTATTTCCAGAGAATGGTTTAAAAGACCATTCTACTATTTTGATCTTTCTTATAATTTTACACCGTTGATCGGAGAAAAAGAAACTAGTGAAGATTGTGAAGATTTTCCTGAAAATATTGAAGAATATATCTGGGGCGAAGAGGGAGAAAATGACAATGCTGATTGGAATTTACTCGCTAAATTAACAAATGGAAAATTTATCTTATTTACAGCATGGTGTGATTATACAGGCTTTGATTGTCAAAGTGGAATAAAATTATACGTTGCCAGTAATATCGAAATACTTTTTAATAAAGCAATGACTACAGGACAACGAAATTCATATACAGAATACATTAAGAAAGAATAACCAATTTCAAAAAACGACGAACATAGGACACTGAAGCATATACATAGTCTTCTAATTCTTCAAAACTTGCATATTGAGATGGCTGCTTGAGATTATTTCTCATGTATTTGATAGTATTGACAGAGTTAATACTATCATTATTTAATGTTTTCAATACAATATCAATATTGGAAGCAATAATAAGATGCAAACTCATTGATGCATAGAATGTAAATCTGCTCACGACATCATCAAATGATTTAGTTTGATTGTTGAAGAAGTGAATGTCTTTAATACACTTATAGTAATACTTTATTGCATCAATGTTGTAATTATATTGAATAGTATTAGGTGAGTATTTCTTACTGAAGTGGATAGTGGTGGAGTAAATTTTATCTATCTCGAGCATTTTCACCGATCAGTAAGATATTATCTTACTGATTATTGAACTCTTTCAATGAATGGGAATATGAACGGTAAAAATGCATTCTATTGAGAATTATTATTAGTTATATCTCATATAACTAATAAAGATGCCACCGAAGCCACGATCAGTGAAATTAGGTCGAATGAGTCAAAACTTCGGACATCAAGATCTTCTGGTCACCTTGGATCAACCGAAAAAAGATTGGGATTCGAAGAACAGACCGAAGAATACTCATCTAGGACAACTTAAACTACTCTTAGGAGAACTTGCATTCCTCCTCGATTTCGTAGATGATTTAGCCAATGTAACTCTCGTTTATGCCGGTGCTGCACCTGGTCAACATATCAAAGCAGTTGCTTATCTATTTCCAGATCTCGAGATGCATTTGTATGATCCAGCACCTTTTGCCATTCAAGAAACAGAGAATATCCACATTTATCAATCTTATTTCACCGATGAAATTGCAGAGAAGTGGGCAAACGTTGAGAAGGTGTTATTCGTTTCCGACATTCGTTCTGGAGGAGACACGCGTGATGAGTTTGAAGAAGAAGTTCACCGTAATATGATGATGCAAGAGAAGTGGGTAAGGATAATCAAACCGGAACGCTTCTCTCTCAAGTTCCGCATTCCTTACACTGTCATTGAACGTGGAGAGAAATACAAATATCTCGGTGGTACACTTATCTACCAAGCCTATCCCAAAGCCGATTCAATGGAGATGAGACTAATCGGTGATGAAGAAAATGCAACCAATCCTAATGTCGTATACGATTCGATAAACTTGGAGAAGATTCTCTTCTATCACAATTCCACAATCAGGCCTCTACGAACTTTCTACACTAACGTCACGACAAGAGATAACACTGAGTATCCCTCGACTAGCGGATTGTATCGAGATTATGATTCTTCTTATTTCCTCTTCACTGTGATCCGGTATTTGGAGAAATCATCTCCATCGATGATGGAGATGAAAGAGAAGAATGTGTTAGCACTTGCTGATAAACTACTCTTCTTAACTTATGGTAGTAAATTCGATCTACATTTTCGAAGAAACAACTAGAAGCGGATGAAAGCATGGAGCCAACGATTTGTCTGGTAATGATCATCAAGAATGAGGGACCCATCATGTCACGTATGCTTAACAGTGTAAAAGATATCATTGACGATATTGTCATATCGGATACCGGTAGTACAGACGATACCATTGAAGTTGTTACAACACTTGCCAAACAGTTGGATAAAAAAATCTCAATCGATCAAACTCCATTCAAAAACTTTGGCTATAACAGAAGTGTTGCTATTCAAGCAGCACAGCGACTTAGTAAGTCTGACTTCCTCTTGATGCTTGATGCCGATATGGTCTTTGTTGTAACACCAAAGTTTAACAAGAAGTCTCTTTTGAAGGCAGACGTCTTCAATGTGATGCAGAAAGGTTGCACTGTGGAATATTATAACTGTCGTATAACGAGGCGTATTCTTCCCGGCATTAAATATGTTGGATCAACGCATGAGTACTTCTCTTATCCTGATGGAGCCAGGAGAGATAACATTTCTCCTGATGAGATGTACATCAATGACATCGGTGATGGAAAGTGTAAAGACAACAAGTTTGCCAGAGACTATATCCTGTTGAAACAGGACATAGAAGAAGATCCAAAGAATAGTAGAGCATATTACTACTTGGCTGAAACATGTAGGAATTCTGGAAAGTATAAGGAAGGTGTAGAATACTATACGAAGAAGATAGAACTTGGAGGATGGGTTGAAGAAGTTTACATGTCCTATCATGGCTTAGTATTATGTTATCTTGCTCTCAACGATGTCAACAATGCAGACAAGACTGCTCTCGCCTCATTCCTGTATTATCCCAAACGCTCTGAAGCACTTTATGTTATGTGTAAGCATCACCGCGTCGTGAGCAATCATGAGAAGTCGTATATGTATTATCAAATCGGCTCAAAAATACCCTTCCCTAAAGATGATTTACTTTTTGTTGAAACAGCTGTTTACCGATATCTATTCGAATATGAATATAGTATCATTGCCTACTATCTCCCTCACTTGAACAAAGAAGAACGAAACAGAAAAGTTTTTAAGTTTCTCTGTCAGATGAATCCAAGACCAGGAGGTGGAGAACTAAATAACGCCTATGATAACATGACATTCTACATCCAAATCCTCCCGTCTCACTTTCAGCGAAGAGACATTCCTGCATCTTCTATTCCTGGCTTTAATGCATCATCAACATCAGTGTTGAGACTTGATGATCAAAGCGTTTGTTATTTCACTCGACAAGTAAACTACAAGATCAAACCGGATGGTAGCTATGAATATCCAGGATATGTAGACACTCGATCATCGCTATGTATCGAAGATAACAACCAGAACATCATCACTCCTCCTACAGAAGTAGCATTGGACACATTCGGAACTTTATGGAATCATGGAGAATGCTATATCAGAGGGTTAGAAGATTTGAGGATCTTCCATAAGACTCAGAAACACAATAAATATACCACTGTTTATGCACTTGCAACAATGAGACAATTCGCCCAAGATGAATCGATGAATTGCATTGCTCTATGTTCGGTGAATATACATGATGCCAATATTCATAGCATTAGGCCCCTCAAGAAGTTACAATCTTGTGAAAAGAATTGGGTACCGATTAATGGGACAAGTAAATGTGTTTATTCATGGTCTCCTCTCAAGATTGTAGATCTGGAGAAGACTACTCTCGATAACTTGGTGATTAGTGAGGAGATGAAAGAAAGTGAACTACCTGAGATATATAAGAAATTCAGAGGATCTTCAAATGGAATTCTATACGATGGACACTATTGGTTTGTGGTGCACACTGTGTATTATGGAAATCCTCGCAAGTATGTACACTACTTAGTGAAGATGACAAAAAACTTTAAACTGGTAGGAGCAACAGTGCCATTCCATTTCGATGAACCAAGGATAGAATATTGCTTAGGACTGTTAGTAGAGAAGAGCATATTCAAGATAAGTTACAGTATCAATGATGCTTGTTCAAAGGAAATTTACATACCAGAAGAATGGGTGAGGAACAATTTTGTTGCGCTATAATTACAATTGTATTTTATTTCATCATTTACTTATTACAATAGAGGATTAATGATATGGCTGGAGTATGTCAATGAACAAACACCTGAGATCTGTATTGCAGCCGTTGAACGATTTGGTTGCGCGTTATATTATGTACAAGAGCAAACTGTTATGATCTGTTTAGCAGCTGTCAAACAGAATGGTTATGCGCTGTATTATGTGAAAGAACAGACGCCAGAAATCTGCCTTGCCGCAGTTCGTCAAAATGGTTTGGCACTGGAATATGTAAAAATTCAAACTCCAGAAATTTGTATGGCTGCTGTAAAACAGAATGGTCATGTGTTAAAATATGTTAAAGAACAGACATCAGAAATTTGTTTAGCTGCTCTTCTTAATGATCCTAAATGCGAAAAATACATTAAGATTAAAATTAATGTAACAATGGATTTTCTATTAGGTAAGATAGAAAATCTTGGAAAAGTTAACTAAACTTTGCTATTTAATCGCCATCTGATTATTAATCAGATGGCTTTCCCACTACTCAGATCGAAATAGTAAAAGACTCCAAGTGCAATAAGTGTAAGTGCGAATGTAAAGATGAGTCCATTACGGATTCTAGGTTTGTTGTAAAAAACTAAGATCAAGAAGAATAAGATAAACGTTAACGAGAGAACAGACGGTGGTATATCAGAGAATGGATTACTATTAGAAACATTAGCATTGCCAGCAGGTAGAGGATTAGGATTGGGATCAGAGCCACTGTTAGACATGTCGCAGAGTTGAGATAGGCTGATATCACCAACCTTAGATTGGATTGCAGTAATGTCAATGCCAGCACCAAGTAAACACTGACACTTTTGAGAAATTGATTGAGTATCGCTTTGAGTGTTCTGTGCACACGTATTACAGAATTGTGAGATAGAAATATTGCCAGTTGTTGAATTGATAATATTAATAGTGATATTATCGATAATGCAAGAGCTTCCAGTACATTGAGTTCCTGTCTGAATAACATCAGAAGAGTTGCAAAACGGTGTGCATTCAGATGAAATACCTGGATAGAGAGTAGAATATATATCTGGATTAAGCAAGCAACCACACCATTGTCTCAGAAGAGGATTGGAAGTTATTTCACTTGCTTGAAAGGGAGCACACTGCTGTGCAAGCCATCCGTTATCATAGATGGAGAGATTGTAACTCTTATAGAGAGTGAAGAAGATCGGCTCTACTGCTCTCACAAACTCATTCGGAATAATACCATCCTTACCAGCAGCTGCTACATCATTCATTGACATCATTGTAGGAATCTGCTGAATGATAGTGTTGAGATATGTGCTAAGCATCTGGGTACCAATGTATGAAGGCAAAACATCCCTTCTTCCTACCACATCTATGAAGTTAAGCCATTGACTATTACCACCATAGATAGCACGACCTATCCACTTCGCACATTCACCACTTCCCTGAGAGTTCAATGCCCATGAAGCAGGCAGTGAAGTGTTTGTTGTTCTTAGCGTTGGATTGCCGAAACAATGATCGATCAACAATTGAGGACAATCATTCAGAGTGATATCTCTAGCAGAGAGAGGACAAGTGTATCCGTTCTGGGTGAAACATCTAGCATAGTAAGGTACTGTACCGTATTGTTCTCCCGCTCCTCCATTGCCTAGACCTTTAGCATAATCGAAGTTGAAGAATACATTTGTATCTTGTCCATTAAGAGTTGGAGGTCTGTTCTTCGGAGGTAAAGCAGTACCTGGAACAAATAGAGAGCCTCCATTGAGATCGGCGAAGTCGTTTGCACAACAGTTGATAAGAGAATTTCCTCCAGGTGCATTCTTATCATCACCGAATGAGATAAGATCGCATGAACGATAAATATAGTTAGCGAGAGCAGCAGGTTGTTCTATCTGACCTGACGAATTCAGGAAGATGCTTTGACCCGGATCAAAAGCTGTTATTACGTATGGTGATGTATTAGGATCGGCATCAGTATCGAGGAACGGAAAAAAAGTGGAATTTGTAAGGTGTTGATTATAATTTCTACAAACATGTTTACTGTAAAGACTTGGAACTGTTACTTTTGCTGGATTGCCAAGTCCAAATTCCCATGATCCTTTAAGTTGTCCTGAAGAACAAAGTGTTTGAATGGTTGGACATGGGAATTGTAACGCATACAAACAACCAGTGCCCATGGATGAAATCTTATCTCTTGTTGATGGAGGAGTAGCCAGAGGAATGTCTGTTCCAACAATTGTAGAGTTGTAAGAAGATGGATCGGAATAAGTGTTCCTACAATAGTTGATGTTGTTAGATTCCTGTGTTGTGTCACTTGTTAAACAACCGAGAAAGATATCTCCAACAAGATTAACTGATTGTGTAAAATTGTCTCGAAAATTCGCCAAATCAGTAAGAATATCTTGGTTATTCTTATCAATCAGGGGCCCGTCTGTGAGAGGATTGTACAACTTGTCAGAAATACCAAAATCATAATCTGACGGAATACTTGTGATCTTGAAGAGCACCTTGAAAAGTTTCATACGAGCATAATCTGAAAACTGTTCGTAAATTCTTCTTCTATCTTCATGATTGATAGCAAGTGATGACAAGAGACAAGTACCGTCGAATGTATCTATGAAATAGTTTGTATATTTCATTGCTTGAGAACAAGCTAACTGATTTATCTGAAATCCAGTGTTAGCCTTAAGCCAACCGGCGCCATTTTGTTCCAGTTGATCACAGTTGAAACCATTGCTCAAACTACCGTAATTTTCTCCTCTTGTGAAACTTGGAACTTGTAGAATCGAGTTTTTATTTCGTTGAATACAGTCATCAGCACAGATAGCATTACCATGAAATCCATTGATATCAGTGTCATCATAGAAGCGAACTGTACTACCAACATTAACACACGCTGCATAGTTGAAATATCCTGGATCTGTTGGTAATGCAAACGCTGTAAATGGAGTTGTTGTCATACCAAGATTTTATTCAGTTATCTGACATAGATAAGCACGATATGTTATACATTCGAATAAAATACCGATAGATTCATCTCTTTTCTGTGGTAACAATTCTGCTATAAAATCAGATTGTCTGTCTTTATCAATCAATATGACTCTGACAATAAACTTGTTATTAAAGTATTTCTTCGATTTCTCGATTATTGTATGAAACAGTGGATATATCTTCTCTGGAACCAGTTTTCTACGGAATAGTTCCATATTTCTCTTCCTTCTCCAATCATCATAATCTGGAATTAGATCTTTGTGAAGCCATTCTTTCATCTCTTCGTAAATTTCATTTGATGTAACTTCAGTTATTTCATCAACATATCTTTCATATCGATTGCTGAATTCTCCTCCATCATATTCAGGCATAAATTCAATACAGATAGTATTGAATTTATATATTAATATGTTGAATGAATATACAAATTGATGTTACATTTCTCTGGTCATCCAAGTGATTTCGTTCACAGTTTCTAAAGTTACATCGATCAGATAATAAAAGTCGTCAGCATGAGATGTTGCCTTATCATCTCCCAATGGATTGGGAGATGATTCCAATTCTATGATAAGTTTATCATCCTTGAAGACTTCTCCATATTCAGGCATATCACTCTTGGGATTGGGACAGAAAGACAGAACATAATATGGCAGATCAATACTTGTTGAAAACTTGTTCTTATAATACTCAGTCCATAACTCCTCTGGAATATCTTCACCTGCTAAATTGATTCTCTTAACATTCTGTATATCATTACATTTTGAATTGTAAACTCGGAAGTAGAGAGATTTGATTACTTTATTGTTAGAATTGAGTGTTACTTCTGTAATTGAAGAAGTGACAGGGATATTCACTGTTGAAATGAAGTGAGGGACATATTGTTGGTAAAGAGAGTGAAGAGTACTTTCATCGGCTGTGTAAGAATCAAGATCACTTGAAGCATATTCGTTTATCAACTTGACTTCATCTGTTGATGAGAGGTTTTCTATTTCAAACTCAAATTGTATTGGAGGAGTTCCAAGAAGGGATAGAGGTAGTGCTCGAGCGAGATTGTCGTTGTAATAGAAGGGTAATGATCGAATCGTCCTCTTCAAATTTGAAGAGGAGGATAGCTTCTTATATCGAGTTATAATTTCGTTGGCAAACCAAGAATCAATCTGTTGAATGATTTTATCTTTGTCTATCTTGAGAGCGCATTTAACCAGTTTAGCAGATGGAGAAAGGACAATGTGACTGCCGGTGAGAAAGTTGATATGCTGATCTTTGAGAGAGAAGGTTGTGAATGTGGAACTTGTACCACTCGTATTGATACCAGTATTGATAAAAGTTAGTTTATGGATATGTTGAACGCATGCTCCCCAAGGGTATTTACCAGTTGTGGCCAGGAAACGACAGAGTTCTTCTTCCTTGTTGGGATTTTTGCCATCAGCATAGTGTGAGAGACATTCCTTTGGAAGTTTTGACTTTCTCTTGAATAAAAGTTCAGACATTTCAACCGTTTATTTGGCACACATCCTTAATAATTTAAAGGAATACTTAATTCCATGCAACAAGTCAGAGCCAACATTCTGTTCTCTGAAGTTGCTTCCATATATGAACTTTTTCGTAAGAGGAAGAAGTACATCATTATTCCTAAGGGCCCTGCAACTGATCCAACAACGAAAGTTAAGACGCTTACAACAGATCCAACAACTGTGGTGGTTGATTTAACACCAAGTGCATCGTCACAGACAGTAACATATATAAGTGATCCTGAGCCAGGAAGATGTTGGCACTGTAAGAGATGGACAAAGGAAGGGAGAGTAGGAATTCCAATCAAGATGAGAGATGACAAATTTCATCACGAAATCATTGTGGACATTGAAGGAGTTGCATGCAATTACTCGTGTGCTTATGCATTCTTGAACGATAGAAGTTATAGAGATATTTATTCTGGAAGAATCAGTATTTTGCGTAAGATTTACGAGCTTCTATATCCAGGGCAGGATCTCAAGATGGCTCCCGATTTCAGTTTGTTGAAGGAGAATGGAGGACCGCTAACCGATGAAGCATTCGATTCTGGAGCGAAGGGATATTGTAGAAATCCTGCAATCAGGAATCATTATGCATCGGTTATTTTCGAAGCGGTATAATCCTGTTGATTTTCAAATCAACAGGATTCCAGTGAGAATTTTCTCCACCTAAAAACTTTCAAGAAAGCACTTCAATGAGAATGTGGATTCACTTTCTCCGCGAACAACCTAAGAATGAATGTTTTAAAGCTATTGATGAAGAACCATTTGCAATCGGAGTAATAAGAAGACCGACCGAAGAAATGTATCTCAGAGCCGTCAAGAAGAATGGATTGGTTCTGTCTCGTATTCTCAAGAATAAACAGAGTGAAAAGATTTGTTTAGCAGCTGTTAAACAAAATAGTTTTGCGATTTCTTTTGTTGTTGAACAAACGGAGAGAATATGTATTGAAGCAGTTAAGAGATATGGAAGATTTCCATCAATTGACAAGTGGAATTATGCTTATGTAAATTCTAGTGGTTATTATCACCATTTGTATGAATTAAAGGAAAAACTGATTATCGAATTTATAAAGAAACAAACTGATAATATTTGTCTAGCAGCTGTCAAGAATGATTGGAGAGCGTTGCAATTTGTTGAAAATCAAACATCTGCAATTTGTAAAGCTGCCATTAAACGAAATCCTCTCGCTTTGCAATATGTTAGAAATCAAACGCCTGATTTGTGTTTTGCAGCCATTGATAAGGATTCTTCAACAAGAGAGTTTGTAAAGATAGACTTGAGTTTTAACTTTGAAAAATTTATAGAGCTTATCGATAATCTTGGAATCATAACACCAGATCAAAGATCATTGTCAGATCTCTCCGAAGCTGATTCATTACCATTGTCAACATAAACATCACTCGATTTCTTACGAGGACTCACCCTACACTTCACTGGAACCGTAGGAGTAATCGTTGACCAAACGTATAACTTGGGAGCAACTTTCACTTTCTTGACAGCATTACCATTAGGATCAAACGATTTGCCATGCACTTGCATTGTGTAATTCCCTTTAGCAGCTGCTCCAAGAATCCTATAGATGGCAATAAGCAATTTTTCTAAAGAAGCATCATCAATGTTCTTAAGCTTAGCTGTGGGATCTATATTTGCAGCATGCAAAACTTCGGAACGATACATGTTGCCAATGCCTGCTATAATACTTTGATCATAGACGAATTTGGCAATAAGTTTGTTTCCATTGTCTTGACAAATGGAAATCCATTCTCTCATTCCATACAGTTCATGAAGTGGATCAACTCCTTGAGGAAGAGAATCCCTAAATTTCTCCTCATTACAATAAACAAATTTAGCATACTTCATGTGATCGGTAAACGAACACTTACAACCATCTTCAAAAATAAATTCTCCGATAAGTCTCTTCGGTTGTACTTCTCCATACATCACGATCTCTCCTTCAAGTGCAAATGAAAACAGTACATACATTCCATTATCCAGTTCAAACCACAGCTTCTTGCCCTTAGTTCCAATCTCCTTGACTATAGCATTAACAGAAGTTGTCTTACTATCAGGATTCTTGATCGTCATGAGCTTCTTCCCGACTAACTTTGGCCTTAATTCTGCTGCTCTGATGAATATCTCAGGTCCCTCAGGCATTTCTCCTTCTTGTTTTATAACAGTTACATGTCCGTCTTGTAATAGTAAAACTATGGCTGAAAAAACTCTATGGCAAATGCAGATGGATCTTGGTAAATTGATGATGACAAAGATGCACGAAACATTCGGTGAAGATATGAGTAAATTTAATAAAGTCCTTTATCCATCACCCGATGCGATTGAAGATGAAGAATCAATAAAGTTAAAACAGCAATTTAAAGATGGATTCAATTCTCTCACTACTTATATGAGAGAAAATAATGTATTCGAAGAGATAGAAAAGAAGAATGAAGAAATCACTAAAGAAGCTCTGAATGGAGAACAACTAAATACAGAAGATCCAGATATCATGGCCAAACAATATGTTAAGATCGCTGAACTGCAAGGATTGCCAATGGATGAGAAAGCAAAAGAATACATGCTATCCGATGGTGTTGCAATACAGAGAAGACGTCAAGCATTCATGAATATCGTTAATGATTTTAAAGAAATATACGATAAAGCAGAAAAATTGACAGAAGAACAACAAGATTCGCTTATTACTTCCATTCAAGGTAAAAATCCAGAGGAAATTAAGGAGTTGCTTGATAAAGAGATTGAAAGTCGGAAATATGACAACTCTTGAAGAGAAGACTGATCAAATGTGGAATCTAGCTTTTGATTGATACATTGAAACGTGCTTTACCTGGAGGGTTTGAACTGTTGCTAAAAATTCCAAGAATTCAGTTTATCTCAAATCGATCAGGTAATTAAACATCTCGTTTACGCGGTTATACAAAAGGTGGCGAAGCAAAACTGGACTGCCTCCCCGACGGCTTTATCGCTGGAAGGCAAATTAGACGGTTCGTACAAGTTTCTGACACATACCTCAAGCAACTGGCGGATAGTGGGTCACTCGAATATATCACAACAGAAGGTGGGCATCGACGTTATGCCTACAAAAAGTACCTCAGGAAAACCAGCGAAGCAGTCTGTGAAACAGGTAAAAAAAGAAAAATCATCTACGCACGGGTTAGCTCGAGAAGCCAAATCGTTGAACTC
>Ga0134126_10002116_pt1 | contig 25204 bp, 20 predicted proteins | sample KB31752_FD_96881 | JGI IMG/M metagenome (GOLD analysis project Ga0134126, IMG submission 96881) | Terrestrial soil microbial communities with excess Nitrogen fertilizer from Kellogg Biological Station, Michigan, USA - KB3-175-2 | ecosystem: Environmental > Terrestrial > Soil > Unclassified ... | reverse complement strand
TCTCGTAAGCTACCTCGTTTGCTCCGCCATGCTTTGGCCCTCGCAGTGCACCAATTGCGCCTGTTATGGCTGAATACATATCAGAACCTGTGCCTGCAATTACCCTGCTCGTAAAAGTAGAAGCATTGAATTCATGTTCTGCATAAAGGTTCAATGAAATTTGCATGGCTTTTACCCACGAATCAGAAGGTTTTTTTCCATGAAGCAAGTGTAAAAAATGACCACCTATTGTATCTTCATCCGTTTCTACTTCAATCTCTTTTCCATTGTGAGAATAATGATACCAATATAATAATGCAGAACTGAAGCTGGCTAATAATTTATCCGCAATATTTCTTGCGCCGGAAACATTATGGTCCTCTTTTTCCGGTTCTACACAGCCAAGGGCCGAAACGTATGTGCGCAAAACATCCATTGGATGCGCGGTAGCAGGAATCTGTTGTAAGATATTTTTAATTGGCTCAGCAAGTCCGCGTATCAATTTTAATTTGGTTTTGTATTTTGCCAATTCAGATTGAGTTGGTAAAGCACCGTAAATAAGTAGATAAGCTACTTCTTCAAATTGGGCCTTCTCTGCCAGGTCAAGAATATTGTAACCACGGTAATGTAAATCATTGCCGCTTTTACCGACGGTGCATAAAGCGGTGTTGCCAGCTACAACGCCCGAAAGTGCCACGCTTTTCTTGGGCTTGAATGTTGGGATTTCGTTGTTATCAGCCATTTTTATTTTCTTTAAAAAGTTTATCTAATTTTTGTTCGTAATCGTGGTAGCCGATTGTTTGGTAGAGTTCCTCCCTGGTTTGCATCGTATTCAAAACATTCTTTTGAGTTCCATCCTTTCGGATATGTTGATATACATTTTGAGCCGCTTTATTGGCTGCACGAAAAGCAGAAAGAGGGTATAAAATTAATCCAACACCCGCTTTGCGAAGCTCGTCAATTGTGTACATGGGTATCATTCCAAACTCCGTGATATTGGCCAATACAGGGATTCCGGTGGCATCTACAAATTTTTGATAGTAGGATAATTCAGGCACGGCCTCTGCAAAAATGAAATCGGCGCCTGCATCTTTATAAGCAACGGCTCTTTCCAAAGTTTTATCCAAACCTTCACTGGCAAAAGCATCGGTCCTTGCGCCAATTACAAAGTGTTCATCCGTCCTTGCATCCACGGCCGCTTTCAACCTGTCAACCATTTCTTCTTTGCTCACCAATTCTTTTCCAGGACGATGGCCACAGCGTTTAGCGCCTACCTGGTCTTCCATGTGAAGCGCGGCAGCACCTGCTTTAATCAACGACTTTACGGTACGCGCCACATTAAAAGCAGAAGGACCAAAACCGGTATCGATATCTACCATCAAAGGACAATCCGTTACATTGGTAATCCGGTTGATGTCAATTAACACATCTTCCAAAGTAGTAATTCCTAAATCCGGAATACCCAAAGAGCCGGCAGCCACACCACCGCCTGAAAGATAGATGGCATTGAATCCGGCCTGTTCAGCGATTAATGCATGCTGGGCATTAATAGCTCCCACAATTTGCAATGGATTTTCTTTTTTCAAAGCCTCGTGGAAACGAAGACCCGCTGAACCCGGTGCATTTATTTTTTTCATAATGGTCACGAAATTACATCGTTTAAATTAATACGGCATTTTTAACAACGCGTATGGTGCCATTTTGATTTTTCGTGGGTTACATCTTAATTAACCGGGAAGAAATGGCGAAGCCTTGCGAAATTTAATATCTTTCACCTCTTAAACAATTTTATTAAAGCGGAGGTAATTACTAACACAAAAAGTTATTAAATATGATGACCATCAAAAAGACTTTTGCATATCTTTTATTATTGCTGCCAACGATATGTTTTTCACAAAAGAGTACGATTGGCCTCACCGATGTTCTAAAGCAGTTTTATGATTTTTCTTCATTGCCACAATATGAAGAAAACACCTATTCTGCCCAGGTTTCAACTTACGACCGAACAGGAGGAAACGATGATGGATTTAGTGGCACTTATTCTTTTATAAGAAAAAATGCAGATAGTTCGTTGGTAATCTTTGAGCAAAAAGGCCCGGGTGTTATCAATCGATTCTGGACTCCAACACCATCCACCGACACGTTGGATTTTTATATTGATGACACTTTGCACAAAGCCTTTTCTATTTGTTACATGGATTTGTTTTCAGGAAAAGTATATCCCTTTGTAGGCCCTTTATGCAACAACCAGTTAGGCGGCTACTATTCTTATCTGCCTATACCGTTCAATAAATTTTGTAAGATTGTTTTCAGAGGAAAGAAGACGCAGTTTCACCAAATAGGATATCGTTTATATAAAAGTGATGTGGCCGTAAAAAGTTTTTCTTTATCGCTTAATGAAAATGAAAAAGTTGCATTGGAAAAGATAAAAAGTGTTTGGCAAAATCCGGAAAGTGTAGTAGAAAATATAAAGGGCGCTACTGAATCACAAAAACTAATCACACTAAAACCCGGTGAAACACGGGTTGCTTTTCAATCTGGCAAGCCCGGCCGCATTGCAGGTTTTGAAATTATATCCCAGGCAATATTAGACACCATTGCAAAGAATATTGATTTGAAAATAACATGGGACGATGAGAAGCGATCCGCCATCTATTGCCCGCTTGCCGATTATTTTGGTTATGCTTTTGGCAAAGCATCCATGAGGGGATTAATGGCAGGCAGCGATAGGAAAAAACATTATTCATGGTTTCCGATGCCGTTCGATAAATCAGCTAAAATTGAATTAATCTACAGAAAAACAAGTAATGATACTTTATTAAACGGCGTTACACTTTTGGTAAAAGTATATCATCAAAATAAAAAAAGGGATGCCGCAAAAGAAGGCAAATTTTATGCTGCATGGAACAATGAAAACCCGGTTGCAACTGGCAAGCCCTATACCATGCTTGATGTAAAAGGCAAAGGACATTTGGCAGGTGTTGTATTGCAGGCACAAGGCTTAAAACCAGGAATGACTTTATTTTTTGAAGGAGATGACTCAACGGTTGTTGATGGCGAAACCCGTTTTCACGGCACCGGTTCAGAAGATTTTTTTAATGGTGGCTGGTATGCTCTTCTTGACCGCTGGAATGATGCGATGAGTCTGCCGCTTTCCGGTTGTTTGTATTATTCAACGGCTTTATCAAGAACAGGAGGTTATCGTTATTTCCTGACCGATAAAATTTCTTTCAATACATCTTTGTTACAAACAATAGAGCATGGGCCGGAGCATAATTTATTCCCTTCAGATTACACTTCCATAAGTTATTATTATTGCGACAGGAACAATGCTCAAACTATATTTCCTGATAACAACAACACCACAATATACAAGCCCGACACATTAGAGTTTTATCCGCAGATAACACCTTCGGCTATGGATGGTAACATGTGTGTGGAAGCAAAGTGGGATGGGCCTGCGAAGAAAATGTTTTATACCATAAGCGATGCTTCGTTATTAAAATTTTATTTTAAAGATATACCTGACGGAGACTATACTATTTATGTAAATTATGATAAAGAAGATGATGCTGCATCGTTTTCAGTGTGGCAAACACAAACGCAAATATCCGGTTGGATAAACGCTTATGCTTCCTCAACGCAAAAATTTCAAACGCAGGAAGCTGGTATTATCCATATAAATCAACTGAATCATACCATTTCTTTCAGGTTCAAAACAACAGCAGAACGTAATAAATTCACACTTTCTAAAATTGTATTTGTACGAAATAAATGATAAAATGAATTGAGCTGTTGACTCAAGGTTACATCACGTTCGCTTGAGGGAAACAATAGCAGATGTCGAAAATAAAAATCCCGGGAATTTGTTGATTTGCTGAACCATAGAAAAAAAATTGCTCCTAATAGGGCGTATGAAAAAAGGTTGCCGACCGGGCAACCTTTTTATAAAAGTTCACTTGATGGCAAGCTAAACCATCATACATCGAAAGGCTTATATTTAATGCTTGCGATTCATATTTTGCCTGTGAATTTGCTTGTCGGCGCGCTTGAGTGGATGTTTTACCCCATCACTCTTTGCATCTTTCACATCGCCATGAATGTCTTTTTTGTCTGCTTTGATATCTTTTGTTTCTGCCTTGGCCTCTGTCTTATCATGATGTTTTAATTCGTAGGTTCGTAATTTTTTATCATGACGTTCATCTTTTACATCCTTTCTTAGATCTTTCATGTCTTTGTGTTTGTCATTGGTCGTGGCCGTCGATGGTGCGGTAGTTTGTGCAAATGCCCCTGCAGTGAGCAGTCCAACGAATAGAGTTAAAATTGCTTTTTTCATTTTTTGTTTTTTTTAAGTAATAAATGGTTATTAAGAAATTAAGATTTGAAATGTTGTTTTTCGTTTAACCAGCAAAATAAAATGACAAAAGGATGTCAAAGAGAATGGGTTAAAAATGGTGAATCGGTTGTACCTGATACATATGTTTACCATGCGTTTTGAGCTGTTAGTTTATTGATTAAAAGGTGTAGGTAATTCCTGCGGACCAGAAGAAAATATTGCTTAATTTTTCTGTCCTGGTCCTGGTGACGGATATGCCTGAAGGTGGCGTAACCGTTACCACTGCTACATTAGGATTCACAGGTAATGCCGCGGTGGGCGTAACATCAAATATAAATTTCCCTAAGGAATAATCGACAGGCAAGCTGAATTCATAATCCATTATTTTAAATTGGGATGCATTGGGCAAATATGCCTTTGTGGTAGTAACAGCGACTGTTTGATTTTTTCGTTTGGTCGAAAATTTCCTTTTAGTATAATAGGAGTTGTAATAATTTTGTGTACTTGCATTTATTAGAAACGAGGGAGTAATCTCAAAATTATCATCTGCGAAAAAGAAGGAATGGTCGAGTCCAAAGCCTGCGTAATAATCATCTCTCGAACTAAAAACAATCCCACCCTGCAGCAGAGGTTTTATAAAGCCAAAATCATATGCTAATGTTCCATTCAAACTTCCTTTGGTTTCTGCTTTTACATTCTTGCTTTGGCTGTTGTAAAAATCTTTTTCAACAGATAACAAACCTGAAAGTTTATCTTTTGTAAACGCATATCCTGCATCTAATTCCACAAGATCAATACGGCTGTTGCCTGCGCTGTTTAGATAGGAAAGGGAAGTACCTGCGTAAAAACCCGATTTATTGTAATAATTGAAAGAAGGTGTCAGGTAGGGAATCTTAAGCGAGTCGTGACGGCCTAGATAGACGTTGTTGCTCAGGTAACTTAAGCCGCCTTCAAAATAAGATTTATCAGATGCGTCGCTCTTAGTTGAATCCTGGGCTTTCACATTTGGAAGCATACAAAAGAATGTTGCGCAAACCAAAAACCACCGGTAATTTTTTTTCATAAATCTTTTTAGTTGATATTTTATTGCATGAAGCAGGTATTTAATTTGCTTTGCAGTTAACGCCCTGGTTGTTACTAATTATATTTTTACAAAATAAATGACAATAAAATGAAGGAAGGTTTAATGAGACCTTTAAATATGACAAATCGATTACATTAATAAACGTGAGCTCCAATGTCAATCAGGGTTGTTTATTTTATGCTGCTCTATCAGCCACGCATAGACGACTTCAGGCCTTAAAATAAGAATCAAGGAAATTTGTTGGTTTACTGGTAACGCGTTTTACACGCTTTATTTTTATTGAGAAAAGAATTGTGGTAATTTTATTTAAGAGGATTTTAATAAAACTCCAGGCAACATGGAAACTAAAGACAAAAATCAAGTCATCGTACTCGCCGAAAGACCTACGGGCATACCTTCAAAAAGCACCTTTCAATTAAAGGATACCGATATGCCGGAAATAAAAGAGGGCGAGGTTTTGCTTAAAAGCATTTACGTATCTGTTGACCCCGGTATGCGCGGATTTATGGACAAAGGCATGAGTGACAACACCGGCCTAAAATTTGAAATTGGTAAACCTATTACCAGCAGATCCGTCGCACAGGTCATAGAGAGTAAATCAAAGGAATTCGTAAAAGGAGATATTGTTCACGGCCGCCTGGCGTGGGCAAAATACCAGGCCATGGATGCTAAGAAATTGGAGAAAATAGATCCCGGTCTAGCGCCCATTTCTACTGCTGTCGGCATTTTGGGCGTGCCGGGTCTCGCTGCGTATTTTGGTCTTGAAAAAATCGGAAAGATTCAAAAAGGAGAAACGGTTGTGGTCTCCGGAGCCGCTGGCGGCGTGGGCAGTGCAGCAGCGCAAATAGCCAAAATAAAGGGTTGCAAGGTAGTTGGCATTGCAGGCTCTGACAAGAAGATCGATTATCTTGAAAAAGAATTGGGCATCGATAAAGGTATTAATTATAAAAAAAGCGATGACCTGGTAAAAGCACTTACCCTCGCTTGCCCCAATGGCGTGGATGTTTTCTTTGACAATGTCGGTGGCAAAATATTCGATGCAGTATTTGACCTTATTAATAAAAAAGCGCGGATAGTAATATGTGGCCAGATCACAGAATATAATGAAGCGGCACCTCCGCAAGGCCCGCGTCCCCAACATACGCTTATCAAAAAAAGTGCCCGTATGGAAGGCTTTGTGGTGTTCGACTTTAAAGATGAATTTGAGGAGGCAAAAAAGAAATTGGCTGAGTGGTACCAGGAAGGCAAACTAAAATATAAAGAGAACCTGGTCGAGGGATTTGAAAATCTTCCTTCCGCATTTATTGGATTATTTACAGGAGAGAATATTGGAAAACAAATGGTCAAAGTTTAATGCTTTATCACTTTGTAAAATCCGAATCGGTAAAATTTGTTGGTTTGCTGATGAGTAGGCTTGTTGACTGTTTATTAGTTACTGATTACCGGCTACAGGCCGGATTTTAATTTGATATTTGCAGATATTTTAATTTATAGGTTAGGTAGATTGTTTTCAATTAATGATGGTTTCAACCCGGGAATTTAATGAAGTTTTTATGGGCTTTAGCCAAAGACTTTATTTTGAATTTTGGCTAAAGCAAGTGGAAGTTGATTTAAATTAAACCGTACAAAGAATATATCTTTTAAAAAACTAAATTAAATAAAAAATGACCCACCCTGGTGACAATTCACTTTCAAGAAGAAAACTGCTGGGCTACCTCGCCACGGCTTCCATCGCTACAACCGGTTTAATGGCTTCGCCGGCAAAAGCATTCGCAGGAGGTAATGACGCTGATATGCCCGCGAAGGATAAAAATTCAGGCGCCCGGGTTTATAATATCCGCGATTATGGAGCAGAAGGAGATGGGAAAACGCTGGATACACAGGCATTACAAAAAGCAATTGATGCCTGTACTAATGATGAAGGTGGCATTGTGTTGGTGCCTGCGGGTGTTTTTGTAATAGGCACGGTGCAACTAAAAAGCAATGTTACCCTGCACATTGCTGCGACGGGCGTATTGTTAGGTACAGATGATGGCAGACAATATTATGCAGACAAAAATATACCACTCACCGGAGACACAACAATGGATGATGGTAATGTCGGATTGATATATGCGATAAGGGCAGAGAATTTCAGCATCGAAGGGACCGGAACCATAGACGGAAATGGGGCAAGATTCAGAAGACCTGCAAAAGGAGTTCCTTCACCGGCGGGTATTAGCGACGAGCAACGTCCTTATCATCTTTTATTCTATCAATGTAAAAATATCGCCGTCAACGATATTTTTTTAAAAGACTGTGCTTATCATTCCCTCAGGGTGGTGCAGTGTGAGCATGCGAAGTTTGAAGGGTTGCATATTCACAGCCGCGTTATTCACAATAACGATGGGTTTCATTTTATCAGCTGCAAATATGTACATGTAAGTAAATGCGATGTGCAGGTGGAAGATGATGCCTGTGCGTTGTTTGGCAGCTGCCAGTTTTTTACAATAAGTGATTCATCTTTCAGTACGCGTTGGTCGATATTTCGCTTCGGCGGTGGCATTGCGGAAAATATCACGGTATCTAATTGTATCATTTACGAAACCTATGGATGTCCCGTTAAAATTTTATGCGGGAGAGGTTCCCGTATTGAAAACATTCTATTCTCCAATATTATTATGAAAGATGTTACCGGCCCGATTTCTATCGGACTGACCACAGGAAATGACGGTACTGAAGCGTTGGCTGATGTACCCGGAATTGTGCGTAATATTTCCTTCAGCAACATCAGAGCTACTGTGGTAAAGCCGGTTACACCACCCTATGCGGAGGGAAATGATTTCCGGCCCGCTGAATTTTTTTCGTGTATAACACTGGATGCAATAGAAGATGTATATCTTGAAAATATCTCTTTAAGTGATGTGCATGTTACTTTCCCCGGAGGGGGTACAGCAGCCCAAGGCGCTGTGCGTGATGTGCCCCAAATAGCCGGAGAATATTTTGAAATGGGAATCCCGCCTTCTTATGCACTCTATGCAAGGAATGTAAAAGGGCTAACGCTTCAAAACATTCGGTTTGAAAAAACAGCAATGGATGCGAGGCCGGCTGTCGTGTTTGATCACCTGGAAGATGTGTCAGTAAATGGTTTAAGCGTGCAGGGAGATAAGGCTGCTGAGTCGGTTGTACGATGTATCGAAAGCAAATCGATTCTCTTCAATGCTGTAAGAGGCCTGACAGAATCAGCCGTATTTATGCAAGTAGAAGGGAGTACAAGTAAGGATATTTCTCTTTTTGGAAGTGATATATCTAAATCACAAAAGCCCTTGAAGTTTAGTAGCGGGGCGAGCAGTCAATCGGTAAAGATGAACATTTGAATTGTCAGCCAGAGCGTTCCTTTTGGAATTCAAGCACGTCTATTTTATTATTGCAAATTTTAAATTCATGTATGCATGTGATCAGTGTCACTCAACTGTTCCATCAATATTTCCAGAAATGCTTTTACAGCTTGCTTTTCGTAAACTTCTATTAATGAAACCACCGCTGCCTGTTGTAGTGTATTAATGCCCCGGATAGGAATCGCAACCAGGCTTTTCTGGTCACTGGCGGTTGCACGCGTAAGGATTGAACTCCAGTGGCCTGCTTCAAGCAGTTCCAGCAAAGTCGGTATATCATTTATTTCCAGGCTAACGATTGGAATGATTTCGTTTTTTCTAAAAACTTCATTAATAAACCGACGGGTGCTAAAGCCCTCCGCAGGTAAAGCAAGTGGCAATGAATTAAGTTCCTTCAATGTAATAGAACTCTTTTGAGCCATCTTTGATTTTGATGAAACAATCAAACTTAATTCTGAGCTGAACAACGGTTGATATTTCAGCTCCCTGGCGTTACTGCTAACGACGTTATCGTAGGTAAGTAAAAAATCCATTTTGAATTGATACAATTGTTCCGCCATTTCGGTGGAGGTACCGAAGATAACCTGGATCTGAACAAGAGGATACCGTTTGTAAAACTCAATAATTGCGGGGGTGAGTATGTGCTTTAAACCATACGTAACTCCAATCACCAGCTTTCCGGTGTGGAGGTTTCCCAGGTCTTGCAGTAAAAGATAACCGTCATTGGCTAAATGCACGCATTTGAGCGCATAATTATAAAATAATTCCCCAGCCTCCGTGATATAAATATGCTTACCCACCCGGTTAAAAAGCGGGATGCCCAATTCATCTTCTAACGATTTGATTTGCTGCGAGAGCGTGCTCTGGCTGATGAAAAGTTCCGCTGCTGCTTCTGTAAAATTCAACAGTTCTTTCGCCTTCGTAAAATACCGGAGTTGTCTAAGTTCCATTTCTGTTATCGGTTTTATCGATTAATATGATAGAAAGATACCGTTTTACAAAATAACGAATTCACTGGAATTTTGTGCACGAAAGAAGAGGAACAGACAAAACCTTTTGCAGAATATAAATATGACTACATTCAGGGCTTTTAAACACAGGAATTTCAAGTTGTTTTTTTACGGCCAGTCCGTATCTCTGTTAGGCACGTGGATACAAAAGACTGCAGTGGTCTGGTTGGTATATCGTTTGACGGGTTCTGCCCTGCTACTGGGTTTGGTCACTTTTGTCAGCCTGATTCCTACCCTGATCCTCTCGCCGTACGCCGGAAGTTATATAGACAGGCACGACGGTTTTAAGGTGATGAAAAATACGCAGAAAGCTTCGCTGCTGCAGGCAGGAGCTTTAGCCTTTATTGTATATTTTGGGTTTTATAATGTAGCGGCCATTATATTTTTAAGCCTGGCACAGGGAATTATAAATGCCTTTGATGTGATCTGCCGCCAGTCGATGATGGTAAAAATGGTGGATGATAAAGCGGATCTCCCCAACGCGATAGCTATGAACTCTACAATGAGTAATATGGCCCGTGTGGTAGGGCCTGCATTTGCGGGCGTTATGCTGACTACTTTAGGCGAAGATTTTTGCTTCGTGAGTAATTTTTTAAGTTACCTGCCGGTATTGTTTTGTTTGTACCAAATGAAAATAGACCCCAAAGCCAATAAACTTCCTGTAAACAATATACTTGACGACCTGAAAGCCGGGTTTAAATATATTACTTCCGACAAAGAAATGATCGGGCTAATCATACTGCTCTCGGCCAGCAGCCTTCTCGTAGCGCCTTTTACCACATTGATGCCCATTTTTGCCAAAGACCTTTTTCATGGCAACGCCGGCACATTCAGTTTGTTTGAAAGTGCTATAGGCGTGGGCTCCGTGATCAGCGCCATCTATATGGCTCAACTTACAGCAATCAATAAGTTGATTAAGGTAACCATTGCATCAAGTGTAGTCTTTGGTGTCGGTATCCTTATCATCGGCGTAGCCGGGAATATATCCTTTGCGTTGCTGGGCATGGTAGTGGGCGGCTGTGGCATGATGGCGCAAAGCTCATCCATCAACACTTACATACAAACGCATGCAAAGCCGGAGATGCGCAGCAGGGCGATTGGCTATTATGTGATGGCGTATTTAGGTATCTCGCCTATTGGCAGTTTGATGATTGGCGTATTGGCGGAATGGATGAATCCACGTGAATTAGTTGCCATGGAAGGTGTCATTGGATTGCTCGTTGTTGCCGCTTATATTTTTTATCGCAAAAAATTAAAAGAAAGCCGTTCTACAAGAAGGCCATTTTATAAAGTGATTAAATTGGCTAATTAGGTTTAAGAAAGGATTTTTAAATAAATCAAGCCATCTGTATGATCGCCGGGAATGGTTAAGGTCAACCGAAAAGAACGATAGGTTCATGTAATTTCAAAATAAAAGTTATGTAATTACAAAGTTTATTCTATGTAATTTCAAAATAAAAGTTATGTAATTTAAAAGTTTATTCCATGTAATTTCAAAATGAATAGTATATTCGGGTAAATAATAATGTAGTAATGCCCAGGTTTATAAACCGAACCATAGCAAAATTCATAAAAGAACAAAAAACCAAATTTCCGATTTTAGGGATTACAGGGCCGAGACAATCAGGAAAGACAACACTCCTGAAACACCTTTTTAAGGATTACACTTATGTCTCTTTAGAAAATCCTGACATGCGAACTTTTGCTTCTGATGATCCCAACGGCTTTTTAAAGAAATACGATAGCAACGTGATATTAGATGAAGTGCAAAGGGTTCCTGAATTGTTTTCTTATATTCAAACTATTGTCGATGAATCACAGAAAATGGGCCAATTTATTTTATCCGGCTCACAAAATTTTCATTTACTAAATAATATAACACAAACTTTAGCTGGACGGGTTGCCTTGTTTAAGCTATTGCCGCTGGATTTTAATGAATTAAAAAATGAACATTTGCTGGCAAAGTTATATGCACAGACCTGTGTACGGGGTTTCTATCCTGCTTTGTTCGACCGGGATATTGATTCATCGGTATTTTATTCAAATTACATAAGCACCTATTTGGAAAAAGATGTAACAGAATTAATAAATATCCGCGATATAAATTCTTTCAGAACATTTATTGCATTGTGTGCCGCACGTGTCGGTCAACTTATAAATTTGAATGCACTTGCAAACGATTGTAATATTTCTCAACCAACTGCCAAAGCGTGGTTGTCAATTCTTGAAAGCAGCTACATCACCTTTCAGCTGCAACCCTATCATGAAAATTTCAACAAGAGATTAGTAAAAACTCCAAAATTATATTTTTATGATACCGGACTTTTATGCGACTTGCTCAATATCAGAAACGCGGAAGATATGGAGGAGAATCGGTTAAAAGGAAATATTTTTGAAAACATGATCATTGCCGAATTTCAAAAGAAAAATTTCCATCAATACCTGCATCAAAACTACTACTTCTGGCAGGATAGCAATGCCCGGAAAATAGACCTTTTAATTAAAACAGCCAAAGGATTTGATGTTTTTGAAGTCAAAGCTACCCAAACCATTAAGCCAGTGCTTTTTAAAAGTATGGATTACTTTGAAGCGATTGCTAATAACGCAGCAATTAAAAAAACACTCATTTACGGAGGAACTGAAAATCAGCAACGGTCTAAATATACCGTGTTGGGATGGCCCAACATTTAATAAATGATTTAAAGTTTTATTTGGCCTTTCAGAAAATTGAATGCATTTGATGGATTGAATTATCAACAAATTCTGTTCGGGTATTTGTGCAATTCTTAAAGTAACCTGGCAATTACAACGCCTTTTACAGCCTTAAAAAACCGGAATACCGCCCATGTTCCATGGTTCGTGTCCACAAACCATGGAACAGAAAAGAAAAGCAAAAAAAGATAAGTGTCGCAAGAACAAAAGTTAATCCAGGAACGAGGCATATCATTCCAAAATTCATCTACTTTTTCATTTGAAAATCCGGATGGCCACATTGCCACATCGCAAAAGCAAACTGGTCGGCAAAATTGGCAAATGTTACACTTTTGTCTTCTGTAAAATGCCCGTTATCATAATTCACTTTCATTAAAACCGGTTTGCCTGAAGTAGAGGCATTCTGCAAAGCTGCAGCAAATTTCCCCGGTTGCCATGCTATTACACGCGGATCATTCCAGCCACCGACACACATTACAGCAGGATATTTGGTACTGGGTATCACATGCTGCACACCATCCATTTCGTACAAAGCCCTGCATTCAATGCTGTCTTTTACGGTTCCAAATTCGGGAATATTGGCCGGTCCATTGGGAGCAAATTCCATTCGCATCATATCGGCACAACCTACATTGCAAATAGCTGCGGCATAGAGATCCGGGCGTTCAGTTATTGCTCTGCTAATTAAAATCCCTCCGGCGCTTGTTCCTGTACCTGCTAATCTTTTTGCCGATGTATAGCCTTTATTAATTAAATATTCTGCGCAACTATTAAAGTCTTTCCAGGTATTTGGTTTGGTAGTTTTATATCCAGCTTTATACCAGGCCTCGCCTTTTTCGCTGCCACCTCTTACATGAGGGATTGCAATAACGACTCCCTTAACAGCCAAAGAGTTTTCCAGATCATTGAAGTAGGGTGTCATGCTGATTCCATAGGCTCCATAACTATCCATTAAACAAACATTTGACCCGTCCAATTTTATTCCCTTTTTATAAATGATAGAAAGGGGGATCATTGCGCCATCATGCCCTTTCACTTGCGCTTCCTCCACTTGTAAATCTCTATAGGCAGCAGGATATACAGGAGGTTTATTAAATGTACCGGGGCTAAAATGGTCAGTCTCTGCATTAAAATTAAATTCAGTGGTGGGCTTATTCCATGATGTAAGGACTACAAAACAATTATTGGTTTTATTATCCAGGCAAAAGATATAGGCAGTACCTGAATAAGGCATTATTATTTTCCGGGTTTTTCCCGTGTTTAAATTGTATTTGAATAGATGGGAATTGATGCCATCACTATAAGTCAGGAATAGAAAATCCCTGGAGTGTGTAATAGATTCAAGTGTTTGATCATTTTTTTCTTCAGCAATTGTTTTGGCATTTTGCCAATCAGGATTTCTTAAATCTGTGGAAATTAATTTATAGTTTTTAGCATTGCTGTAAGTAATTGCGAAGGCTTTATCACCGATCAACTCCATACCCCTGACTATTTTATCTTCGGGCTTACACAATAATTTCCATTGTATTTTTTTCCGGTTCAACTGTGCGATAGGAGCATAATATGTAAAAAATTCAGGACGAACATTAGAGAGCGAAGCAAAAATATATTTTTTGGAATTTTTATCTACTGATGCGAAAGGAAGGTCGTTGGCTTTTATGTTCATATCAGGATAACTTATGTCGCTAAAGAAATCAATATCATCTTTTACATCCGTTCCCAGTTTGTGAAGTTTAGATTTTGTATTTAGTTCAAATTCCGGGCTTGTATTATCTGAGGTTTTTTGTGAGAAATAAGTAAATGAATTATTATCAAACATCCAGCCAGTAGGGCCAAACCAGCTGGGATAAATTGTTTCTGGAAAAAATGTTTTAGTATCCACGTTCATCACTTTTATGGTCGATATTTCTGCACCTCCTTCAGAGTAAGCAATGATTATTTTCTTACCATCGTAGCTTGGCAAGGCGCTTTGTACAGAAAGTGTCTTTCCCTTAATATAAGTGGTTGGATCAAACAAAAGTATTTCCTTGCCATTCATTCCCTGCCGGTAATAAACCTTTGCCACATTTTCTCCGGGCATTGTTTTACGGTAAAATATTCTTCCATTTTCATAATTGCGACCGTGTATGGCCGGAGGTTGCAGTTTATCCAGCATTTTCCATTCAGCAATCAATTCATCTCTTCCTGATATTTTATTTAAGATCGAATTACTTAGGTCAGCCTGATCTTTAAACCACGCCACCACTGCGGGATCCTTAAAATTTTCTAACCACCGGTAGGGATCTTTATAAGTAACACCAAAATAAGTGTCGCTGCTATCTGCAGATTTTGTAGCAGGGTAATTCCATTGTGCAAATAATGAAACACCCGGGATAAGTAAAAACACAAACACAATTACCTTTTTCATAAAATGGAAGTTTGAGTGATGGATATATTACAGAAGCGCAACAATATTAGATAAATCCCGGTTTATCAAGGGGCGGGTAGCTATAAAAGACAGATGATTTTGATAAGATATCATTTCAATAAACTCAACTCTTTTATAGATTAATTAATCAAAGCTAAAGGTTATTTTTTTATTTTCTAAAATCACATTACCCTTCATGTTTTGCTCCGTGATCCGTGTCCACACAAACCATTAAAAAAACTTCCTGCGTACACTTGCAAAATGCGGAAAAATATTATTGGAACTCCCCAATAGCACACAAACGTGTCTACCTTCGTAATCCTATGATATTAATTCATCTCTAAAAATATCAAAATGGAAATAAAAATACTTTCTATTGAAACCAAAGATATCAGGTTTCCAACCAGCAAATCTTTAGATGGATCAGACGCGATGAATAAAGATCCGGATTATTCCGCCGCTTATGTTATTCTAAAAACGAATGACCCAAAACTGGAAGGACATGGCCTTACTTTTACGGAAGGCCGGGGAAACGAATTGTGCGTTGACGCCATCCAATCCTTATCCTATTTATTAATTGGAAAATCTTTAAAAGCTATCGCCGCAGACATGGCTGGCTTTTGGCGCATGATAACCGGCGATACACAACTGCGCTGGCTTGGCCCGGAAAAAGGCGTTATCCACATGGCTACCGGAGCTATCGTAAATGCTGTGTGGGATCTCTATGCAAAATCCGAAGGGAAACCTGTTTGGAAATTAGTTGCTGACATGACATCGGAGCAAATAGTGGGATGTATCCCCTTCACGTATCTGACCGATGTAATTACTCCGGAAGAAGCTTTAGAGATGCTCAAAAAACAGGCTGCCACTAAACAGGAAAGAATTGATTGTCTGTTGAAAAACGGCTATCCTGCCTATACCACATCTGCCGGATGGATGGGCTATTCAGAAGAAAAGATAAGAAGACTAAGCCGTGAGGCAAAGAGAGATGGATGGAAATATCTTAAGATGAAAGTTGGCGGCGATGTAAATGAAGATATACGAAGAGCTGAAATAATAAGGGAAGAGATAGGAAGCGGTATTAAATTAATGATGGATGCCAATCAAAAATGGGATGTAAACGAGGCCATTAAAAACATGAAATTGCTGGCTAAATTTAGTCCCTGGTGGATTGAAGAGCCTACAAGCCCGGATGATATTTTAGGGCATCTGGCTATAAAAAAGGCAGTCTCCCCAATTAAAGTAGCCACCGGCGAGCATTGCCAAAACAGGGTTATGTTCAAGCAGTTTTTGCAGAGCGGGGCCATTGATATCTGCCAGGTGGATAGTTGCAGAATGGGCGGAGTCAATGAAGTTTTAGCCGTAATGCTTATGGCAGCGAAATTCAATATTCCTGTTTGCCCACATGCCGGAGGAGTAGGATTGTGTGAATATGTGCAGCATTTGTCCATGATTGATTATATCTGTATCAGCGGCACCCTGGAAAACCGGATAACAGAATATGTAGATCATCTTCATGAACATTTTGAGGATCCGGTAATCATAAAAAACGGGAATTATATGCCCCCTAAAGCGCCCGGTTATAGCATCGAAATAAAAAAACCATCCAGGGAATTGTACACTTTCCCCACAGGAAAAATGTGGCAGAGTTTGAACAAATAATTTGCAGATTAAAACACAACAGTATCGTATTCCAGATCAGAATATATTTTGAGGGAAAAGAAATTGCTGTGAATTCGTTCTTGTTGTTGAAAGATTTTGTAAAAATAGAAATCGGGGAAATTTGCCTGCCGGCCGGGCAGGCTGGTTTGTTTGCTGATCTGCAAATTCATTTACCGTATTCATTAATTTTTAGGATAAGGTACAACGGGAACATTGTCAAGCAGAATAAGAGTTTTCGCTTCGGCCTCATAAAAAAAGCGTTAAGAAAATTTGAATGAATGCCGTTAAGAAATGAAATTGATGTTAATGTGGTTCATTGTTGCACATTGCCGGTAAGTCGTACTTTAGCTGGGATATATTCTATCGCTTGAGCTAATTTCATTTTAGGCAATCATTCAAATTTTTAGCTTTTTTTTATGCAGCCTTGATTTTTTTTGTTACTTTTTTGTATCAAGACAAAAAAGTAAATGAAGAGTAAGCTATAATACCAACAAGACTTTGAGCTTAAAACACCTAATCCTATTAATTTTAATGTTTTATAATTTACAGCTTCCTGTTTTTTGCCGCATCAAGTCCGGTATAAAGCTTAAGAAAGACGACTAAAAGAAGCAGTATTAGCGAATCGTTCCAATTGCCCGTCAGATCAAACAAGCTACCAAAAATGATGGGGCCTGTGGCGGCTATCAAATACCCTATGGATTGCGCCATTCCTGATAATTCGGTAGTAGTTTGGGCGTCTTTAGATCGTAAAACAATAAATAAAAGCGCGAGGCCAAAAGTGCCGCCTATCACGAATCCAACGAAGGCGATCCAAATGCCAACCAAGCCAACCTGTGGAAATAGCAGTCCTAAAATTCCAATCGTTTCTAACGCGGCCAGGAATGTGATAATACTGCGCTGATCCCTTTTTTTTCCGGCCCAGAGCGGAATGATTAATGAGCCTGCAATTCCAAATACCTGCGATATTGACAACATCCAGCCCGAAAATTCATCATCATATCCCCGGCTATGCAATATGGCCGGAAGCCAGGCCAGGATTACGTAACCTGTCAGTGATTGCAGCCCCATGAATAAGGCGATTTTCCATGCTACCGGCGATTTGCCAAGCGCCTTCATGGCTTTACGGTAACTGTGCTGTGGCTCCGTGTTCTTTAAGTGGTTAAGCTGAGGAAGCCAAATAAAAAAAGCGAGCAACGCTAAAATGGCCCAGATAGCAAGCGAGCCTCTCCATCCCCAATGCAACTGATCCGCCAGCGGAATGCTGATGCCCGATGCGAGGGATGAACCAATGCCCATTACGCTGACATACAGGCTAGTGATAAAACCGGAATTGGACGAAAATTTCCACTTTACCAAACTCGGCAACAATACATTCCCGAAGGCAATGGCAACGCCAAAAAGAAGCGTTCCAAGGTAGAGCGTTCCTATGCTGTTGAGTGACCGGATACCAATCCCCACGGCCAGCAATAACATGGCGCCGAGCAACGTGCCGCCAATGCCAAACCGGCGCGTAAATAAAGACGTAAAAGATGATACGACGCCAAAAGCGATCAGTGGCAACGTGGTCAGCATCCCCAACATAGAATTAGAGAGTCCTGTTGAACTCCTGATATGGTCAACCAAAGGGCCGACTCCAGCCAGGGCAGGTCTTAGATTGAATGCAATAAAAAGTATGCCCACAATTAGCAAATATCTGCCTGGCCTAGATCCTTTGCTTTTTAAACAGGATGGTGATATTGGCATTTGCTGCGTTATAGCGATAATTGGTGGAACTGCGAAAATAGGAAAACATCAGGGATGAAGTTTGGCTATCTTTGGTACTAAAAAAGTCGTGGTTTCACGTCGGCACTTTATTCAGCAATCTTCGATGGCGGGAGTAGCCTTGTCAATACCTAAAGCCCTTTCATTTTTAAATGAAGATAACCAGCCCTTTTTTTATGAATCACCTTATCTTAAAGTACAACTACTTAGAGAGCACCCTCAGTTCTCCTTTTTTTCTGTTGATAGTTTAGGTGGAAAACAGTTTGCATTGAGTCCTTTAATAATAACTCAAGCCCTGTCTGAACCATCTTATTTAAGTCGCGTAACTCCTGGCAGCATTTCTTATTTTTTAAAAACAGGGAAGCAGCCTATGCCCGTTTGGAAATGCAGTTTGCAACCTAAAATGCTTACGATCCATTCACACCGGGTCGATGGTGAAAATGTTTCTCCATTAGCAATCAGTTTCGCACAGAAAAAAAACCACTGTACCGTATTGGGGATAATGGATGAAAAAAAGCAGGTAAAGTTTCCCTGTGTGCTGCATTTTCCGGGGATGGGCACTTTTCGTGTTTATTGCAGTGAGCCGCGGGTTACACTTTTTTATGATGCAGACCGGAATGTAAACGAACCTTTTGTAAAAATAGCCTTACAGCCAGTCGGTACTGCTTTTCCGGATATTACCTATCGTTTTGAACCGGTAAGTATTTATCCTGAAAATAATAAAATACAAGGTGATGCCAGGTTTGATGGCTTCCGGAGAAATTATATCAATATTTTCCAGGTCAATCCGAATACCAGGACATTGGCAAATAATTCGGCCAGCGATGTTGTTGCGTTTACCACATTTTTGTATGCAGAAATGGCCATGCATACTCCTGAACTGGTAGAGGGGCTTACCGCGATGGACCTGGTTAAGAATACTCTTGAACAGTATTTTCAAGGAATGAAAGGTTATGGGCAGGTGGGCTATAGTTATGGCGGCCCCTGGCAAAGTAAATTCGATTCTTCAGATAGTATGCCTTCATTAAGAACCCGCTAACTGGTGGGACAATATTGGCTTTGGGCATGATGATGCCTACTCCAATGCATTAGCTTTTCACGCCTGCCGGCTGCTGGTAAAAGTAACCGCTTTTTTAAATGTAGAGGATGACCGCAATTATTTTGACGCTTTTGCTAAAAAACTAAAAGGCAATTATTATACAAAATTTTATAATCCTGTTACCGGTGTTTTGGGCGGTTGGCGAAGCGAAGATGGAATACTACACGATTACTATTTTACATTTGTCAATAGTGTTGCCATTAGTTATGGCCTGGTAGAAAAGGAAGATGCAAAACGAATTATGACTGCCTTGCTGCAAAAGATGAATGACGTAGGCTATACCGATTTCCGGCTGGGACTGCCTGGTAACCTGGTTCCCATTAACGATGAAGATTACGACATTAGCGATAGTGATTCCGCGGAAATGAATAAGCGCTGGGGCTATCAGAATTTTCAGGCCTATGAAAACGGAGGAGCTACAGGTTGCTATGTTTATTATACGATTCACGCCCTTTACCAGGTAGGGATGAAAAAGGAAGCAGAAGAAATTTTTATGGCAATGATGGAAAGCTATAAGGAAGGCTCCTTCCAGGGGAATTGTGAAGGTAGTGATATGACAAAAGATTGGAAAACCTGGAAAGGGGAATGTTGGGGATATGAAGGCTTCCTCGTGGATAATTATCATGCCTTACTTGCGATGTCAGATTACCTTGATTCTTTCTGATTGTAAGGAAAGCACAGAGCGGCAATATTATTTAAAACATCTCCGTCAAATTATCCCTCAAAGGCATAAACCCGGTAGCTATCTTGTTCATAAAGTTTTTTTAAACGGCGGATAGGTCCATCTTTTTAAAAGTTGTTATCTCTTTTTATGGATGATTCGGCGGCGTCAAAGCGATGAAACAAAGTTCCTGGGTATTAAATAGGAATCGAGGTAATTTGTTTATTTACTGCACCATTTTTTCACAAGAAAATCGCAACAATTATAAAGCCCTTTAATACCTTGAAGATTGGAAGACACGTACATATTGTATTCTGTATCGGGATATATTTTGACGGCAAAGAAATTGGTGTGAGTTAATTTTTTGACATTGAAAAATATTTGGGAAATAGGAATCGGGGGAATTTGTTTGTTTGCCGATCCAGGTTGAGAAAACGACTTGTGCTACAGCGATATCACAAATATGAATCAATAGATAGGTACGGTGGTTATACCTTGTCTTGAGTATTATCCACCAGAAAAGATTTTGAGAAAAGGAACTGCAAAAAATTGGTAAATTTTTATTTGCAAATAATTTACGGTAATACCATAAAGTAAATATCAATACATTTATTCCAAATTTCAAAAATGAACTTTAAAAAGGTCAATAATATTTCAGGATGGATTATTTGTGCCATTGCCTGTACTGTATTTACTATGACCCGCGAAGCAAGTGTGAGCTTTTGGGATTGCGGGGAGTTTATTTCCTGTGCCTATAAATTGCAGATATCGCATCCGCCTGGTGCGCCACTTTTTATTCTTCTTGGCCGTTTGTTCATCATTCTTTTCAGTGGTAATCTGAATGCGGCAACACCCAATCTACATGCTGCGGTGGATGTTAACCTGCTTTCATCTATAAGTAGTGGATTCACTATTCTTTTCCTGTTTTGGACCATTACCCATTTTGCAAAAAAAATGGTACTAAAAAAAGATGAAGTGATGACTCTTGAGAAAATCATTCTTATCATTGGTGCAGGTGCTGTGGGTGCCCTGGCATTTACTTTTTCCGATTCTTTTTGGTTCTCCGCTGTGGAAGGCATTGTGTTTGGCGTATCTCCACTTTTTATTTCTTCAGCTTTTTGGGCAATGCTCAAATGGGAAGAGCAGGCGGATAACCGTTATGCAGATAAATGGATTGTACTGATCGCTTACCTGATGGGTTTATCTATCGGGGTGCATCTGTTAAGCTTGTTGGGCATTCCGGCTATTGTGATGATTTATTATTTCCGCAAGTATAAATATTCACGAAAAGGAGCCATCCTTGCTTTTATCCTTGCTTGCGTATTAACGGGAGTTGTGCAAATTTTAATTATCCAGGACACAGTAAAATTAATCGGGTGGTTTGAAATTTTATTTGTGAATGGAATGGGACTTCCGTTCAATTCCGGTATGTTTTTCTGTTTGGCGCTTTTTGTTGTAGCCATAGTATTTGGGCTGCGCTGGGCTGCCAGGAAAAAGAAACATCTTGCCGAATTAGGAATACTTTGTTTTGCTTTTATCATGCTGGGTTATTCTTCTTATGGAGTGATTATGATAAGGGGAAACGCGGACCCGTCTATCAATATGCAAAATGTCACCAGCCCCATGACCTTAGTATCCTATCTCGACAGATCTCAATATGGTACATGGCCTATTTTCAGGGGCGCTGATTTTACAGCTCAACCTAGCGGAACTGAAAATGAAGGCGACATTTATGAAAAAAATGAACGCACCGGCAAATATGAAGTGGTAGGAAAAAAAGTAGGCTATCAATACGATCCCGCTGATATTCATTATTTCCCCAGGATATGGGATACTGATAATTCCCAGGGGCACGTGGACTTTTATAAGCAATGGTTGGGATTAGATGGTACTGAAGCTCCCACTACACAAGACAATATCAAATGGTTGATTGGGTATCAGTTTAACTGGATGTATTGGCGCTATTTTATGTGGAACTTTTCAGGAAGGCAAAACGATCTTCAGGGCACAGGAAATCCAAGAGATGGGAATTGGATATCAGGAATTGCTCCACTCGATAATTTGCGTTTGGGCGATCAAAGCAAGATGCCAGATTCGCTCAAAGAAAATAAAGCACATACTACCTTATTCATGCTGCCTTTCCTATTAGGTCTACTCGGCCTTTATTTTCAATGGAAAAAAGACCGGAAAAATGCGGTCGTAGTGTTCATCTTATATTTTTTTACAGGCATCGCTATCATTCTTTATCTGAACCAGGCCGGCCCCCAGCCGAGAGAAAGAGATTATTCGTACGTAGGTTCATTTTATGCATTTTCTATTTGGATTGGGCTCGGGGTATTATATGTGTATGAACTTTTGAAGAAAAAACTAAAGCCAATCCAATCGTCCGTGTTAGCCGGTGGCATTTGCCTTATCGCTGTTCCGTTGCTTATGGCTTGCCAGGAATGGAAATCACATGACCGCTCCAAAAAAACATTAGCAAGAGATGTTGCAGCAGATTACCTGAATTCCTGTGCGCCTAATGCGATATTGTTTACGGGAGGCGACAATGATACTTATCCGCTTTGGTACGCCCAGGAAGTTGAAAACATAAGGCCAGACGTACGTGTGATAGTAACAACCCTTTTAGGCACAGACTGGATGATTGATCAATTGCGCAGAAAAATTAATAAAAGCGATCCCATTTCAATCAGTTGGCCGCACAATAAATATGTAGGTGATAATCGCGATTATATTCCGTTTTACGACCAGGGCGGGAAAGTTAGCAAAGACAGTTCAATGAACCTGGATGATGCCATGGCTTTTATGGCAAACGACAGCAACCGGCTGGTAACACAGGCAGGCGATAGCCTGAACTATTTTCCTACTCATAATTTTTACATTCCTGTTGATAGGGAATTTGTTCTTAGCAATGGTACCGTTGATCCAAAAGATAGTTCAAGGATATTAGACAGGCTTAATATTAACGTGCCACAAAATACACTTTATAAAAATGACCTGATGGTGCTTAATATCATTGCAGCCAACAAATGGAAAAGGCCTATATGTTTCACGGAACCCCCTGCATTAGGGTTGAACAACTTTTTGCAAAATGAAGGGATGACTTACAGGCTGGAACCATTAAAGCAACAGAATCCAAACGGAGCCGATGCCTTCAATACAGAAGCAGCTTATAAAAACCAACTATCAAATTTCTATTTCGGTGGAGCACAATACCCCAACATTTATTTTGATGAGAATAGCAGAAGATCGTTGATGACAATCCGACGGGCTTTCTCAACAACCGGCAATGCACTTGCACTAATTGGAAAAAAGGATAGCGCTCTCCAGGTATTGAACTACGGTTACAAAATGCTGACCCCTTCTTCGTTTCCTTATGGAATGGTGTCGGCCGGTAACATGCATGATATTACTTCGCTTCAATATGCTTACGCCTGCTACCTGGCCGGTGATATTAAAAAGGGCGATAGGATAGCTGATGATGTTATCAGCGACTGCCAGCAGCAAATTGTATATTACAATTCTTTGTCAGATACTGATGCGGGATACTTTCAGAGAGATCTGCAAACAGCAGAAGGTATCATCAAAGAGTTGAAGGATATGAAGGTAAACTTTCACGCTAAGAAATAGGGACATGAAGGATGAATAGCTGGATGAAATGTTCAGTGAGAAAATGAAAAAGATAAGGAGAGATCTAACCAGAGAAAGGATTCATTCACATAAAAGTTTTTTTGCAGGTAAAACCTTTGTATCCCGGTTATCGAAACAGGCAATGCGTATATTTTCTTATCGATTTTTCTTTATCGTATAGTCTTTTGTGTACCCATGCTTGTGCCTTTCGATCGGCGAAACCAGTAAACAAAAGAAATCTGCTGATTTCTGTTTTGCTTTTATTACAACAGATATGCCTAAGTGATTATTTAGCTTTGATCTGCGAATTTGTTTATTTCCTTGTGGACTTGCTCTTTTCTCTTTCCTTGATTGGTGACCTTTATTATCAAAAAATATCAAATAATTAATATCGGCGAACAAAATCTTCTACTCCAAATCCAAATAGCTCCAATGCAGAAATGCGCCGATGACGATTGGTACCGCGTCGGTTCCCTTGAGTAAAACCACAGGCCGGCAGAAGTAGTTTTTTATCGTGCGGTTTGTATTTTGCTATTCATAAGTTCCACGTTGAAGTTTACTTTTGCTTTCAAAGCACCGAAAACTTTCAAAATAGTTTCCATTGTAACATTCGTTGTGCTGTTTTCAAGTTTAGAAATCTGAGCTCGTTGAACACCTACTAATTTACCCAATTCCTCTTGTGTCATGTTTCTCTAAAGTCTAACCTTCCTAATCATTTCACCCATTATTTCAAGTTGTAATTCTTGTTCGTAATGCGTTCTTTTTTCAGTTCCAATTTCACCAATAAATTCGTCCTTTATTTGGTCAAAGGTGAACATTTTTAATTCTTTATTTTTTGTTGCCATTTTTATTTTTATTTTTAAGTTCAAAATATTTCAACCTGATTTACTGTGAACCCTGCGGCTGTAAGTTGTTCTTGAAAATTGAAGTTGCTGACCGTCATACCTGGAGGAATGCAATTCAGGTCATACATCTCACCACATATTCCAATTTTATGATTGCTCATTGTCTTTGCCTCAATTCTATAATACCCTCTTTTCAATCCCAATCAAAGTTGACAACCTCTCCGTTTAGTTTCCATTTTTTGGGAACCGGGTTTTGCATCCAATCTAATGGTTCCCCTAAAGGTAGATTTTGAGAAGCCAGGCGGAAGCATTCTTTGATGAAACTCTTTTGTTCCGGGCCTGTTGCTTCAGGCTGTGCAGAAATAAAAAGTGTTGTTCCGCTTTTGGCAACTAATTCCATCCATTGCTTGTTTTTACTCCAGGGTATTTTTGTGGTGAGTCCTACGCAATCCGGATCAACGGCATAAAAAGCGTCTTGTTGAGCACCGCGAAAAGCCAATGTGTTGACACCCATTTTACGGGTTCTGTCCCATTCATTTCCTGAAGTATCATCACCTATCCTGTTCAATTCAAAGAGGCCAGCCGATAATTGACTAAAAGTGTTACAACCTATTATATAAGTTTCCCCGGCAGCTTCGCGAATG
>Ga0134126_10002115_pt1 | contig 25218 bp, 20 predicted proteins | sample KB31752_FD_96881 | JGI IMG/M metagenome (GOLD analysis project Ga0134126, IMG submission 96881) | Terrestrial soil microbial communities with excess Nitrogen fertilizer from Kellogg Biological Station, Michigan, USA - KB3-175-2 | ecosystem: Environmental > Terrestrial > Soil > Unclassified ... | reverse complement strand
TAGCAAGCCATCGCGATGAGTATTACGAAATCTGCCTTAGAAACATGGGAGCTACGAAAGGCGACGCCGCGTTCGACGTTGACGGCGCGATCTACACGCTCAAGCAGTACGCGAAAGCGGGCCAGAGCCTCACGGGTGAAATGATCAAAGATGGGGGTTCCGTGCCGCTCTCGAAACCCGGAATCTTTCAGGGACAACATTTCCTGAAGCCGCTCGAAGGCGTCGCCGTTCTGATCAACGCCTTCAATTTTCCCGCCTGGGGACTTTGGGAGAAAGCGGCCCCCGCGTTGCTTTCGGGAGTCGCCGTATTTGCCAAGCCGGCTACACCAACCGCGTGGCTCGCTCAGAAGATGATGGAGGACGTGATCAAGGCCGGCATTCTTCCCGACGGCGCGTTGTCGATGATTTGTGGTTCAGCCGGGGATCTGTTGAATCATGTGACCGCGCATGATGTGATCGCGTTTACCGGTTCGGCGGCCACGGCTGCAAAGATCAAGACGCATCCGGCAGTCGTTAGTCACTCGGTCCGGGTAAACATCGAAGCCGACAGTCTGAATTCAGCCATTCTCGGAGTGGATGCGCCAGGCGCCGACCCATTCAAGCTTCTAGTGAAGGAAGTCCTCAAGGAGATGACCCAGAAAGCTGGGCAGAAATGTACGGCCATTCGTCGCATCTTTGTTCCGCGAAAAACCTTGGTCCCGGTGTGTCATGCAATTGCAGGTGCTCTGAAAGCGACCCCTGTGGGGAATCCGCGAAACGCAGCCGTGAAGTGCGGGCCGCTGGTAAACAAAGCTCAGCAGACAGCGGTGCTTGATGGCATCGCTCAGCTCAAACGAGAATGCAAGGTCATCTTTGGCGGAGATCAGGGCTTTCAGCCAATCGATGCCGAATCGGGAAGCTCCTGCTTTGTTCCACCAACGCTGCTGCGCTGCGACGACCCGCTTCGAGCAAGAATTGTTCATGAAGTCGAAGTCTTCGGGCCGGTAGCCACCGTGATGCCATATGACACTGTTGAAGAGGTGATCGAGCTTGGTCGACGCGGGCACGGCTCGTTGGTCGCTTCCATCTACTCCGACGATGCCAAGTTCACAGAAGAAATAACGCGCGGGTTGGCGACAACGCACGGCCGCATCATGGTCGTGGACAGCTCCGTCGGTACTCAGCACACCGGGCACGGCAATGTAATGCCGAACTGCTTGCATGGAGGTCCTGGCCGGGCGGGAGGTGGTGAGGAACTCGGCGGACTGCGCGCGCTGGAGCTCTATCATCGCCGGTTCGTGGTACAAGGTCCACCGGAACTGCTAAATGAGCTTTCTCAAAGCAGTGTTGATTTTGCAGCACTGCATGGCTGAAGGGGCTCAGTATCGCGGCCGACTCGCTCCCTCTCCCACCGGATTTCTTCACGTTGGGCACGCGCACACCTTCTGGATCGCCGCCCGGCGCGCGAAATCCCACAATGGCACGCTCCTCCTCCGCAACGAAGACCTTGATCCGCAGCGATGCCGACCGGAGTTTGTCTCCGCCATGTTTGAAGACCTCAAGTGGCTGGGCATTCATTGGAGCGAAGGCCCGGATTGCGGCGGAGCACATGCTCCCTACTCGCAAAGCGAACGGTGCCGCTTCTACCTCGAAGCCTGGCAGCGGCTGCGCGATGCGGGTGCGATTTATCCCTGCACATGTTCTCGAAAGGATCTTGCGCAATCCGCCAATGCTCCCAACAATGAGGCTGATGACGAACCTCTCTATCCTGGAGACTGCCGGAACCGCTCCGCCGATTCCTACTCATCGCCAGCGGGCGTGAATTGGAGGTTCCGTGTTCCAGACGGCGAGTCGATTACGTTCAACGACCTGAATCTCGGCCCAAAACGGTACATCGCAGGAAAGGGCTTCGGAGACTTTCTGGTATGGCGCCGTGATGATGTGCCCGCGTATCAGCTAGCAGTCGTAGTAGACGATGCGGCCATGCACGTCACCGAAGTCGTTCGCGGAGCCGATCTGCTCAAATCCACCGCGCGGCAAATCCTTCTTTTTCAGGCTTTGAGATTGAACATCCCGCAGTATTTCCATTGCGAACTGGTGCGCGACGAACAAGGAGTGCGTCTGGCCAAGCGGCACGATTCGCTCAGCATCCGGCATCTGCGAGAGAGCGGATACTCTCCCGAGCAGGTGTTGGCGCTGGCCAAAGTGTGATTCTGCTCTTCTCTGACCGGTGCGCGATTAGGGGCTGATGAAGGCCGCAGTCTCAACGTGTCTGCGCTCCGGCTCAGGCTCAGCCACGAACGAGCGCAACTGCTTCAGCAACAGCACAAGACAAATCGTGCCGACAACGAGCAGCACCGTTCCTCGTACTGCGTGTCCGAGAATCGCGTAACCGGATCCGAAAAGAAACGAGTACACCATCGCGCAACCGAGGAGCCACAGACCGAGGTTGCGTCCGAGATCGCGCGTAGGCTTCACCTCGTGCGCGACGGCTGCGATGTGCTTCCAGCCGCGCACATCGGGCCGGACGTGACGATAGAAGCTGACAAGAACTTCCTGGCTCACCGGCTTGGTGAGATAGGTGACTACGATCCATGCGATGGTCGTCACGATCGTCGTTGTACCGGCAGTCTTCGCGAATAGGACAGGCGCATTGCCAGTGAACGGATTCGCGAAGCGCAGCAGCAGGGAAGTGACGAGTGCAACGATCATGGCCGTGATCTCACTCCACGCATTAATGCGCCACCAATACCAGCGCAGGAGATACACCGCGCCTGTACCCGCGCTAAGCTCCAGTACCCATTGCCATCCCGCCTGAATGGAAGCAAGCTGCGCCGCAACGAAAGCTGCGCAGATCACCAGGAAGACCGTCAGTACCCGCGACGCGACAACATAGTGTTTCTGTGATCCTTCCGGCTTGATGAAACGCTTGTAGAAGTCAGCGACTAGATAGGAGGCGCCCCAGTTGAGCTGCGTCGCAATGGTCGACATGAACGCCGCCAGGAACCCAGCCACTGCCAGTCCGCGTAGCGAAGCCGGCAAGTAATGCGTGAGCACCAGCATGTATCCGTCTTCCGGATGGCGGCCTACCGCAGAAGCGTCCAAATTCGGATACAGCACGATCGCAACCAGTCCAACCAGAATCCATGGCCAAGGTCGGATCGCGTAGTGCGCGATGTTGAACCATAGAACGGATAGCAGTCCCTCGCGTTCATTCTTAGCGCTGAAGATGCGCTGCGCGATGTATCCTCCGCCGCCCGGTTCGGCGCCGGGATACCAGAATGCCCACCATTGCACTCCCAGGTAGATAAGCAGAGTGATGACTGGAAGAGTCCACCAAGTCTGTCCGGTGAGTCCGTTGGCGAAATCCGGAAAGAACTTCAGCGCATTACCGTGAGCAATGCCGGCAGCAGGAGGCTGGGCGAATCGCAACTTGCTCAGCAAAGCATGCATGCCACCGGCGGCACTGACGCCGTAATAGGCGACTGCAATCACCACTCCCATTTTGAGAATGAACTGGAATAAGTCGGTCCAGAGCACGCCCCAGAGTCCGCCGATTGCAACGTAGAGGCCCGTAAAGGGAACGATGATAAAAATGCAAATCGCCAGGGCAGTGTGCTCGCTCACTCCCATCACGACGCTCACAATGCTGATCATCGCCTTCGTTACCCAGCCCAGGATCAGGCAGTTCATCAGCAGGCCAATGTAGACGGCGCGAAACCCTCGCAAAAATGCGGCTGGCTTGCCGGAATAGCGCATCTCCGCAAACTGAACATCAGTGATAAGGCCCGATCGTCGCCAGAGTCGCGCGAAGAGGAAGACGGTCATCATTCCTGAGAGCAGGAATGACCACCACAGCCAATTGCCGGCGATCCCTTGGGTGTACACGAGACCCGTGACGAGAAGCGGCGTGTCGGCGGAGAACGTAGTTGCCACCATCGATGTTCCCGCCAGCCACCATGAGACCGAGCGTCCCGAGACGAAGTACTCTTCCAGGCTGCTGCCGGAACGGCGGCGGAAGTAAAGCCCCATCAAAATGGTGATCGCGAGGTAGCCGACAATCGCCGACCAATCAAGCCAGGTGAGTTGCATGGCGAAAGCTTACTGAGAAAGTGCTATAGAGCGCAATGGAAATCGGTGGAAGGTACTTTGTCGCTTACGCGAATCTTCAGGGATTGAACACGGAGGACACGGAGGGCACAGAGGATAAAAAACGTTTGCCAGTCGTTCTCTCAAGTGGGTGAGAATTCAGCGACTGCCAGTCAATCAAAACCAACACACCTCCGTTGTTCCTCCCTATCCTCCGTGTTCAAATTTCCCGAACGTCTCAGAAAAGAAAAACGCCGGACTCACGTCCGGCGCTGTTTAAGGTGGAAACTGACTATGTTCCTTCGCTCCAACTCGCCAAGTACTCTTCCTGTTGGGGAGTGAGCTTGTCAATCTTGATGCTCATGGCTTCCAGTTTCAGGCGGGCTACACGCTTGTCGAGATCCACCGGCACTGCGAAGACTTTCTTTTCGAGGGACTTGTAATTCTTCACCAGGTACTCGCAGGAGAGCGCCTGATTGGCGAAGCTCATATCCATCACCGAAGCCGGATGGCCTTCGGCAGCGGCGAGATTGATCAGTCGGCCTTCGCCCAGCAGATAGATCTTGCGTCCGTCCTTCATCGCGTACTCGTCGACGAAGTCACGGGTTGGGCGCTTCGAAGAAGACAGCTTTTCCAAAGCGGGAATATCGATCTCGACGTTGAAGTGTCCGGAGTTGGCGACGACCGCTCCGTTCTTCATGACTTCAAAGTGCTCGCGGGCAATCACGTTCTTGTTGCCCGTAACCGTCACAAAGACATCGCCAATCTTGGCGGCTTCCGCCATCGACATCACCCGGAAGCCATCCATAACGGCTTCGAGCGCCTTGGTCGGATCGATTTCGGTGACGATTACATCGGCGCCCATGCCCTTCGCACGGGACGCAAGACCGCGTCCGCACCATCCATAGCCGGCGATGACAAACTTGGAGCCGGCAAGCAGCGTGTTGGTACAGCGGATCACGCCGTCAATCGTGGACTGTCCGGTGCCGTAGCGGTTGTCGAACATATGTTTGGTTTCGGCATCGTTCACGGCGATGATCGGGTAGCGCAGCGCGCCTTCCTTGGCCATCGCGCGTAGCCGAATCACTCCGGTCGTAGTCTCTTCAGTGCCGGCGATAATTCCATCCACCACATCCTGACGCTTAGTCAGAGCTGTCGTGACAAGGTCGGCGCCATCATCCATCGTGAGGTGCGGCTTGTGATCGAGCGCGCTGAGGATATGCGAGTAGTAGGAATCGTTGTCTTCGCCTTTAATCGCGAAAGTGGAGATGTTGTAGTCGCGCACCAGCGAGGCTGCCACGTCATCCTGCGTGCTCAACGGATTCGAGGCGCAGAGAACCACGTCGGCTCCGCCGTCGCGCAGCGTGATCGCGAGGTTCGCTGTCTCGGTGGTGACGTGCAGGCACGCCGAAACGCGAATGCCTTTCAGCGGCTGATTCTTGATGAACTCTTTGCGGATGCTTTGCAGCACCGGCATCGACTGATTAGCCCACTCGATACGCCGCTTGCCTTGGTCGGCAAGCTCCATGCTTTTCACGTCGAAAGGAATTTGGGTTGCGATTGCTGTTGCCATGATCTCCTTATGCAGAGGCTGCGGTTCTGCAGCCAGATCGGGTCCCGTCATCCTCACGGCCTGTTTTGGCCGGGTGAGGAATCCCTACCAACTTGGAAGTTCGTAGCGCCTCGCTGCGCTCGGAATGACAAGACCGAGAATCACTTTGCGGTGGCCGCGGTCTTTCCGGATGCCCCAGCGCCCTTGAGAGCAGCGGCCTTGTCGGTCGCCTCCCAGGTGAACTCTGATTCCTTGCGTCCAAAATGTCCGTAAGCGGCAGTCTTCTTGTAAATCGGACGACGCAGGTTCAGCGATTCGATGATGCCCTTCGGCGTCAGCTTGAAATGCTCGCGCACTAGATTCTCAATTTGGGACTCGGGCAGTTTGCCTGTACCAAATGTCTGGACCAGAACGCTGACCGGATCGGCAATTCCGATGGCATATGCCAACTGGACTTCGCAACGGTCCGCGAGTCCGGCAGCCACGATGTTCTTGGCGATATAGCGAGCCATGTAGCAGGCGGAACGATCGACCTTTGTCGGATCTTTACCCGAGAATGCGCCGCCACCATGGCGTCCCATACCGCCGTATGTGTCGACGATGATTTTGCGGCCAGTCAGTCCCGTGTCGCCCATTGGGCCGCCGACTACGAAGCGTCCGGTGGGATTGATGTGGTACTTGGTATCAGCGTCGAGAAGATGCTCGGGAATGGCAGCCTGAATTACTTGCTCCAGAACCTCGGAGCGAAGGCGGCGATTGTCGACCGTCTCGGAATGCTGGGTCGAGATCACAACTGCGTCCACACGGACGGGCTTGTGATTGGCGTCATATTCGACTGTGACTTGTGATTTGCCGTCGGGCCGGAGGAAATCAAGAGAACCGTTTTTGCGAACTTCAGAGAGGCGGCGGGTGAGCTTGTGAGCCAGCGAGATCGGCGTGGGCATGTAATCGTCGTTCTCATTGGTGGCGTATCCAAACATCATGCCTTGATCTCCGGCGCCGCCGGGATCGACTCCCATCGCGATATCCGGCGACTGTTCGTGGATCGAAGAAATGACCGAACAAGTCTGCGAATCGAAGCCGAATGAGGCGTCGGTATAGCCCACCGCTGTCACGGTGCCACGCACGATGGAAGGAAAGTCGACATAAGCCTTCGTCGTGATCTCGCCGGCGATGAATGCCAACCCTGTGGTCAACAGTGTTTCGCAGGCAACGCGGCTGTACTGATCATGTTCGAGACAAGCATCGAGAATCGCGTCGGAGATCTGGTCGGCGATTTTGTCGGGATGACCTTCCGTCACCGACTCAGAGGTGAATAGGAAACGATTACGCGAAGACAATCTGGTACTCCTCCAGTGCTGATAATCGGCGGCTATTTGCGCCAGGGGAATCGAGCGTGGGAAGACTCACACGAGGGACGGTGACTTCTTGGCTGTCCTAAGTACCTTAACAAACCCCTGTGCCCGGCGCAAGAACTGTCTTTAGCCGTAAGTGATTATAAGCACTTCTACTTAGACTAGAGATGCAACATCCCATGTGCGGCGCAATTTGGCTGCTGGACAGCAGAAAACAAACAGCGAATGGAGTTATCGCTGCAGGCCTCCGGCGGTAAAGGTGAGCTCCTTTACTTCGTTCGGCTGCCCATCCAGGTTCACCGGCCGTCCATTGAATGAGATTTCCACTCCGCCGAGGTTTCCGATTTTCAGCCGCACTTCCTTCTGCGCGCGAATGGATCGCGTTTTCTGCGCAGTCAGAATTCCCTGTCCGAGATCCTTGCCATCCGCGGAAACCGACAACCATGAATCCTCGCGCGCAAACACCTGCAACCGAATCGCTGCCGGCTGTGATTTCGCAAGAGAAGCTGTGGCTGCCGGCGACTTGCTCGGGCTGACATCCGTGGATGCGCCTGAAGCTGTGGTCTTCGGTTCTGGCAAAGACTTGTTTGCTGTCGACAAGTGGCTCGCATTCCCATTTTGGACCGGCTGCGACGCAGGTGCACTCGGCACTTGGGCTGGAGGAGGGTTCTGATTGATCTCGGAAGCCGAAGAAGGAGTAGAAGTTTCCGGCTGTGATGTCTGTGGAGCAACTACCTGGGGAGCGACCGCCCCTGGAGCGTGCATGCGCTGATAGCCATACCATCCACCAATTCCAGCGAAGACGATAACAAGAACGGAAATCCATCCCCAGCCCGAACTGGACGGCTTTGTTTCCTCTTCTGGAACAGCGAATACCTGAGGAGTGCGCTCAGCTTCATATGCATTCCAGGCCTCCTCGAAGTCGCCGACAATCTGTTCCTCGTCGAGCCCGAGAAAACGCGCATAGGCGCGGACGAATCCCTTATTGAAAATGCCGCCCGGCAGCTTCTCAAAGTCCTCATCCTCGATGGCTTTGAGCGATCGCGTGCCGATTTTGGTGGATTTTGAGATTTCCTCAAGCGAAACGCCGCGCATTTCGCGCTGTCGCCGAAGCCGCTCGCCAAAGCCACTCATTGCCGTCTCTCGTTGCACTATCTCTTTGTGCTGCTTAGATTTACACCGATTGTCGCAGGGCAGGACCTCGCGCAAGTCGCCCGATAATAGGAGTGCCTCCGGAATGTGTCAAACGGATATGCCAAGGTAATGTTTACTTTTCATGTAATGCAGGCTATATCTCTTTTTGAGTCTAAAGGATAATGACGTTTATCTGAAGTGGAGGGAGCCATCCTGCGAACTCGGTATGCCGGATTCTCCCCCGATCAAGAGCAATGACTGAGGCCACCGCTACCGACCGCAAACGGCAGATGGAAGAAATCAGCATCTTCCATGATGTCGCCAAAGCCCTCACGTCTTCGCTGAATCTCGATTCTATTCTGCAAACCATCATGGAGAAGATGGCCGTGTTCTTCCGGCCGGACACCTGGTCGCTCCTGATGGTCGATGAGCAAAAAGACGAGCTCTATTTCGCCATCGCCGTTGGTGATGCCGCCGACGCGCTGAAAAGCATCCGTCTCAAAGTGGGAGAAGGCATCGCCGGATGGGTTGCCAAACACGGCGAGTCACTCCTCGTGCCCGACGTTTACAACGATCCTCGCTTCGCCAAGCGCATCGACGAGATGACGAAATGGCAGACGCGCTCGATCATCTGCGTGCCGCTCAAGTCAAAGCATCGCGTGCTGGGGGTGATCCAGCTGATCAACTGCGCCATGGAGAGCTTCTCCGACAACGAGATGTTCTTCCTGCACGCGCTCTGCGACTACGCAGCCATCGCCATCGAGAACGCGCGCGCCGTCGAGAAGATCCAGGAACTCACGATTACCGACGATTGCACCGGCCTCTACAACGCGCGGCATCTGTACAAGACGCTCGAAGCTGAAGTCTATCGGTCGCATCGCTTCAACTACGAATTTAGCGTAGTGTTCATCGACCTTGATCATTTCAAGCAGGTCAACGACACACATGGGCATCTGGTTGGCAGCAAACTGCTCAACGAGATCGGCTTCAAGATCAAATCGCACTTGCGCCTGATCGACTACGCTTTCCGCTACGGCGGTGATGAGTTCGTGGTACTGCTTCCCCAAACGGGAAAAGATTCTGCGATGGTGGTGGCACTGCGTTTATTGAATGTCCTGCGCAGCTCCACATTCCTCGAGGAAGAGAAGCTGAACCTGAATGTCCGCGCCAGCATGGGTGTGGCCACCTACCCCGAAGACGCCAAGAGCGCCCATGAAATCATCCGCCAGGCCGACGAGATGATGTACATGGTCAAAAACTCCACTCGGGATAACATCGCCGTCGCCCAGCAGGGAATGCTGCAGTAAGCCTCTTCAACAATTGAACACGGAGGGCACAGAGGAAAGTGGAGCTGACAACCTTCTTAAAAATCGTCAGCGTTGGGGCGTCAATCTGGGCGATTCGTTATTACTGGAAGACTCAGCCTCCATTAGACCGACGTGCCATCGCGGTGCGATGGGGTGGGATACTCCTATGCATAGTCTGGTGGTTCGTTGTCGTGTCATTCTTGCGTTCCATACCGCATGGAGGGTTGTGGATTCGTGAGCACCCCGCCACGTTTGTCCTGCTGGCCGGTCCGCCGTCGTTCCTGTGCGGCGCTTTGGTCCTCCTGCCTGAGTTTTCGCGGCGCATAGCGAGTGCTATTAACCGATCAGCTACTAACTGACAGCCTTTCCTATTTTCAGCCTCTGTGACCTCCGTGTCCTCCGTGTTCAATCATTTACTTGGGTCGTGTACTCAGAGATGGATTAGTCGTAACCGGAGCTTTGTCTTTCGTCGCCTGCGGAACCCATGCGCTCGCGTTCGCTGGCGCATTGTGATTCACTCCGAAGTCCCACACGAACATGTTGATCGTCTTGGGATCGAGCATCTCAACGACCGCATACTCGCCCGGCTCGAGCGGATGTTGAGGCGTGAGCTTAAGCCACTCGCCGCCGTTTACCTGTTCAGCGGTGGTTGGAATGATGTCTTCCTGATTGCTGACCTTCCCTAAAAGGGAAATCTTCACGCTGCTCACCACGCGTGTGTTCTTCTTCTCTTGCACGCGCACGATCTTGAACCGATCTGCCGAGTTTAGCTCGGAAGCGGTTTTGTTGTCCTGCGTATCGGTAGAAGACGGCGTCACGTCGACGTAGAGCGTCGGCGTATCTTCGTGGGCCTGCGCGTTGGCGTGCGCCCCTTTCAGATCGATGCTCTGCTTCGAGCCGGTGGGAATGGGATTGATCACGGCGCGCATGATGTTCCTTCCCGTCTGCTTGTTCAATTCGCCCCCGTTTTGCGGAATTTCAACGAGCTGCGGCTGACCATGATAGGTGTCAAACAAAAAGACTCCACCGCTGTCCGGCAGTCGCAGACCAGGCGCGACCAGCGGACGCGCAGCTTCTTCCTTCTCGCGCTCAGCTTTCTCCTCCGCATCAACTTCTTTCACTTCATCGGGGCTGACATTCACATTCGCCCCATGCGGATTCTGCTGGTTGAACTTGTTGGTCGCATCCCAATCGACGAGGCTCTTGGGAATGTCCTCCCAGTCGTAACGCTCGGCGCTGTAAAAGTGGACGCGGTCGCCATGAATCTCCCATTTAGTGGCGATCTGGTACGAGCCGTCTTTGAGGATTAGCCGCTTACTGGCTTCCTGCGCGTGCGCGGAAGGCACGCAGAGCAGGAGCAAGATCGGCAACAAATAAAAACAACGACGCATAAACACCCGCGCTACTTCAGTCATTAAAGCAAGCGCACCGCGACTCTCAGAATGTGCAGTCGGAACATTGCCGCTCAGCCATTCCTGACAGAACCGGAACACTCTGCCCTGACGACAGCATCAGGAATCGATCCGCACTAACGAAATACACGTTGAAGGCTCCTCCAATAGAAGCCGTTCCTCTCTCAGTCGAAGTATTTGAGATCGTCACAGTTGCACCTGAAAACGGACTCGATGTCGGCGTATTCGAGCCACCCAGATTCAGATCCTGCGTTCCCGTCGATTGGCCAAATCCAGCGATGGTCAGTTGAGCATCTGAGGCTTGAGCTGTTGCACCAGTTGCATCCGTTCCCGAATTGGCAAATTCGAACCCGCCGGTCACCGACGGGATTCCAGTCTGCTGCTGCAGGACCAGTCCGGTAGCCACATTGCCGGAATCCGATTGCAGAATGACGCCCTGTTTCGGAGAGGCCAGCCAGAAGATGAAAGTCGAAGTCCCATTCGAGATTGTGCCGCGTCCGGTGGAGGCAAGGGTGTAGGACGCGGAAGATCCAAATTGGGAATTCGAGACTGGGCTGGCGCCCGCGATGTTCGACTCAAATACTCCACCGCTGAAGCTTCCCGCGCTGTTCGTATCGAATCTTCCCACCTGCGCGTACGCCTGCGGCGCAGTACCGCTGGTAACGCCGCTAAGCAGATAAGCACTTGTGCCTAATGAAGCGGTAGTAAATGTCCCAGACTGGGCATAGGCTGTGCCCGCCAGACGCGCGCCGGTCGCATCAATATCGGCTAAAACCAGCGTCGCAGCATCAATGATGTAGACGGCATAATTGGATGTATTGAGCTGGAGAGTCCCGCGGCCTCCTGTACCGACATTCATGGATCCAGTGAGACCGGTTCCGGTCATGATCGCGCCGTTGGTGTTGCTGTCCTCCGTTCCCGTTACGGTACTGCCGAATGTAATCTGCCCCACAGCCGCAGCCGGTCCGGCATTGTCGCCGCTTAGTCCAAACACATAAGTTCCACTTGGCGCGGCCGATGCTGCGGTTTGATCCTGCTGGCGAATAAATCCCGAGATCGCCAGACCTGTATCAAACCCAATGAGCTGGCCGCGAGTGTTGGACGTAAGCGCAAATGAGAAGTTGTGGGTTCCCCCATCATCGCTAAAGGTGAGCTTGCCTCGGCCATCGCTCTCGACAGAGTACGACCCCGTGCCCAGTGTGCCCGCGCTTCCCGCGCTCGCATCGTTGATGCCACCGGTGATGTTTCCTTTGCCGTCGGCGATGAAGGTGCCGGCACGATAAAAGAATCCCGAACCGGAGCTGTTACCGGAACGGCTGGCGAAAAAGACATAAGTGCCGTTCAGGCTGGCATTGCCGAACTGGACAGTGACTGGCGCAGATGCAGAAAATGCCGTATTCGCTTGGGACGTGGCAGTAACCGTGATTCCAGCTCTCGGCGGCGACAACGGAGCTGTGTAGAGACCGTTGGCATCGATCGTGCCATGGATGGTGTCGCCGCCCTTCACCCCGTTCACGCTCCAGTTCACCGCATTATTCGAGCTGCCGGTCACAGTTATGGTGGGAGTAAATTGCTGTGTGGCTCCCGCCGCCAGCGTGACGCTTGACGGCGCAATTGAAATCGTTACTGCAGGAGCTGTAAGCGTGAGCGTCGAAAAAGCGGATTTCGTCGTATCCGCCTGGGAGATCACGGCGATCGTGATGGTTGTCTGGCTGGGCAGAACGTTGGGTGCCTTGTACAAGCCGTTCGTGTCGATCGTGCCGTTAATGGCATCGCCACCAGTGGCTCCGTTCACCTGCCAGGTTACAGCGGTGTTGGTTGATCCAGTCACCGTTGCTGTGAACTGTTGCGTGGCGCCTCCGGCTACGCTGGCACTCGTCGGGGAAATGGTGATGGAAACGCCAGTGCTGGGAGTGCTCTTCTTACCACCGCACGAAGACCAGATCAGCGTAGCGAAAATGACAACGAAAAGGACTCGGTTCATTGAAGGATGCGAAGGATAATTGCTCATTGACTATGGACCATGTCTCCACCAGTCCGTGTTCGAACGTGGAGCCGGCCGCCGTCTCACCCCTGCAACCGCAAAATCGGCGCTTGCTGGGGACCCCGACTCGGCCGGGTGTTTGCAGGACTCCCTTCGAAGCTCTTTAAACGATAACTTCATAGGTCGCAAAATGTCTAAATCCTAAAACTTCAAAAACCCGGCCGAGGGCGGCCGGCTCCACGTAATCTGGGCTAACCCGCCGTTCTATCCCGTGTTGCGCAAGCCCGCGGCAATCCCGTTGATGGTTGCGCCAAGCACGTAGTCCAATTCCTTGCCTTCGTGTCCGGCGCGCTTGCGTCGCAGCAGTTCGGCTTGCAGGATACTCATCGGATCGACATACGGGTTCCGCAGTCGGATGGAGCGTGCCAGAATGGGATTCTTCTCGAGCAGCTCCGATTGCCCCGTGACCTCAAGAAGCATTCTCGTGGTGCGATGAAATTCTCCTTCGAGAGTCTTGAACACGCGATCGCGCAGAGCCGCATCGCCGACCAGACCGGAGTAGAGTCGCGCGATGTTGAAGTCGGCTTTCGCCAGTCCCATTTCGACATTGCCGATCAGGTCATTGAACAGCGGGAACTGCCGGTACATTCGGCGGAGCGTCTCAAGCCCGCTCTGGTTTTTGCCGAATTCTTCCAGCGCACTGCCCACGCCGAACCACGCGGGCAGCAGGCACCGGCTCTGCATCCACCCAAAAACCCATGGGATCGCGCGCAGATCTTCCAGGCTGCGCGTTGCTTTCCGTTTCGAAGGACGCGAGCCAATTTTCACGTTCTGCAGTTCGCCAACCGGAGTCGATTGCTCAAAATAAACTGGTATGTCGGGATTTTCCGCGATGTGTTTCCGATAATAAGCAAACGCCAGTCGCGATAACTCTTCCATCGCAGGCTGCCATTGTGCGTCATCGCCTTCGCGTGGACCGTTTGGACGCACGAGCGCCTCGAGCGATGCGGCGACCATCAGTTCCAGCGAGCGCTCAGCAAGAATCGGCTCGGCGTATTTCCAATTCAGGACTTCGCCCTGCTCGGTGATCTTGAATCTGCCGGTGAATGCGGCTACCGGCTGGGCCACCATGGCGCGATGCGTCGGCCCGCCGCCACGGCCCACGGTTCCGCCGCGACCGTGAAAGAGTGTGAGATGAATGTTGCACTCGCGCGCTACCCGATGCAGTTCGCGATGCGCTTTGTAAATCTCCCACAAACTGGTCAGCATGCCTCCATCTTTGTTGCTGTCGGAGTAGCCCAGCATAATTTCCTGGTTACGATTCCAGGAATTAAGCAGGGGAGCGTAATCGGTGTTGGTCCACAACTCGCGGCAGATTTCCGGGCAGGCGCGCAAATCCTGAATCGACTCGAACAGCGGAACCGGCATCAGCCCAGGGTCATTCTCAGTCGCGCTGACCTGCACGCCGCAGACGGCAGCGAGCCGAACAACGTTAAACACATCCTGAACCGAGGTCGCGCCGCTGATCACATACGTGCGAATCGCGTTCGCTGGATACTCGCGCTTCAGTTGCGCAACCGCACGCATGATATCGAGCACCAGCTGAGTGTTCTCTGAAGTGGCGGCAAGACGCTCGCCGGTAGCTGCATTCAACTCCTGAATGGCTTGCGTATGCAGTTTTGCATGCTGACGAACATCGAGCGTGTGGAGATGGAATCCGAAGGTGTCAACGGTGATCAGGATCGGGTCAAGCAACTCTTCCGCGATGCGTTCCCCGCAGTTTTGGGCAAGGCTTTCGCGCACCAAACGCAGGTCAGCGACGAACTCCTTCGGCTCCTTATATGCGCCTTCAGCCCTCTCGCTCTTGGCTGCTCGCGTGAGTCTTTCCATCACATAGAGCAGGAAGTGACGGTACGCTTCGGTCTCGGAATAGGTAAGGGCGCGGGCGTGCACGTCGGGAAAATCGGCAGCGTACTTCTTCAAGGCTTCTCGCAACTGCGCCGATATTCCACTTACGCTGGTCGCAGAGCTCAGGAGCACAATCAAATCGCGAATTCTTTGAATGTATTGCTGCAGGATCAGCTCGCGAGCCAATTGCAACGCCTGCTGCGTGCTCGAGACGGTGACAAACGGATTTCCGTCGCGATCGCCGCCAATCCAGGAGCCGAAGGCAATCATGCGCGGCAGATCTGCGGCTTTCTGCTTCGAATCGTACTCGGCGTTCAGTGCTCGAGAGATCTCGTCGTATACCTCCGGCACGGTGCGAATCAGACTGCCGCGGTAGTAGTCGAGGCCCATTTTGATTTCATCGCGCACCGTGGGCGTGCGCCGGCGGACTTCGTCACTCTGCCAAAGAGCCGTGATCTCCGCCGCAATCTGCTCAGCAACCTGCTCGGCGGTCTCATCGGTGAGTGGCGCATTATCGAGGGCTTCCAGCAGCTTCGACAGGCGCTCGCGCTTCATGAGCACCGTCCGCCGCGCGATCTCGGTGGGATGGGCGGTGAATACGGGGACCGCGCAGATTGCGCGCAGCGCTGCAATCGTCTGGTCGACGCTAATGCCCGCGTTCTTCAAGCGTCGAAAAGTTCCAGCGATGGTTCCTGCTTGTGGTGCGCTGTGATTCACCTGCGCTGCACGGCGTCGGCGTTTACGGTGATTCGTTTCCGCCAGGTTCACCAACTCGAAATAAATGGCAAACGCGCGCACGACCAGAAATGCGTGCTTCAGATCCATCGAGGACAGGGAAGGATCATTCGCGATTCGTCCTTTCTCCCGCTGCTCGATGCTCAGATTCCGCAATCGCTCGACCGACGCGAATACCTCCTGACCCGCCTGCTCCTTAATGACTTCGCCAAGAATGCGTCCGAGGTTGCGGACATCGCGTCGCAGCGGAGCTTCCTTGAGGTCGGCATCGGTGGCAATGAGTTCGCGGAGATGCTGCTGCTGGTCGCGAATCTGCCACAGCGGCTCAATCGAATCACGAATGACGGCTAGCTGTGGAGGCATAGATAAAAGCTAACAGAGTGCGTTGAGTTGTACATCGCGTGAACCACAGAACCTGCGTCGCTTTCTCGAGCCTAAAGGAGAGCAGCAGGGAGAGAACATGGCAAGATGGGTTCCTGAATTTTAGTCTGTCATCCTGAGCCCCTGTTTTGGGCGAAGGATCTCCTGCGATGTTTAAGCGGAAGATGCGGCTTGCTGGGCTCCTCGGCCTAACTGCAGATTTCTTAGTAGAGGAGGCATATTGGCAGCATTTCAGACTGAAATATCGCCGGAGGTCCTTCGTCCGCCTGAGGCGGACTCAGGATGACAGGGCATTGGGTTTCTCTTCGAATTAGGAAGGTGGAAGTGCCCGGCCCGAAAGGCGGCAAAGAAGAAGGAGGAATGGGATGGTGTAGTCATTGTCGAGTCGCTGATTTATCTTTGTCGGTTTCTCGCACATCGGAGGGCGCATGGAATTATCCCGGCGGAAGTTCTTGTCGAGTGCTGGCGTCGCTACGGCAACTTTGGCCGCGGGAATGGACAGCTTTGCGCAATCCCAACACGGAAATCAATCCGTCCAACGCTCCCAGACAATCCAGATTGCGACGCCCAGGCAGCCTGTAATCATCACCAGAGCCCTCGGAAAGCCAACCATCGATGATGCCTGGAAGATGCTGAAAGACGGCGGCGACACGCTGGATGCCGTACTTCATGTGTGCAAGGGACAAGAAGATGATCCCAATGATCAAACCGTCGGGCTTGGCGGCCTGCCGAATGAAGAGGGAGTTGTGGAACTGGACTCCTGCTGCATGCATGGGCCGACGCGCAAAGCCGGCTCCGTCGCCGCGGTGAGGAACATCAGGAACGTTTGCCTGGTTGCGCGCGATGTCATGCGCCATACCGGTCACGTGATGCTTGTAGCTGAAGGAGCCGAGCGCTTTGCCGTCAGGATGGGCTATGAACGCGAGAACTTGCTCACCGAGCCCTCGCGCAAAATGTGGCTGCTTTGGAAAGAGACGAATTCTAATCAGGACTGGTGGGGACCGGGTCCGGACGACACTCGCTGGAAGCCTCCGAGTCCACAAGCGAAACTCGAACTGAAGCGTAAAACATTGCTGGCAATGGCCGCCGACTTCGGCATAGAGCCAGAGCTGCGTGAGCGAGCCGTCGAGTACGTTCTGTTTCCTCCGCATGGCACGATTCATGTCTCCGCCGTGAATGAAAAAGGCGAGATGTCGGGCGCAACCACGACGAGTGGCACAGCGTGGAAGCTTCCTGGCAGGGTGGGCGATTCTCCCATCATCGGAGCGGGCTGCTACTGCGATCAGGACGTTGGCTCGGCAGGCGCGACTGGAAGCGGAGAGGAGAACATCAAAGTCGCCGGTGCGCACAGCATTGTTGAGAACATGCGTCGTGGTATGTCGCCGAAGGAGGCTGGACTCGAAGTGCTGCAGCGCATTGTGCGCAACTTCAACCATGACATGACTCGGCTGCGCTACATCGAGATGGTCTATTTCATACTTCGTCGCGACGGGCAGTACGCCGGAGTGAGTCTGTGGAGCAACACGCCGTCGGGGCAGCCGTTGAAGTTCGCGGTGCATGATGGAACGTCACGGGTTGAACAGACGGTTGCGCTGCTGCAAGGCAATTCCATTGATTGGCCGGCGGTGCCGCGCCCCGGAGAGGAGAAGCGCTGAGCACGAATAACAGTCGTCCGCTTGCCGGCCAGTGCGCTCTGATCACGGGCGGAGCGCGTCGCATTGGCCGCGAAATCGCGCTGACATTCGCCCGCGCCGGTGCGGACATTGCCTTCACCTATCTCAAATCGGGAAACGACGCCGAGCAGACCACGGCAGCACTCTCGAAGCTCGGCGTTCGATGCTTCGCCATCCGCTGTGACCTGCGCGACGTGAAATCGATTGAGTCCTGCGCAACCGAAGCGATCGCCAAATTGGGACACCTCGATCTGCTCGTTAACAACGCCGGAGCCTACGAAACCGTTAGCTTCGAAGAGATCACGCCGGAGCAATGGGACGCGATGTTTGATGTAAATGTTCGCGCCGCCTGCTTCATGTCGCAGGCATGTGCGAAAGAGCTGCGCGCGCGCAAAGGACGCATTGTAAACATCGGCTCACTTGGCGGAATTCGTCCGTGGGCGACGCACGCCCATTACTGCGCGTCGAAGGCGGCACTGCACATGCTCACGCAGTCCACCGCCAAGGCGCTCGCCCCGGAGGTGAAAGTGAACTGCATCGCTCCGGGAATGATCGATCAAGGCGAGTCGGCTCGCGGGAGCGAGGTGCTCGAGCGCTTCGAAGAGAAAACTCCGGTGCAAAGGAATGGCACCGCTGCCGACGTTGCTCAATCCGTACTGTTCCTCGCCACCTGCCCGGACTTCATTACCGGACAGATACTCGCTGTCGACGGGGGATTGGGCTTGGTTTAACGGAACCGGCGCCGGTAGGCGGGGTCCCCGGCAAGCGCCGCTGTTGCGATTGCAGGGGTGCTAAGCGGTGGGGCAGCCGCGTGTGTTGCGGTTGCGTTCCTCGACAATGCGTGCAGAGTCCTCGCGCTCGGAGCTGGCCATTCGGCGATCTCCGACCCACCGGCTAGCACCCCAGCAAGCGCAAAACCGGGCGCTTACTGGGGACCCCGCTCTACCGCCGGCGGTTCTGTTCTTGATCCGACCAAAGATTCTTTTTGCGCAGGTAATGCTCCATGTAGCGAATCGGATCTTGCGAATGATGATTCACTGAGGATCCCTTTTTCAACGAAAACGGCACGCACTGAATCAGCGTTGGTCCGGCGTCGCGGCGAGCTTTGTCGATCGCTTCAGAGGCTACGCGGTATATGGCAACTACATCTGCTTTGTCTACAGGGATCGATGTAATGCCCGTTCTCGTGCGAGCAGTTTTCGGCAGAGTCTTTTCAATCTCAACATAAACAATCGGCAGCGACTGTACCTGTCCGATCCGCAGGAACTGGCGATTGCGTGCACTGGGCCTGGCATCCACAAACGCGACAACCAAATTACCCTTTGCTTGAACGCGATGGAGCAGCGCAGCCCCGGTCGCGAGGGCTATGAGCGAATCTGCTTCGAGCACCACGCGCTGCGCCGCCGTGTCGATCGGAAGATCTGACGACGAAATCACGCTGTCTTCGGCGCGCAGATCGATTGTGGCGGCAACAAGGGAAGCCTCTAGAGATTTCCAGGTCTGCCGTCGCACTCGGCTGCTGGAACGCGCCTTGCCATGCTGCCGTGCACGCAGCATATCCGTATAAAGCTGCTTTAGTTTTTCATTGCTGATCAGCGGCTGGTGTTCGGTCGAGACGAGCAGAGGTCGGTGTGCTCCCTCTTGTGCTTCAAAGATCGGTTCGTCTGCGTGTGCAGCCATGAAGGTCTTAACGATTCTAAACGCGGACTGACGCTTCACCTGTGCAGCGAAAACTCTAATAATAATTTCCTCAGCTTTGAGGAAAAGTTTGTGGATAAGCAGCTTCTCGCGTGCGAATGATGCGATGATTGCTGAACAAACACCAGCTTGCACACTGCAGTGTGCTTGTGCCGCAATTTCAAATCGATTGCCTGCTGAAGCATGCACTTGCTGACATGAAACTTCGTCTCGACAAGCTACTGCTCGACCGCGGCATGGTTCCTTCTCGTGAACGAGCGCAAGCACTCATCCTCGCCGGCAGGGTACTGGTGAATGAGCAGAAGGTCGACAAGCCCGGCACGCAGGTCGCGTCGGACGCTCACATCAAGCTGCTGGGCGACGATCTGCGATACGTAAGTCGCGGCGGTCTCAAATTGGAACGCGCACTGCAGCACTGGAACATCGATCTGAATGGAAAAAGCTGTATGGATATTGGCGCTTCCACCGGCGGCTTCACTGACTGCATGTTGCAGCACGGTGCCGCGCGCGTCCTCGCAATCGATACCGGTTACGGACAGATCGACAATCGACTGCGACAGGATCCGCGAGTCTCACTGCTGGAGAGGACCAACGCACGTTATTTGCAGGACAATCAGTTGCAATTCGCCATCGATTTTTTTGCCATGGATGTGTCGTTTATCTCTGCCACCCTGGTCTTACCTGCTGTTTTTGCGGCGATTCGTAGCAAGTTGACTCCGCGTACCGGATTCGAAGGCGTGATCCTGGTGAAGCCGCAATTCGAGGCAGGCCGCGAAGCCATTGGCAAAGGCGGAATCGTGCGCGATGAAGCTTCACAGCTTGCGGCAGTGGACCGCGTGCGCAGAGCCGTCGAGGAGCACGGAGCATCGGCGGTAAACATCATCGATTCTCCTATTCTGGGAGCGGAAGGGAACCGGGAGTTCCTGTTACACTCACGATTCACCGCTTAATGCCTGTTGCCGCAATCATCTCGAAGCCGAATAAACCAGAGCTCAAAGAACTCATCTCTGGAGTAATCGAATGGCTGGGAAAACACGGCTACGAAGCTGCACTCGATCCTGTTTCTGCGGAATACTGCAGCGGAGGACGCAGGGTTTCCCGCGAGGAACTGCATAATCTCAAGCCGGAGTTTGCCGTCGTGCTCGGCGGAGATGGCACGCTTCTCGCCGCGGCCAGAGCTTTGGCTCATTCGCAGGTGCCGCTGCTCGCTGTGAATCTCGGCTCGCTGGGATTTCTTACCGAAGTTTCGCTGTCCGAGATTTATGCTCATCTCGAAAGCATTACGAAACAGTGCTGCATTTTTGACGAACGCTCGATGCTGCATTGCCGCCTGATTCGCGACGGCTCCGTCGTGCAGGAGCAGGAGGCATTGAATGACGTCGTCATCAAGGCAACGGCAGCTCGTCTTGCCGACTTCGAGTTGAGCATCAACGGGCAGCGCGTTACCGATTACAAAGCGGATGCTTTAATCATTGCTACGCCGACTGGTTCGACGGCGTATTCACTCGCGGCCGGCGGTCCCATTTTGGCACCGAGCGTAAAGGCTTTGGTGGTGACGCCCGTCTCTCCGCACGCTCTGACGCATCGTCCTTTGGTTGTGGAGGAGACTTCGAAAATTGTCGTGAATGTGGAGGTAGGGAAAGAAGAAGGCTTCCTGACCGCGGATGGGCAAGTGAGTATTCCGATCGAGAGCGGCGATCGCATCGAGTGCGAGCTGGGAGAATGTCGTGTAAAGTTGCTCCGCGAAAAAGACGGGCAGAAGTTCTTCGAGGTTCTGCGCACCAAACTGCATTGGGGAGAGCGTTAGCGATGGCTTCGTCTGCGTTTGTACCTCGATTGTTCACCAACTTTTGAGCGTCACTGGAAATGATTGGAATTCATGCGATCTTCCGACAAATTTGCTGACACAAGAATTTCAACACTGTGTAAAACCTGTCATCCTGAGCGCCTCTCTTGCGCGAAGGACCTCCCGGAACGCTTCAGACTCAAAATGCACTCGCGAGGCTCTTCGGCCCATCACGCGGAATGCTGGCGGAGGAGCCATGCCGGCAGCAAGTTACGACTGATGCATCGCGGGAGGTCCTTCGCGCAACAGACGCGCTTCAGGATGACAGAGCATGGGCGGGACTCGAATCTTCCATGCGTCGTGAGTAATCCAGGTGCAAACGGCGCCTTGCGCCGCGCGTTTGCGTGGCTGTACTTGGGTACACTTTGTGTCGCGATTCTTATGGCCAGGCCCGCTTCGGCGCAGGAGCATCCTGCCGCCGAAACCATCATCACCAACGCCAATGTCTGGACGGTTGACCGCAATCATCCGCGCGCAGAAGCGGTTGCGATTCTGAACCAGCGCATCGTCGCGGTGGGCACCTCCGCGGAGATGGACGCATGGCGCGGGCCGCAGACTCGCATCATCGACGCAGCAGGGAAGTTGCTTCTGCCCGGCTTCAACGATGCTCACCTGCATTTCGTCAGCGGCGGCTTTCAGCTCGATCAGGTGCAACTCACAGATTCTCGAACTCGAGAGGAGTTCGTTCGCCGAATCGCCGCACAAGCCAAAAAACTGAAGAAGGGTGAGTGGATGCTCGGCGGGGATTGGGACGAGCAAAACTGGACTCCTCCGCAGTTGCCGACACACGAATGGATCGATGCGGTCACACCGGACAATCCCGCATTTCTCCAACGACACGACGGGCATGAATCGCTCGCCAATGCGTTAGCGATGAAAGCCGCGGGAGTGACGGCGGCAACGAAGGCTCCTGCAGGCGGCGAGATCGTGCGCGATGCGCAGGGAAATCCGACAGGCATCTTTAAAGATGCGGCCCAGAGCTTGATCTACAAAGTCGTTCCCGAACCGGGACAGGCGGCGCGCATCAAGGCCGCCAAGCGTGCGCTCGATTACGCAGCGTCGTTCGGGGTGACCAGCGTACAGGACATGGCGGTCGATTACGCCGACATCGCTGCCTACTCGGTGCTCGCCGAACGTGGAGAGCTTACCTCGCGCATTTACGCTGCCCCGCTCGAAACGCATTGGCAGGATCAGGCGAAAATCGGAATTCGGCACGCGTTTGGATCAGACTTCCTGCGCATCGGGGCTGTAAAAGGATTTGCCGATGGCTCGCTGGGATCGACTACAGCATACTTTTTCGAACCGTATGTTGATGCGCCGAATACACGCGGCCTATTGTCGGACGAAATGCACCCGGTGAGCGCAATGCGCGAGCGACTCACAGGAGCTGATAAAGCCGGACTCCAGATCTGCGTTCACGCGATCGGCGATCAGGCGATCTCGATCGTGCTCGATATCTATCAGGATATTCAGAAGACGAACGGTGAGCGCGATCGCCGCTGGCGCATCGAGCACGCGCAGCATATTGCTCCAAAAGATTTCCAGCGCTTCGCCAATCTGCACGTGATCGCGTCCATGCAGCCGTACCACGCCATCGACGACGGCCAGTGGGCGGAGCGGCGCATCGGCCCAATTCGCGCGAAGACTACGTACGCGTTCCGCACGTTGCTCGATGCTGGCGTTCATCTCGCCTTTGGCACCGATTGGACGGTTGCTCCGCTGAATCCCATGCTCGGCTTGTATGCCGCAGTCACACGAGCGACCCTCGACGGCAAGCATCCCAATGGCTGGATTCCCGAGCAGAAGATTTCGATTGAAGAAGCCATCGAAGCGTATACGCTAGGCTCTGCTTATGCCGAATTTCAGGACAAGGACAAAGGCTCGATCACCCCGGGCAAACTCGCCGATCTGGTGCTCGTCAGTGACAACCTGCTGAAGATCGATCCGCGAGCCATCCGCGATGCCAAAGTGGAAATGACGATGGTCGGCGGCAAGATCATCTACGGCGGGCCGCCAGAGTAATTCACCACGGAGACACAGAGACACGGAGGATTTTGGTGATGTCTCACTGAACGGATGCAGCAATCGCCCGTAACGTCTTTTGCGTTCAATCACTCAATTCCAAAATTGCTAAATTCCCAAATTGCTTTTCTCAGTGCCTCCGTGTCTCCGTGGTGAGCATCAGTTTCACCTTCGACTCTCCTTCGAACCGCGCTCCAGCAACCGCTTCGTCATCAGCACCAAGCCAACGATCTGGGTCCACTCAGAAACGATGTTACCCACGACCTGTCCCCACTTGGAATTGGCGTTCATCGACCGAAACAGCATGATCCAAGCTATGCCCGTGACCAGGAGAAAGATCGTAAGCGAATGATCATCGAGGAAGCACAGGATTCGATTTACCGGTTCGTGCTTGGGACTGCGGCTCTCGGCTGAGCCTTTCTCGTACATGTATTTTGTGGCCAGGACGGTCACGAGCACGCCGGACCAATCAGCAATGGCGTTGCCGAAGAACGATCCCCAGTGCGTGCCCGGATCGGAGTAGATGTAGAGAATCGTCCAGAGGACGAGAATGATAATGGTCGCCAGGCTGAGAGAATGGCGGTGAAGGAAGCCCGCGCGCTGGTGGTGTTTGCCTAAGCCCGCTGTTTTGAATCGTTTGTCAGAGGTGTTCATCTAATGTCCAGGCTTCAAATTATGCACACGGCATTGTTATACTGAAGCTTCACAGAGGAGAAACGAATGGCAACAACCACCACCCCGAACGTCGAAAGCACACCGAAAACCGCCCCCGTTATTCTTACGCCCAACGCTGTGGCCAAGGTGAAGGAGATCATGGCGCAGCAGGATCCCATGCCTGCCGGACTGCGTATCGGCGTGGTCGGCGGAGGCTGCTCAGGGTTTAGCTATTCTATGAATTTCGAGAATGCTCCAGGCATGATGGACAAGGTGCTCACTTTCGACGATCTGAAGGTTTTCGTGGACGCCACCTCTCTCATGTACCTGAACGGATGCACGGTCGACTATCTTGAGACTCTCGAAGCGGCCGGCTTTAAATTCGAGAACCCGAACGTAAAGAGCACCTGCGGCTGCGGTTCATCGTTCAACGTGTAGTCACTCTCCTCTGAAACGTCAGAAGCCTCGCGCGCGCGAGGCTTTTGTTTTGTATCGCCAGTCTCAGTGTGGCAAGCTGGGATTGCTGGTTCCCGTTCCCGGATTCGGTGTCGAACCGGGGCTCGTCGTTGGGGACGTTGGGTTGCTGCCCGGCTGGCCGAATCCTGGCGGATTCGTTCCCGGAATAGGCATGCCCGGGGCTCCTATCGTTCCCGGCACTCCCGTTGCCGCTCCGGCTCCTACACCTCCTCGCAATGTCGGATCCATGGTGGGGTCATATACGAACTGCCATTCGTTGTAATGATCTTTCTGCTGGAACTCCTTCATCGACTCCTTTTGCGAAGGAATCGATACGCCGACGATCGCTCCTCCGCCGAAAGTCTTGCCCGTCAGTTGATCCGTCGAAAGCGGGTTTCCTGCTGTACCACTCGGGCCAGTGGAAGAACCTCCGGCAGAAGTCGATGTGCCTGAAGAGGCGCTTTGTCCTGAGCTGGATTGGCTGCTCGCAGATGTGCTCGACGATATCGAACTCGAGTTGTCGCTCGATGTGCCCATCCCGGTACCGATCGTCGATGGAGCCAAGCCTGGTCCGGACGGACTCATTCCGCCGGTGGTTGTGATCTTCTCCCCGAAGAAGCCTGTTGGGGGCCTTGCCTGGCCAAACTGAATCGGCTGCCAGTCGTCCTTCCCGTAATGGGATCGAGGTACTTGCGGCGCAGGAAGCGAATGTTGTTCGTGTTTTCCAGCTGGTCGAGATCCGATGGGTAACGTCCGAACTTCTTATAGAAGCGGCGAATGGCAAGTGCATACTGCTCGCCGCGGCGAATCAGCTCGCCTTCTTTCTGTCGCTGAATGGCTTTGGCTGCTCGTGGAGCCGCTGCAGCGAGAGCGATGACCAGCAAGGTCAGCGCGAACAAAATGGCCAGCAACACGTAGCCGTCCTGCCTGCCCGTTTGCCGTGTTAAATGCCTTCTGCGCATTGTTCAGCCCTGCGTCAACGGAATGGTCTGACGGTTATTGTTGAGCACATCTTCAATCTCCACCTGATTGC